>Ga0316189_10000052_pt1 | contig 98796 bp, 75 predicted proteins | sample LowCovwburrow_MG_FD_204930 | JGI IMG/M metagenome (GOLD analysis project Ga0316189, IMG submission 204930) | Coastal sediment microbial communities from Maine, United States - Lowes Cove worm burrow | ecosystem: Environmental > Aquatic > Marine > Coastal > Sediment | place: USA: Maine... | reverse complement strand
TTCTAGGCCTAGGCGAACGCCCTGCGGAGCCACTCGAGCGTCGCCTCGGCGATCCCCGTGTCGGTCGAGCCGACCTCTGGCGCGGCGAAGGCCGCCTCCACGCTCGGGTGCGTGTAGAGCAGATGGCCGACCCCGGGGAGCTCGACGAGACGCGCTCGACCGCAGCCTTGCTCGTTGACCACCTGGACGATGTGGAGGGCCTCCTCGCGGACACACACGTAGTCATGCTCGGCGTGGAAAATCGCGACGTCGGCGTCGAGACGACGCCACGCACCCTCGATCTCCGCGCGGTCGAGCTGCCGGGTGTAGGTCAAGGAGCGCCCGAAGAGGCGCCCCCCGGGGAGGAGGCGCGGGACCACCCGCGCGAGATCGGGGCGCAGCGCCGTCGCCTGGTTGACGGTCATCCCCTCGCGGACGAGCAGCGCCTGGAGCGACTCCATCGCCTCCAGATCCCGCAGGGATGCGCCGCTGAGGACGATCTGCCGCCGGCGCGAGGCCGCGGCGCAGTCGCTAAAACGAAGAGCCGAGGTCCCGAGGGTGCCGACCGCGGCGACCGGGCGCGAGGCCGCCAAGAGCGGCGCGATCATGCCGCCGACGCTGTGGCCGAAGAGCGCGATCCGATCGCTGTCGACGAAGTCCGCGCGACAGAGCAGCTCCAGCCCCCCCCGGCTCCCCGCGAGCTCAGCCTCAAAGGTGTTGTCGGCGCAGGCCGGACCGTCGCTGTCACCGACGCCAGGCTTCTCGACCCGGAGCGTGCAAAGGCCCGCCCGCGCCCAGGCCTCGAGGAGGAGCCGCAACGGCTCCCGCGGGCGCAGGGGAAACTCGCAGGAGCGGCAGCTAAAGCCCCGTATCACCATCACCGCCGGGTGTGGACCGGGCGTGTTCGGTCGGGTCAGAAAGACCCGCTGGCGGCGACCTGGGGGGCCGACGTGATCGAGGATCATGGTGCTCCCCGAGAAGAGCTCGGTCGGCCAGGCTCGGGCGAGCCCGCGCAGGCGCTGACGATCGAGGCCGCGGCCGACCTCGACCTCAACCTCATCACCGGGCACGAGACGGCCGACATAGCGCCGCAGCTCATCGGGACCGAGCACAGCCTCGGGGCCGATGCGGAGGAGTCGATCTCCGACGACGACGCCGATCGCCGCGGCGGTCGAGTCGGGGTGAACCTCGAGCACGCGAGCCCCGTTGTGGTCGCTCTCGGCGAGACGCACGCCGAAGAAGACCCGTCGCCGCAGCCCAGGACGAAGCTCGACCGCCGTCATCGACCTCCTCCTGAGACTCGCTGCGCCGCTCGGTCGATGAGCGCTGCCTCGAAGTCGAAGAAGAGCCGTCGCCGCAGCCTAGGGCGCAGCTCGACCGCCGTCATCGATCTCCCCCTGAGACTCGCTGCGCTGCTCGGTCGATGACCTCAGCGTCGACCCCGGGCGGCGTCAGGTCAAGCCGCGAGCAGGACGATCGCCGTGCTGTCTCGGAGGTCAACGCGGATTCAGGTATCGTCCTTCGGTGCACCTACGTGATGTCCGACGGCGCCTCCCGGTTCTCAGCGAGCCGCTGCCCCCCGATCGGACCCGTAGGATCCTCCCGCTCGCCGAGGGCGAGGCCCCGACCCCGAAGATCGCGGTCTGGGAGTTCACCCTCGCCTGCGATCAACGCTGCCTCTGCTGTGGGCCCCGCGCCGGCAAGGCCCGGGCCGACGAGCTGACCACCGACGAGTGCCTCAAGCTGGTCGACGAGCTCGCCGAGCTCGGCGTCGGCGAGGTCACCTTGATCGGCGGAGAGGCCTATCTCCGGGCCGACTTTATCCTGATCATCCGGGCGATCCGCGAGCGCGGGATGACCTCGACCCTGACCACCGGCGGCTACGGGATGACCCGCGAGCGCGCCGAGGCGATGGTCGAGGCCGGGGTCCAGAGCGTCTCGGTCTCGGTCGACGGGCTAGGACCCGAGCACGATCGCCTGCGCGCCCGCCCCGGGAGCTGGTCCCGCGCCTTCCAGGCGATGCGGCTGCTGCGGGAGGCCGGCGCCAAGATCTCGGCGAACACCCAGATCAACCGCCTCACCATCGATCCCTTGGAGGAGCTCTTGGAGCTCCTCGCGCCCGCGGGGATCCACGCCTGGCAGGTCCAGGTGACGGTCGCCCACGGCGGCGCCGCCGATCACCACGAGCTCCTCCTCCAACCCTATATGTATCTCGACCTCTTTCGCACGCTCGATCGGATCGCCGACCGCTGTGAAGAGCTCAAGATCACCCTCACCCCCGCCAACAGCCTCGGCTACTTCGGCCCCTACGCCTACAAGCTGCGCCGACGCCAGAGCCGAGCAGGCCACTACCTCGGCTGCCAGGCGGGGATCGCCGGGGTCGCGATCGAGAGCGACGGGGCGATCAAGAACTGCCCGAGCCTCGGCGGTCGCAACAACGTCGGCGGCTCCTGGCGCGAGCACGGCCTAAGGGCGATCTGGGAGCGCGCTCCCGAGCTCGGCTACATGCGCAAGCGGACCGAGGCGGAGCTGTGGGGCTACTGCGCCGAGTGCTACTACGCGGAGCTGTGCAAGGGCGGCTGCACCTCGGTCAGCGAGCCCCTCCTCGGCCGCCCCGGCAACAATCCCATGTGCCATCATAGGGCCCTCGAGATGGACAAGTTGGGCCTCCGCGAGCGCATTGAGTGGGTGAGCCCCTCCTCGGGCGAGCCCTTCGACAACAGCCTCTTTCGGGTGATCCGCGAGCACCGAGACCCAAAGCTGCGGGCCGAGCACGGGCCTGTGCAGATCGACGAGCCGCGCACGGCCCGGGCCGACGAGCCCTTCGGCCCGGGCTCTCCGGCGGTCACGGACGCCTAGACCCACAGCGGCTCGGGCATCGGTGCGCCGTAGGGGAGGATCACCACCTTGCACTCGCCCTCGACGCAGCCCTCCCCCATGTCTTCGTCGCAGGGGTTGTCGCACTTGCCACAATTCAGCAGATCTTGGGAGGTGTTGACGCAGACGTCCTTGCAGATCTGCTCGCCCGGGCCCATGCACGCGCCCTCGCTGTCCGAGTCCGAGTCCGAGTCCGAGTCGGTCGTCGTCGTCGTCGTCGTCCCGCTCGTCGTCGTCGTCGTCCCGCTCGTCGCATCCGTCGTGCTCGTCGTCGTCCCGCTCGTCGCCTCCGTCGTGCTCGACGAGGTCGCCTCCGTATCCGAGGTCGAGGTCCCGGTCGAGGTCCCGGTCGCGGAGGTCGAGGACTCCGTCCCTGAGCTCGTCGACTGGCCGCTCGTGCTCGACATCGATCCGTTGGAGGTCTCCGACGCGGAGCTTTGGCTGCCCCCCGTCGCGTCGCTCGTGCTGCTCACCCCGCCCATATCATCGCCCGCGCAGGCGATCGTCGTCAGGCCGACCAGCGCCGAGATCAGGAAGGGCGCGCTGCCGACGACGAACCGCTGCGGCGTCGCACAGAATGGACAGTGAAGGTCCCCCTCTCGAACATGACGCGAACATTCGGGGCAACGTTGCATTCCCCGACGATAGCACCTCCCCGACGATCCCTCGGCGATCGCTCGTCAGCACCCTGACATTGCGGCGCTCATCGGCCCAGACAGCCCGCGCTTGCCCGAGGCCCACCCCGCTCAGGCCAGCCCCAAAACGCACGGTCGCCGCGTCCTCGACGACACGAAGGGGAGTCCGAGCGCGCGCGGTCGGGGCTCATCCAAGGAGCCGTCGCGGTCAGGGCCAAAGACCCGTCGCGGTCAGGGCTTGACGCCCGTGGTGAATGTCCCCTCTGCTCCCGCGCAGCGAGCTGGAGCTCGTACGCTCGCGCCGAGGCCGGCGAAGCGAGTTTGAGCAGGGCGTGACAGAGGAGGTGCCGCCCGGTCCTCAGGAGGCCCGCCTTCTGTGGCACGCGCTGAGCCGAGCTGAGCCCTGGCTCGGCTCGGCGCGGTCGCGAGAGCCCCTGTCGGACGGGGATGTCATCCGCACGGGGACCTCTGCACCGCGGCTCCGTCATGCGCACAACCCCTTGACACGTTCGCTTGAGGCGTTCGCTGTCACCGCCCCGGGCAGCTTCAACGGTGATATCCTTCCCCGTCGCTGGACGATCCGAGCAATCGGCGACCTCCTGCCCGCTAGCACACACCTCAGCGAGGAACTCGAGAAGATCGTTCTTGGGAGAGTACGCACCAATGCGCAAGCCCGCCGATGCAACAACGATGAGCCACGCCGAGTCGCTCGCGCTCCATCGAGCAACAGACAGTGCCTTGGGCATCATCGAGTTCGACCTGAACGGCACGGTCCTCACCGTCGACCCGGTGTTCCTCGACATGTTCGGCGTCGAGCGCGAGGAGATCGTCGGAAAGCACCACCGGCTCCTCTGCGAGCCCAGCGACACGGCGAGCACCGAGTACCTTGACCTCTGGCAGAGTCTCCGCGCTGGGCGTACTCATGAAGGGACCTACCGGCGCCAGAACAAGGCCGGCGAGACAATCTGGATCCGAGCGTCCTACCACCCGACGCTCGACGAGAGTGGGACGCCCGTCAAGATCGTGGAGATCACCGCGGACATCACCGCGGCCATCAGCAGGAATGCCGAACACGAGGGGATGCTCGCGGCCATCAGCCGCTCCCAGGCCGTCGTCGAGTTCGATCTCGACGGCACGATAGTCTCGGCCAACCCGAATTTCCTCAAGCTCATGGGCTACGAGCTCGAGGAGATCGTCGGCAAGCACCATCGGCTCTTCTGCGAGCCGGCATACGCGGCATCGCCCGAGTACTCCGAATTCTGGCGACGCCTCGGCGGAGGGGAGTACGAGGCCGCCGACTTCAAGCGGCTCGGGAAGGGCGGGAGGGAGCTCTGGCTCCAAGCCACCTACACCCCGATCCTCGACGCCAACGGTCGTCCCCACAAGATCGTCAAGCTCGCCACAGACATCACCGCGACCAAGCTCAGGAACGCCGAGATCAACGGGATGCTCACCGCGGTCAACAGGGCGCACGCCGTCGCCGACTTTGACCTCGACGGAACCCTGCTCTCGGCGAACCCAAACTTCCTGCGCCTCTATGGCTACAAGCTCGAAGAGGTCATCGGCAAGCACCACAGCACCTTCTGCACCGCCACTTTCGTCGACTCACCGGAGTACTCAGAGTTCTGGGCAATGCTCGGTCGCGGGGAATTCCACTCCGGCGAGATCAGGCGCGTACGAGGAGACGGAGCGGAACTCTGGCTCCAAGCTACCTATAACCCTATCCTCGATGTCAACGGTCGCCCCCGCAAGGTCGTCAAGTTCGCGTCAGACATCACGGATGAGGTTCAACGGCGAGACCGGGCGTTCATGGAGCTGGCGACGCCTGTCAGTAAAATCTGGGACGGCGTCCTCTTCCTGCCACTCGTCGGCATCGTCGACTCCAAACGCTCGGCCGACGTCATGAAGAAGGCCCTGTCCTGCATCGCTGACACCCAGGCGAGCACCCTGATGCTCGACATCAGCGGAGTCGCGCTCATCGACACAGCTGTGGCCAACCACCTGCTCAAAGTGGCCAAGGCCGCGTCGTTGATGGGCTGCCGCACCGTGCTCTCCGGTATCTCGCCAGCCATCGCCCAGACGATCGCAGGGCTAGGCATCGACCTGAGCTTGATCGAGACGAGCACGACCATCGCGGCCGCTCTCCAGAAGACCCTAGGCGGCTCGCTCTCGCAGGTCGACCCGGCGGGCTCGCGAGCGGGCGAAGGCGGAGCGCCCGGCAGCGGCGGACGTCGCCGGCGTTCGACCTAAAGAGGCGTGACCGCCGTTGGACCGGGTCGGTGACGATCGCGACGTCTCCGATCCTCGCGCTCAAGAGCGGACGCCCAAGGGACGCTCGCGGCTTTTGACCCGCAGACGTCGCGATTTCGCAGCGCCGAGGCGCAAGCCCGAGCCCAAGGGCGCGGGACCATTGCCACCGGCTCCTAGAGCGCGGCCGAGACCATCCAGCGCAGCCTACCGTTGGCATCACGGCTGAGCTCAGGATCGGGCTCTAGGGTGGAGACGCGGGAGAGTTCCTGATCCGAGCCGAGCACATAGAGATTGCGGGGCGAGGTCGCCGGCTGAACAAGATCATTGAGCGAGCTATCGGCGCGGCTGTAGAGCAGAAGCTCCCCCTCGTCATCGATCGAGAGCGCCCACATCGGCACGCCCTCGTAACGCTCGAGGCCGGCGACCGAGACCCGGATCACGGAGCCTATCGGCACCGACCCGTCCCCCGTGGACTCGCCGCCGAACCCGTCGAGGCAGGACCAGGCCGCCCACCGACCCGAGGGGGCGACCACAGGCACCTGACTGAAAAAGCAGGGCGTTTGGACGATGTTGACCAGCTCGACCTGGTCGCTGGAGATCCGCAGCATCGGCCCCCCCCGCGAGACCATGCTCACCGTCCGCCCCTCGCGGTCGAGGTGCCAGCTCCAGGGAGCGCTACCGCCGAGGAGCGGCAGGGCCACCTCCTCACCGGTCCTCCAGTCGACGCGGACCACCTCGCTGTCGCGAAGGACGACGTAGTGACGCCCGGAGATCGCCGCGAGCACATCACCGCTGCCGGTCCAGACGCAGCTCGAGGGCGCCGGCGCTGGCTCCTCGCCGTCCTCCCCCTCCTGGGCGACCCATGACCAACGCTGGATCCGGCAGGCGTCGTCGGGAGCGCCGATGACCGAGAGCGCCGAGCCGTCGGGATCGACAAGGCCGAGGCAGCCGACCGCCTCGGCACAGCCCGGCGGGCGGGCGCTGGTGACATCACTGAGGAGCGCGCCGCGGCCGAGCTCGACCGCAAGCCGCGAGTCATCGGGGCCCTCGGCGTAGCGAAAGGCCCGCACTTCGCCGCCCGGCGTCGGCACCAGGACATTGCCGAGCTCTCCGACGTAGCTCGCGTCCCCCGTGAAGATGACCGGAGCATCGGTCGCGCTCGCGGACCCCCAGCGGGGAAAGCAGGAGAGCGAGTCCTCGCCCAGCGCCGTCGTCCACGGCTCCAGGGTCCCGTTCGCGCGGCTCGTCTGGACGCCGGCGGCGGTCGGCAGGATCGCTAGCTCACGCGAACAGGGATCGATCCAGGTCAGAGCGTCGCCGCGGGCGCTGAAGATCGGCGATGGCGCCCGGAGCCCGAGCGGCACGTCGATCAACAGGGCCCGTCGCTCGTCGAGGTCGAGATAGGCGATCCGAAAGGAGTCCGCGCCGGTCACCCGCAACGACCGCGGATCCGCGGCCATGACCAGCGCACCCCTGCCCCGCGGCCCCAGATCGAGCACCAACGACTCGCGCTCGGCGTCCTGGAGGTCGCTGCTCGACCGCAGCGTCATCGTCTCAAACTCTCCGCGACTGTAGATATGGACGGTCCGTTCGCCGCCGACGTGCTCCTGGTCGAGCCAGAGCGCCCGCGCCTCCACGGTCGGCGTGTCACAGGCCGAGACCACCGATAATGCGGCCGACAATGCGGTCAGCCGGGCCGCCCAGCCCACCATCGTAAGCGGACCCTGCCGCGAACCTGACCCCCCAATCATCGGCCGCAACGATAGCAGGAGGATGATCCTCACGGCTGCGCAGAGTCTCCGCGCTCCTCACGCTCTGGCCCGGATCCGCCTGCGATCTGGGCCGCAAGCCGGCCTTGCGCCACCCGGCCCCTTGCGGCAGGCTTGCGCGCCATGGCCGGCGACGACACCCAGCAATTCGACAGCGAAGACCAGGACGAGCTGATGCTCGGCGACGAGGGCGAGGACGCTCCCGCGACTGACGCGGAGATCAACGAGGCCGCGAAGATGATCGACTTCGTCGTCCTGCCGATCGCCTGCATCAACGAGGGCAAGGGCGCCCCGCTGGCGATGGGCATCCAGCGCTGGATCGCCCAGGACCTCGCCCAGCACGACGCCAAGGCGGCAGCGCCGGTCTTCACCGCGATGCACGATCAGAACGGTCAAAAGGTCCCGGCGCTGATGGTCTTCCGCGAGCCCTGGACCGACGAGCGCGCCGTCGAGGGGATCGGCCGCTTCCCGAACGCGACCAAGGGTCTGCTCGTCGACATGAAGGTCGAGGATGAGCAGCTCGCCTGGGAGGCGCGCTTCATCGACGTCGATCAGGAGACCAAGGCGATCACCGAGCGCAAGCGCTGGAGCTTCGGCGGCACCCCGCCCGAGATGGCCGTGGCCGTCCACGAGCTCCTCGTCGGCATCGCCACCGAGCTCGACGTCAAGGTCGACTACGAGAACTGGCAGAAGGCCTTCGGCACCGACAACGTTCAGGCGCTGGTCTCCTTCCTCGTCGGCCTCGGCAACCTCAGCGCCCTCCAGGGCCGCTGCGTGCCGACCACCTCGCAGCAGCTCCTCGCGCCCCTGATCGACGCGATCAACCGCGCCCCGGAGATGGACGTGACCATGTCCGCCCTCCACGCGATGGTCGACATCCTCGTCGCCGGTCAGCCCGACCAGGGGGCGATCCCCCTCTCGGTCCAGGCGCTCAACGTCGCCGCCCAGCGCCGTGAAAAGGACCAGGGCGCCTGGCATCACCTCGCGATCGTCCTCCGCCGCGTCGGCGACGTCGGCGGCGCGATCTCGGCCTTCCAGCAGGCGATCAACCTCGGCCCTCAGAGCGCCGCGGTCGCCTCGGGGATGATCGACACCCTGCGCACCGCCGGCGACTCCGAGAACGCCTTCAAGGTCGCCCAGTTCTGCGTCGAGAACGGCAACGAGGGCCCGGTGGTCTTCGCCCAGATCGCCTCCTTGATGATCGAGAACGACCAGTTCGACGAGGCCGAGCCCTTCCTCCGCCGGGCGATCGACGAGGGCAAGGTGCCGAGCGCCTACGGCGACCTCGCGAACGTCCTCTGGGACCGCGACGGCGACGACGAGGAGACCGCGGAGAACCAGCAGGAGGCGCTCGCGCTCCTCGGCACAGCGATCGACCTGCCGAGCCTCCACAAGTCCTCGCTCGACATGCTCCTCGACCTCCACGAAGAGGAGAAGGTCGAAGACGCGACCAAGCTGCTGCTCAAGGCAGCGGAGGTCCACAGCGAGAACGCTGGCGTCCTCCGCTACGTCGCCTCGATGTACCTCGAGGGCGACAACCCCGAGGCCGCTCGCCCCTACCTCGACCGGATCCTCACCCTCGCCGGCCGGGGCCTCGACGACGACGCCTTCGCCCGTCGCTCGCTCCTCGCGCTCAACCTCGAGGACTTCGAGGACCGCTACGACGACGCGATCGACAAGGTCCGCTCGGAAAACGCGGCCTCCCAGCGCGAGGCCGCGGTCTTCCTCCGCGAGGTCATCGCCCGCGAGCCCCGCTACTGGCAACCGCACCTGATGCTCGCCCTCGCCGTCCGCGGCACCGAGGGTGATGGAGCCGCGCTCGCCCACCTGATGGACGCGGTCCGGCTCCGCCCCAACGACCTCGAGATCCGCTCGCTCCTCGCGGCGATCCTCCGCAAGCAGGGCCGCCCGCGCGAGGCCGTCGAGCACCTCCGGGTGGTCGTCGCCCTAAACCCGCGGGAGATCGATCCGGTGCTCACCCTCGCCTCGTGCATGCGCGACGCGAACATGTTCGACGAGGCCCGCCAGGTGTGCGAAGCCGCGCTGAAGATGATCCCGGACCACCCGGAGTTCACCCGGATCCTCGCCGGTCTGCCGGCTCCGAAGCAGCAGCACTGATCGAGAGACAGCTCCAGCACCACCTCGGGCCGAGCTCCTCGACGGAGCCCGGCCCGAAATGCGTCAAGGGAGCGCTGTGGTAGTCTCGCTGCCCGGCGATGACACTCCCGGTCCTCAAGCAGCCGCCCCCCTCAGCGACCACGCTCCACCCTGAGCCGCTGATCTTCACGATCGATGACGTCATCGACCCGGAGCTCTGTCGCCATCTGATCGCCCTCGCCGAGCCCAAGCGGCGACGGGCCGAGGTCAGCGGGGTCGAGCGCGGACGCAAGAGCGCCGGCCGGACCAACGACGTCGTCTGGGTCCCGCACGACACGACCCCCACGACCCTGCGGCTCGCACGACGACTCGCCAAGGTCGTCGGCCTACCGCTGGAGCACGCCGAGTCGTTCCAGGTGATCGCCTACGAGGTCGACCAGGAGTATCGGCCCCACTTCGACGCCTACGACCTGAGCACCGCCCGCGGACAGCGTTGCTGTGCCCGCGGCGGCCAACGTCTTGTCACTCTCCTCGCCTACCTCTGCGACGTCGACGCAGGCGGCTCGACCAGCTTCCCCAAGCTCGACCTCACCGTCGAGGCGAAGCAGGGCCGGGTCCTTATCTTCCACAACTGCCACGCCGGCACCGACACACGCCATCCCCACAGCCTGCACGCTGGCGACCCGGTCGACCGCGGGACCAAGTGGGCGTTCAACCTCTGGTTCCACGCCACGCCCTTTCGCTGAGCGCCCCCTAAAAGCGAAGATCCGCGTAGAGGTTGAGGACGCTGAAGAACTGCGAGTAGGTCCCGTCTGCGCCCGCCTGCCGGGTCGGCTGCTGCCAGGCCCCGAGCAGGCTCTTGCCGGCAGTGTCGACCTTGCGAAAGATGATCTGCGTCGAGGTCAGGGAGAGCGCCACCTGGCGGATGATCTGCCAGCGGACGCCGACCGAGACCGACCCCTTGTCCATGTCCATCAGCGCCGAGTCGAGCGTCTGCACCGGGACCGCCGAGGAGTCATAGCCGCCGCCGAGGTAGGCTTCGAGGCCCGGCAAGAACCAGTAGGACGCGCCCACCCGGACCCCGCCAGAGTCCCTCCAAAAACGCGGAAGGTGCTGGACGACGCCCGAGTGGTCCCCCTCGGCGCCGTAGGCTTCGGGGTCGGTGAAGGCCTCGTCCTCCCCGGAGAATGAGCAGTTGCGCTCGGGATCGTCGGTGTCGAGCAGGCACTGCTTGTTGAAGACCGACCAACGCGAGTAATCGGCGAAGACCCGCACCTCGAGCCGCGGCGTCGGCCGGACGCGGACGCCGAGGCGGGCGATCTCCGGCAGCGTCTGGGTCAGCTCGACCTGCTGGGTCAGCGGATCGCCGAGGGCCAGCACATTGGTCAAGGTGCCGCGCAGGCGCATACCGCCGACGACGTTGGGCTGGCTGGTGTAGGAGGCGCCCACCCAGAGCAGGTCCTGCATGTTCCAGATCGCGCCGACCGAGAACCCGCCCTGCCAACCATCGACGTCGACGAGCGAGCGTCCCTCCTTGAGCGTCGCCGCCTCGATCGAATCGCCGAAGACGAGGTCGTCGGTGCCGTCGGCGTTGCGGGCCCGGATCGTGTGCACATTGGAGCGGATCGCAGAACCGGTCGCGCCGACGCTGAGACCTATCTCCGGAAAGCGCAGGGCGACGGCGCCGGTCAGGTACATCGACCGCAGCGCGCCGTCGATCGTGTACCAGCGCTGAACCCCGTCGACCGCCCCCGGGAAGCTCTTGTCGCCGGCGTAGGCCGGGTTGCGATCCCACGACGCCGAGCCGCCGAAGGGGTAGTACCAGGCGCCGCCGACGACCAAACGCTTGCTGCCGAAGTCGGTGCTCATCCCGGCGAAGGGCGCGGCGATCGTGTTGAAGAGGGTCGCCTTGCCGTCGTTGGCCCCGGGCGCGAGCGCGAGCGATTCTTTCGAGGTGACCGCCGAGCTCGGCCGTTCGTAGCCGGCCCAACGGAGCACCATCGTCCCGTCGACCATGATCCGAGTCCCCCGCGAGAGGGCGATGCCGGCGGGGTTGTAGTAGATCGCGGTCGGGTTGTCCGTGGTCGGGTGGCCGTGCTCACCGCCAAAGCGGGCCGCCGAGAGGCCCGAGGCAGACGCGTCTCCACCCCAGGCGAGAGCGCCGAGCAGCACGCCTGCGCCGACCCAAAGCCCGTGTCTCAAGCTGAGGCTCCATCCTCCCGCCCACGACAAGCTGCTCCACCCATGAGCCTTCGCGCTTCGTCCAACCATGACTTGCACCTCGGGGCATGCACCTTGTGCTAGCCGCCCGTGCGACTCTACTATGAAGCGTGAATGACCGGCGAGGCGGCGACGTACGAGGATGCCGATGATGATGCAGGCGCGAGGAGAGGCCCTCCGACGGGCGTCCTTCCCGGGCTCGCTCCCCGCTCTCGTGACGACCGCAGCGCTGCTCTGCACCGGCTGTCCCGACCCGGACACTCGCCTCGACGAATTCCTCGAGGCGTCCGAGGAGGATCGTGACGCTCCCCCGGTGAAGATGGATCTGGCGAGCACCCTCGCCGACATCAACGGGGACTTCCTCCTCGCCCTAGCGGTCGCGACCGCCTCCGATCTTCCCCTCCAGTTCTACACGACGGCGACGCTCATCCAGGCCGGCGACGGCACCGGGGTCTTGACCCTGAGCCTCCAGCCCCTGGCGATCGATCCCGGCGAGACCCTCACCCCACGGGTTCCGGTCAGCGATCCGCTGGTCCTCGAAGACATCGTCGTCTCCGAAGACGGCGCCTTCGCGGCCGACCTCGGCGAGATCAACCTGGTCGCCGCCGCCAACCCGATCCTCGGCCTCGACATCACCGCGACGATCGCCCTGGGGGGGTTCATCCAGGATGAGCACCTGTATTGCGGCAATGTGACCGGAATGGTCACCGCCCCGATCGACCTCGATCTAGACGGCTCGACCTTCGCCGCGATCCGGGTCGACAGTGTCGACGAGCTGCCCGAGATGTTCCCGATCAAGTGCCCATAGGGGGCTAGCTCGGCAGGACCGACCGGATCGCCGGCTCGCTAGATTCGCGGATCCGGCTGCAGTGTTCAACCCCTCGCAGGTGTCTCTCTTGAGCACCCATCACCCCCAGATGCGCCCGCGATCATGGTCCCTGTGACGGCATAGCGTCGAGAGTGCCACCTCCTCGCACATCCACGATCCGTCCCCAGCGACTTGCGTTCTTGGAAACCTATCTCATGGTTGAGTCGTTGAAAACTTGAACCCAGGAGACAGAACATGCGACGACCCAGCACGAGCGAACACACCTCCTCCCCCCGCACCGGGACTGATGACCTCAAGTTCATCTCGCGCTTCACCAACGCAGTCACCGAGCAGCCTTTCCTGATGGACCTGCTCAACCTCCAGCGCCAGCGTCGGCGCAACGCGCACTACGACGCGCCGCAGGCCGCTTAAAGCCCGAGCTCTAGGCCCCGCCGCGGGTGAGCGTTCGATCGCGCCGAGCTCGACCGAGCCCGCGACGTTCCGCCCCGCCGCTGCTGGTGAAGAGCGGGGCGAGCCCCCCTGAAAGCTCAGGAGCCCGCGACGACCGGCGTGCCGGCCAGGGTGATGCGCACTCCCACCCCATCGGGCATCTCTGTCGCGAAGGACAGGGCGGGACCAGCGACGCTCAGCCCTCGAAGAGGGCCGCGCTGAGAGGTCGATCCGACCTGCCCGGCGAAAGCGCCCCCGACCGCTGAGCCGCTCGCCAAGCCGCGGGAGATGTCCCCACCCTGCGCTTGAACGCGCGAGAGAAGGCCGCCTCAGAGGCGTAGCCGACCTGCGCGGCGACGCTGGCGATGGCATCGTCTCCGGCGCGGAGGCGGCGACGAGCGAGGAGCATCCGCCACTTCGCGAGGTAATCCCCGGGCGTCTCGCCGACCACCGCGACGAAGCGCGAGTAGAAGCCAGAGCGCGACATCCCGGCCACCCGAGCCAAGCCTGCGGCGGTCCACTCAGCCCCTGGGTCGTCGTGGATCGCCTCCAGAGCCCGGGCCACGCCGGGATCCGCAAGCCCCCGCAGCCACCCCGGCGCGACCTCTTGGCGCTTCGCGATCCAGACCCGCAGGACGTGGATGAAGAGCACATCGGCGAGCCGCTGGAGCACTGTCCGCGAGCCCGGTTGACCCAGGGTCCGCTCATCGGAGAGGAGCTTCAGCGTCGCGTCGATCCAGGTCGCGAGCGACGACCCTTCACCGCGAGTGATCAGCACCGGCGGCAGGTGAGGGAGGAGATGCTCTGCGGCCTCGGGCTCGAGGCCGAAGGTCCCGCACAGGATCGACGCCCGCTCCCCTCCCGCTCGCGACCCTTCGTTGGCCTTCACCCCGCAGTCCACGCAGGGAAGGCCGTCGGCGCCGACCTCTGCGGTCAGCGATCGAATCGCGACCGCCGGAACTCCCGCGGCGCTCGCCATCACGTGGCTATGTCCGTGTGGGAGAACGATGACGTCCCCCCGCTGCCAGGTCAGCTCGTTCGCCGCCTCAGCGAAGCCAGCGTCGGCCAAGCGGACGATCCCGCTGCCCTCGAGGGCGACGTGAAAGATCGCCCCGGCCGCACCTCGAGTCGCGACAGCCCACGGGGCCTGACCGCGGGCGCGGGCGAAGAAAGCTCCGCACACCCCGGCCTTGTCGATGAAATCGCTCAGTGGATCCATGGATTGGACGCTCCAGCAAGGAGTCTGGACGGTCCGTCATGAGCTTCGCCCGCTCCAGATCCTATCCCTATTGAGCCGCCAACAACGACGCGGCGGAGACCATCATGACACGGATCTGGATCGCGACCATCGCAAACTTCTTCCTCCCCGGCGCCGGCTACCTCGTCCTCGGCGAGCGGGCCCTCCTGGCGATCGCTTGGCTCGTCGGTGCGCTCGGCCTGACCTACGTCGAGTTCGGGATCCAAGAGGCGGCGCCCCAGTATTACTGGCCGATGTTCGCCAGCGTTCTCCTGATCAACACCGCCTTCGCCGTCGATGTCTTCCGCCGCGGTCGAGCGCTCGCCGAGAGACGCGGACCCCTGCCCGCATGAGCGAGAGCCCGGGGCCCAGAGCCGGGCAACGCCTCACGGATAAAATGGGCGCACAAGGGCGCACAAGGGCCCATCGCGGCAAAATCCGCCGTTCTCGAGCCTCACCGTCACCGCTGACGATTGACGTCGAACGCCGCCCTCGGCAGGCTGCCTGCTCAGGAGCAGGAGAGCTATGGCGTACGATCTGATCATCAAGGGTGGGACCATCGTCGACGGCCGCGGAGGCGAGCCGTATCGTGGTGATGTCGCGATCAAGGACGGAATGATCGCAGCGATCGGTGAGGTCGAGGGCGCCGCGGCCAGGACCTTCGACGCCGAGGGGGCGATCGTCAGCCCCGGCTTCGTCGACATCCACACCCACTACGACGGCCAGGTCTCCTGGGATCCCGATCTCATGCCCTCGTCAATGCACGGGGTGACGACCTGCGTGATGGGCAGCTGCGGCGTCGGCTTCGCCCCGGTCCGGACCAAGGATCGCAACACCCTGATCGAGCTCATGGAGGGGGTCGAGGACATCCCCGGCGCGGCGCTGGCCGAGGGGATCAAGTGGCGGTGGGAGTCCTTTGAGGAGTACATGGACGCGATCGACGCGTTCCCCCACGCGATCGACTTCGGCGCCCAGATCCCCCACGACGCCCTCCGCGTCTACATCATGGGCGAGCGGGCGGTGGCCGGGGAAGAGGCGACCGAGGAGGACATCGCGGCGATGCGCGACGCGACTCGCCGGGCCCTCGAGGCAGGCGCCGTCGGCTTCACCACCGGACGGACCGACAACCACCGAGCGAGCACCGGCGCGGCGACACCGGCGAGCGAGGCGACCATCCGCGAGCTCGAGGGGATCGCCGCGGCCTTCCACGGCCTGGACCACGGCGTGCTCCAGGCGGTCAGCGACTTCGACATGCCGATCTCCGCCGAGCGCTTTGATCCCGAGTTCGACGCGATCGAGGCGATGGTCGCCGCCGGGGACGGGCACCGAGCCTCGATCTCCCTCCTCCAGCGCGACGCCGATCCCGACCAGTGGCGGAGGATCCTGGGTCGCGTCGACGCGGCCAAGGCCAAGGGGCTCGACATCCGCGTCCAGGTCGCCGCCCGCGGTATCGGCGTGATGCTCGGCCTCGAGGCGACGTTCCACCCCTTCATGGGCTTTCCGAGCTACAAGAAGATCTCGCAGCTGCCGCTCGCCGAGCGCGTCGCGGCGATGCGCGATCCGGAGCTCCGGGCCAAGATGCTCACCGAGAAGTCCGAGCCGCTCGCCGGCGACGGCTCCTCGATCCCGCCGCTCGCCGATCGTCTGCTCTCGCAGCTCGAGAGGATCTCGATGCGTCTCTTCCGCCTCGGCGAAGACCCGAACTACGAGCCGACCCCGCAGGAGTCGCTCTTCTTCGAGGCCAAGCGCCTCGGCGTGACCCCCCTCGAGGTGATGTACGACGCGATGCTCGAGGATGAGGGCAAGCAGCTCCTCTACTTCCCGATCTTCAACTACGGGACGATGAACCTCGACAACGTCGAGACCATGCTCGCTCACCCGCAGGCGCTCCCGGGACTCTCGGATGGTGGCGCCCACGTCGGCACGATCTGCGACGCTTCGTTCCCGACCTACATGCTCCTCCACTGGGTCCGCGATCGCGAGAAGGGTCGCCTGCCGATCCAGCGAGTGATCAAGATGATGACGAGCGACACCGCCGACTACATCGGCTACGCCGATCGCGGCGAGCTCGTCGTCGGCAAGCGGGCCGACATCAACGTCTTCGACCTGGGCAAGCTCCGCCTCTACCGCCCGCGCCTCGTCCGCGACCTCCCGGCCGGCGGTCAGCGCCTGCTCCAGGACGTCGAGGGCTACCGCGCGACCTTCGTCCGCGGCGAGATGATCGCGGAGAACGGCGAGCTCACCGGCGCTCGCCCGGGTCGCCTCGCTCGCCTCGGCACGAGCTAGCTCGCTCGCTCGTGCCGACGCTCCTCAAGAGACCGCGGCTGTTGCTCCTAGGCGCCCGTGACCGGGACTATCCGATCCTTGCCGACCCAGGGCCGGAGCACCTCGGGGATGTTCACCGAGCCGTCCGCCTGCTGGTGATTCTCGAGGATCGCGACGAGCGCCCGCGAGGTCGCGACCGCGGTGCCGTTGAGCATATGCACATACTTCGGCTTGGCCTTCGCCTTGCCCTCGCTCGCCGGGCGGTAGCGGATCCTCAACCGCCGCGCCTGGTAGTCGAGGCAGTTGCTGGTGCTCGTGACCTCGCCGTAGTCGCCGCGACCGGGCATCCAGGCCTCGATGTCGAACTTGCGGTAGGCGGGCCCGCCGAGGTCGTTGCTGGCGATGTCGAGCACCCGGTAGGGCAGCTCGAGCGCCTGGAAGATGCTCTCTTCGATCGCCAGCATCCGCTTGTGTAGCGCCTCGCTCTCAGCCCCCTCCGCGGTGGCGAAGGCGAAGAGCTCGACCTTGGTGAATTGGTGGACGCGATAGAGCCCGCGCGACTCCTGACCGGCCGAGCCAGCCTCGGTGCGGAAGCAGTGGGAGAGACCGGCGACCAGGAGCGGGAGCTTGTCGAGCTCGAGGATCGAGTCGGCGAACATCCCCCCCAGGGTGATCTCCGCGGTGCCCACCAAGCAGAGGTCGGAGTCGGCGATCGAGTAGACCTGGGTCGACTCGCCGCGCGGGTTGAAGCCGAGACCCTGGAGGATCTCGACGCGGGCGAGGTCCGGCGTCGTGTGAAGGACAAAGCCATGCTCACGGGCGACCGCGAGGGCGTAGTGCTGGAGGGCCAGGTCGAGGAGAACGGCGTCGTTCTTCAGGTAGTAGAACTTCTGCCCCGCGACCTTCGCTCCGCTGGCGAAGTCGACGAGGTCGAGGGACTCGGCGATCGACAGGTGATCGCGCGGGGGCTCGGAAAACCCCTCGGCCTCGAAATCACGCGGGATGCCCCAGCGGCTGAGCTCGGTGTGCTCGTCGGCGCCGCGCGGGACCTCGGGGTGGGTGAGGTTCGGGACCCGCCCCCAGGCCTCGTCGCGGGCGACCTGCGCCGCGGAGGCCGACTCGCCGAGCTCCTGCTCGCGCGCGCGCAGCTCTCGGCCCTTCTCGACCAGCGGGCCTCGGGCCGCGGCCTGCTCGGCCTTCGGCAGCTTGCCGACCTTCTTCATCGCCGCGCTGGTCTCGTTTTGCTGGCGGCGGAGCTCCTCCTGCTCGCGGAGGAGCCCGAGGTAGGTCTTGTCGAGGTCGGCGAGGCGGGCGATCGTCGCCTCCGCCCAACCCTCGACCTCCGACGTGAGGTCGTCGAAGATCCAGACGCGGCGGTCGACGAGGTTCGTGGCGAGCTGCGCCGGGCACTCACGCAGAAGCTTGATGTCGAGCATGGCGCGGGATAGTAGCAAGGACGTCTTGATGGGGCCGCGGCAAAAGTCCACCCCAGCACGGCCTTCAACCTCGCGGGAAAAGTCGCCAAGATCGCCGACAAGGCGCCCTTGGACGGCTTTCGGGTCGAGGCCGGGGGGACCCCCAAGCGCGCCGCGTGAGCACACGAGGCGTCCACCCGACCCGCCTCGATGCGGACCCGATCGACGCTCGACCCTCCCCCTCTCGCTCGCCCTTGACCCGGTCGCCGGAGTCGTTCATCCTCGCGCACCGGCCCTGCGCCTCCCCCTCTACGTCGAGGTCAGGAAGCTGCCGCCGCGAGACGTGAACACTCAGGAGCAACCATGGGATACGGAGACAACCGTCGCACACCGAAGATGAACCGCCGCCGCCGTCAGCTTAAGTACAAGCTTCGCCTTAAGCGGCATGCCGCTGAGCGGGCCGCTGAGCGCACCGCCGCGAAGCCCAAGGCCAAGAAGAAAAAGTAACGGGTCGACGACCCGCCATAACCCGCTGAGGGGGTGCAAAGGCGCTCTTTTGGCGGGTTTTGTACGTCCTGGGGACGACCTTCCCGGCTTTCTTGGGCTCCTCCGCGATCCCCGCTATAGGTGAGATGTAGTCCTACACATCCTACCTCTCCAGCGGAGGCCCCTATGGTCCGGCCCCTTCCCCACCTCGCCTGCTTTCTCCTCGCCGCCCTCACGGCCCATGTCGGCCTGGCGACGGCCGGCCCCGCGCAGACAGGCCCGAGAGGATCGAAGCGGGAGCCCGCGACCGTCACGGCGATGCCCCAGGCGACCCTGAAGCTGGCGACGGCGACGGACGAGGAGACGGAGCTGGCAGAGGACCCGGCCCGCTGGGAGCAGCGGATCGCCGCCCGGATCGCCGCCCTCGGGGTTGAGCCGGAGCCGACCGCAGCGCAGCCCGCGGCCTCCGACGAAGACCTGCGCCGTCGCCTCAACGCCCTCGCAGCCCGGGCCGGCGGCCGACTCGGGATCCATGTCCATGATCTGAGCGCCGACCGCCCCCTCTATGATCGGGCCGGCGATGCCCGCCTAAACCCGGCCTCCAACCACAAGCTCCTGACGGCGATCGCCAGCGCCGAGCTCCTCGGCGCCGACTACAGCTTTGAGACCCGCGTCGAGCGTGACGGCGACGCCCTCTACCTCGTCGGCGAGGGCGATCCGAGCCTCCAGGCCCGCGACCTCTACAGCCTGGTGACGGAGCTGCTCGCCCAGGATGACCTGGGGAACGTCCGCCGCCTGGTCGTCGACGACAACGCCTTCACCGGCGTCCAGGTCGGCCCGGGCTACCGCGCGGAGGACGAGGGTGCCAGCTACCAGGCGCCGAGCGGCGCCCTCTCCCTAGCCTTTAACACCGTCGAGGTGACGGTCACGCCCGGCCCCTTCGGCGAGGCCGCGACCGTCTCCGTCAACCCGCCGAGCGCCGCGGTCGCGGTGGTCGGTCGGGTCCACACCGGCCGCGGTCGACCGCTGCGGGTGACCTCCGAGCGCGGCCCGGGAGGGACCACGCGGATCCGCGTCAGCGGCAGCCTCTCCGCCGGCCACACCCCGCAGACGATCCGCCGCCGCGTCGGCGATCCCGGCCTCTTCACCGCCGGGGCCTTCGCCTCGATCCTCGCCGAGCGGAGCGGCCGAGCTCCCCTGCCGATCATCCGCGGACGCAGCCCCGAGGGGGCCACCGTGGTCGCCACGCGCAGGTCCCAGCCGCTCCACACCGTCCTCGCCTCGGCGCTCAAGTACTCCAACAACTTCACCACCGAACAGGTGCTGCGCACGCTCGGCTGGCGGGCGAGCGCCACCCCCGGCTCCTGGAAGAACGGCGCCGCGGCGATCCGCTCGCTCTGGACCGCGCTCGGCAATGCGCCTGAGGACCTGACCTTTGAGAACGGTTCGGGCCTGAGCACGAGCGGCCGGGTCACGCCGCGCTCCCTCGTCCGCCTCCTGGCCCTGACCCGGCGCCCAGGCTCCTCAGCGGCCCAGCTCGTCCCTGCCCTCGCCAGCCCCGGCGGCGAGGGGACACTGCGCCTGCGCCTGACCCAGGCAGGGGATCGGGTCCGCGCCAAGACTGGGACGATCGGCGGGGTCTCTGCCCTCAGCGGCCTCATCACCTCAGAGGAGGGCGACCGCACCCTCGCCTTCTCGATCCTGATCAACGGCCGCCAGGACCTGACCGAGAGCCGCCGCCTCCAGGACAGGCTCGTCCTGACGATGGTCGAGCACCTAGAACACGTCCCCGAGGATTCGCCGGGGGATCGCCTTCCCCCCCGGCCCAGTGGTAGCGTTCCCCGCCTCTGATGTCCGCCCAGCATCGCATCCGTCTCCTCCTGGTCTTCGGCGGTCGCTCCTCGGAGCACGAGATCTCGCTGCGCTCGACCGCCAGCGTTCTCGCCGCGCTCGACCGCGACCGCTTCGCGCCGCTCCTCCTCGGAGTCCGCCGCGACGGTCGCTGGTGCACCGGCCCCGCCGAAGCGCCGCTCGCCGAGATCATCGCCAACGGCGAGCCGATCGACGACCTCCGCAGCCTCGGCGCCGAGCTGGTGCTGCCGGTGCTCCACGGACCCTACGGTGAAGACGGGACCTTTCAGGGTCTGCTCGAGGTGCTCGGCCTGCCCTACGTCGGCTCCGGCGTTCTCGCCTCGGCGTTGTGCATGGACAAGGCGGTGGTCAAGCGCTTCCTAGCCGCCCAGGAGCCGGCGATCCCGGTCGTCCCCTGGGTCGAGGTCCACAGCTCCGACCTCGCCGACCCCGGCTCTGCAGCCGCGACGATGAAGGCGATCCGTGAACGCCTCGGCTTCCCCTGCTTCGTCAAGCCGGCCAACCAAGGCTCGTCGATCGGCATCTCGAAGGTCGACGATGCCGACGCTCTAGCGGCCGCGCTCGAGCTGGCGACCCGCTACGATCCCAAGGTGATCGTCGAGCGTGGCCTTCGCTGCCGCGAGATCGAGCTGGCGGTCTACGGCGACGGCGGAGCTGCGACCATGGTCTCCGCTCCCGGCGAGATCCGGGTCCCGAGCGGCGCCTGGTACGACTACGAGACCAAATACATCAGCGACGCGGCGACCCTTCATATCCCCGCGCAGCTGCCCTCCCAGCTCCGCGAAGAGCTCCGCGACCTGGCCCTTCGAGCATTCCGCGCGACCGGCTGCCAAGGGCTCGCGCGGGTGGACTTCTTCGTCGACGAGGTGACCGGCGATCCCTACCTCAACGAGGTCAACACGATGCCCGGCTTCACCAGCATCTCGATGTACCCGAAGCTAATGGAGCATGCAGGCATCCCGTATACGGCGCTCGTCACAGGCCTATGCGAGCTCGGCCTCGCCGCCCATCGACGGCGGCGAGCGCTGCGGATCCAGCGCTAGCGCGCCCGTAGCCCAAGAAATGGTCCCGCGCGCTCCGGCCCTCGGACCCCTCTCGGCCTGTCGTTGTCGCGGGCTCATCGAGGTGCTCAGGGCCGACCACGAAGTCGTCCAGGTCGCCCCTGTCTGCGCGGCGAGAGCTTCTCCGCGGCCGACCTGATCCTCGGCGAGGTCCTGGTATGGACTGACTCTGCGGGCCTCCTCGCCGGTCGAGAGCCGCTGGCCCGCCACCTCGCGCGGCTCCGCGAGCGACCTGCCCTCAAGCGCGCCGAGGCCGATCCGTCGCGACCATCTCCCGCGCCCTGAGCCCGAGCCCTTGCGTACGCGCATGCAAGGCCACTACAGTCCGCCCATGTCCGAAAAGCGCCCTGCTCGGGTCCTCTCGGGGGTTCAACCCACGGGGATCCTCCACCTCGGGAACTACTTCGGGGCCATCCAGCAGCACATCGCCCTGCAGGACGAGTTCCCCGGCGAGGCCTACTACTTCATCGCCGACTACCACGCGCTGACGACCGTCCACGACGGTGAGGCGCTGCGGGGCTACGTCCGCGATGTCGCCACCACGTACCTCGCCCTCGGCCTCGACCCGACCAAGGCGGTGCTCTTTCGCCAGTCCGACGTCCCCGAGGTGCTCGAGCTAGCGTGGATGATCGCGACCGTCACCGGCATGGGCCTGCTCCAGCGCGCCCACTCCTACAAGGACAAGATCCAAAACGGGATCACCCCCTCCGGCGGGCTCTTCTTCTACCCGGTGTTGATGGGCGCCGACATCCTCCTCTACGACGGCAGCCTGGTCCCCGTCGGCAAGGATCAGCTCCAACACATCGAGTTCGCCCAGGACATGGCGACCGCCTTCAACCACAGCTACGCGGGCGGTGAGACGATCCTCCGCCGCCCCGAGCCCCGCCTCTCAAAGGCCCCCTACGTCCCCGGCCTCGACGGCCGGAAGATGAGCAAGAGCTACGACAACACGGTGCCGCTCTTCCTCAGCGGCAAGCGCCTGCGCAAGCTCGTCGGCAAGGTCGTCACCGACTCCGCAGAGCTCGGCCAGCCGCTGACTATCGACGACAACACCGTCTATAGCCTCCTCAAGCTCTTCGCCGACGAGGAGGAGATGGCTGCCATCGCTGGGCACTTCCGCAGCGGCTCCCGCGACGGCCAGCCCTTCGGCTACGGCCACGCCAAGCAGCTCCTCGCCGCCAAGATCGACGAGCATTTCAGCGAGGCCCGCGAGCGTCGCGAGCACCTCATCGCCCATCCCGAAGAGGTCGACGCGGTCCTCGCCGAGGGTGCCGCCAAGGCTCGAACGATCGCCCGAACGACCCTCGCCCGCTGCCGCGCCGTCTGCGGTTTGGGCTGATCCTCACCGTGACGAACCATCTGCCGGCGTCGATCCGCGAGGCTAGGCCCGACGAGCTGTCGACCCTCGAAGCGCTGGTCGTAGAGGTCTTCGGCGCCGGTGATCGCCCGCGCGGATGGTTCGAACGCAAGCTCTCGCGCGAGGTCGTCGATCCTGCGCTCTCGAAGATCGCCGTCGACCGCCGCGGCAGACGGATCGGCTTCCTCCTCGGCAGCGCCCCCGCGAGCCTTCCAGGGGTCGCCCGCCTCGTCAGCCTCGGCGTCCTGCCGACGTCCCGCCGCCAAGGCATCGGCCGTGCGCTCATCGAGGCCGCGGCCACGACCGCGGCTGCCGCTGGCCTGGGGTCGATGACAGCCCTCGCCGAAGCTGATCGGAGGAGCTTCTACACAGACACCGGGTTCTCCCCCGAAGCGGTCCTGCGGACGATCTTGGCCCCGCGCAGGTCGCCAGAGTCTGCCCCGACCAGGGCACAGACGCGGCGCGGCGGCGTCCTCTCGGTCACGATGCCAGCGACGGTCACGATCGCGACGCCGGCGGCGCTGGCGATGACGGCGACGTCAGCGAGCCCGGGAGCCGGACCTGCGGAGCACGCAATCACGATCCAACCCCTCCCGCCCGCGCCCTGGGGACGCGCAGGGGCCCGCGCGGTCGGTGGCTGGCTCGCGGAGGCCTGGGAGGGGACTCCGGCGAAGCTGCGCCAGACCTACGCGATCGGCGGCCCACAGCCGCGGGCTTGGGTCCACGTCTCCCGTGAGGGCGAGGCCCAGCTCATCCATCGTCTGCTCCTCCGCCGCCTGTCGGCGCCAAGTGCGCTCGATGAGCCCGATGAGCTCGCCAGGGTGGTCTGCGAGCTCGCCCAGTCGCTCGCGGAGGGCCTCACGCCGGAGCGGCCGCTCCTCTTCTACGGCCTCCCCGCCGTGAGCCCGATCACGGTTCGTCTCATCCGCGCCGGCTGGACCTGTATCCAAGAGAGCACCCGCATGGTCCGCGACCTCAGCGGGACCGGAGCGACCGAGCCGACCCCCCCGTAGACAGGTCGCGACCGCCCGCGCCATGATGCCGCGTAGCCTCAGGTACATAGACATGACCCGCTGGAACCGCAAGAACACCCTCCTCGTCGCCCTGACCACCCTCACCGTCGCCCTCGCAGGCTGCCGCGGGGATGATCCGCCGGGTGAGGGCGCGACCGAGGGCGGCTCGACGTCGGACGCGTCGTCGACCGGGACCGACGGTGGGACCTCGACCAGCGGCGCCCCGGAGACCAGCAGCTCCTCGACGACCGACCCGAGCACGACCGACGCCTCAGCGGGCTTCCTGACCACCCAGGGGAGCAGCTCCGGCGGCACCGCCCAGCCCAACGGCGCGCAGTGTGAGTCGGACGCCGACTGCGAGTCGATGAACTGCTACGAGATCCCGATGTTCGGCGGGGTCTGTTCGGAGTGCAAGTCCGACAGCGACTGCCTCGAGTCCGGCGACGGTATCTCCTGCTCCCTCGACGGAGGATCGATGCAGGCAAAGTGCACCGAAGGCGGCCTCGGCACGACCTGCGAGTCGCAAGAGTCCTGCGCCGACGGGCTCATCTGCGACGAGGTCATCCCCGGCACCTTCGGCCTGGTCCCGACCGCCTGTGGGGAGTGCGGCGACTCCAGCGATTGCGACGACAAGCTGCTCTGCTCGCCCAAGGTCGACTTCATGATGCTCAGCGGCTACAAGAGCTGCGTCGAGCCGGGCTCCGTGCCAAACAGCGAGCTATGCCCCAACAACGATGAGGGCAACGATGTGTGCATGTCCGGCAAGTGCGGCGAGGTCAGCATCATGGGCTTTATCCAGCTCGGCGTCTGCGGCGAGTGCGTCTCCGACGAGGACTGCATGGGCGGGACCTGTACGCCTGGATCCTTCGACGGCGGCGTCATGGGCTCGGTCTGCGCCAACTAGACCTGACCTGACGACCTGCTCGCCGAGGGCAGACCTAGGAGCGGCGACCTGGCGCCTACGAACGGCGCCCTCAACAACGCGACCCGACGCGCTCGATCTCCCCGGTGGAGGTCGAGCGCTCGGTCTATCGACGCCTCGACACCTCGTCGCTCCGGAGCTCGCCCGACAAAGACGGGCGAGGGACCTGTCTGGAGCCCCCCGGAGATGAGGCGCTCCGCTACTTCGACTTCGCCGCGTTGATGTTGCAGGTGTCGAGGCAGATCTCGCCGTTCGAGTCACAGAGCAAACGGCAGGTCTCCCGGTCCGTCTCGAGGCCGGCCTGCTCACCGCAGAGACGCTCGCACTTGCTCGTCTGGTGCATGCAGGACAGGGCGCAGCCCTGGGGCACGGTCGAGGTGTCGTCGGCGCTGGACTCGGGGGTGGCAAACTCGAGCGTCGCCTGGAGAGACTCAGCGACGACAGCACAGTTGAGCTTGCAGGTCTCGCGATCCGTCTCCTTGGCCTTCCCGTCGTAGCACTCGCTGGTGCACAGCTCGAAGCGGTCGGCGATCTTGATAACCGGGGTGTCCGGGTCGACGCCGGCAGCCTCGGCGTTGGTCCGACAGGTCAGCTTGCAGGTCTCACGATCCGTCTCCTTGACGTCCCTGTCGTCGAGACAGTCGAGGATGCAGCCGCGATACTCACCGAGCGCCTTGTGGACCTTCACATTGTCGCGCGCGGGCGCTGCGGCCTCGGCCTTCGCACCACCGGCTTCCTTGGCCCCGGCCTTCGCGTCCTTCTTCGCGCCGGAGCCCTTGCTCCTGTCCTGGTCCCTGTCCAGGGCGCTCTTCGAGGCGCCCTGGACCGAGCCCGCGCCGCTCCCTGTGTCGAGAGAGTCACAGCCCCCGCCGAACGCGAGGAAAAACCCAAAGACAGCGGCGGCCCGCCAGTGTTCGCGCATTGTTGAAGTGCTCATCGGTCACCTAGCATCGTCGAGAAGGCGCCAAATAGGCGCGCTTTTTTCAGCGTTCATCGCGTTCATCGCGTTCATCGCGTTCGTCGGGTCTTGAACTCAGCCCCGCCGAGGTTCACGTCCTGGCTCAGCCGCCGCAGCCGCCGAGGCAGACCGAGGCCCGCTCGCTGCAGTTGAGCCGACAGGTCGCCGAGTCGTCAGTATTGTCGCCGCAGCCGCCCTCACAGGTGAGGACGCTCGAAAGACAGGTCTTGGCGCAGCCGCTGAGGGCGGTCGCGTCGCCCTTGGCGCCCGACCCCGTCATCACCTCGAGGGTCGCAGGCGCAGCGCTCACCTTGCTGACGCAGGCCTCCTGGCAGCTCGCGAGCGCGGCCGCGTCCGCAGCGGAGTCCTTGGCGCAAGGGCCGACACAGGCGTGAAATTCGTCGAGAATCGGCTTGGGCGTGACCTCTGACTCGACCGCGCCGACCTTGCGCCGATCGATCGCGTCATCGGCCTTGCAGTTGAGGCGACAGGTCGCCCGATCATCGGCCGAGAGCTTGCCCTCATTGCAGCTCGTTAGGCATTGGTCGTAGGGGACTCCCTCGTCCTTCGCCTTCCCGTCCTTGGCCGGGGCCTCACCGTCCTTCGCGGCCACCGCGGGCTTCGGCGGGGCGTCAGGCGCCGGCGGGGCATCGCAGCCGAAGGGCCCCAGCCCCCCGATCAGACCGCCCATAAGGACGGCGCAGAGCAGAGTATGCAGACGATTGGGCATGCGCCGATGCTCCCCCATCGGACCCTCCGCCGCAACCTGAGGACCCATCGAGCGAGGGCGCAAAACCAGCGCCTCAGTCCTGGAGACGCTCCCCCAAAACCGCCACCAACACCGCCCGTACACCCTTGCCGTCGAGGCCTCGGAGATGGTTCATCAGCGGCTCGGTGTGGGCCTGGAGACCGACGGCCGCCAGCGGAATCGGCGCCAACGGGTACTCCAGCTCCTCCCGATGAACATGACCCAAGAGCTTCTTGAGCACCTCGGTGGAGACCTGACGAAGACCGACGCTTGGACCTGCCATCGCCAGACTCTACCCGAACCGCCGCCTCCCCGGCCCAGGAAGCGTCATCGCGCTCCGTGAGGCGACGAGCAGGCAGAGACGACGTAGCGCGTGCGCCGAGCCCGGGTCTGGGCCCCCCCGAAGTCCTGACTCGGAGCTCCCTCGGAGCTGCCTTCCCCTGGCTCAGTGCAGGGGCTTGACCGGGGCGAAGGCCTCGACGAGCGCCTCGAGGTCGATCGTCGAGCGGGGCTCCGCGCCCTCGCGCAAGCGTTCGACATAGGGGCCAAGATCTCGCATGTCATGGACATAGGCCGGCTTGCGCATGCCGACGAGCACGCATGCGATCGGCGCCCCGAGGAGCGAGAGCACCGCCCGCTGGCTGAGGGCGAGACCCCGGGCCTCAGCTGGCAGCGCGGGCGCGAGACGATCGCTGATCATGTCGACGACGGCGCGAGCGCGGGCGCGAAAGCCATCCTCCACACCGTCCAGCGCTGCCCCTAGGCCGGCCCCGTACTCGTCCCAGAAGCTGCTAAAACGGAGCAGCGCCTCCCCCTCGAGCGAGGCCAGGAGGATCCCGCCGAGCTGTCCCATATGGGTCGCGATAACCCCGTTTCGCAGCTGCATCCAATGTCCCAGGTCGCGGATCGTCCTCACCCCGCTCGTCAGCTCCCGGCCCCAGCGGAAGAGGTCGACAAAGCGCGGATCACCGCTCCTGGCGGCCAGCTCCTTGCCGAGGCCCGCGCGCCACTGGTCCTCGAGCTCACAGACCGCCCGCAGGAGCGCGTCCGAGTCCTGCGAGCGCGCCCCGTCGCGATGCTCGACGTCCGTCAGACGGATCACCCGCGGCTCATCACCGTAGATGAACGCGGTCAGGGGGCGGTTGGTCAGGACCCCGAGATCCGCCGCCGCGGCGATGTCGAGGACGCTGCGGAGGCCCTCACGAGCGGTCTGACGGGGCTGGAGAGCGCCGGTCTCGTAGATGTTGAGCGGCGTCTGGACGACCGCGAAGTGATGGTCCTCCGCGACCGCCCGAGCGGCGGCGATGAGCCCCTCCAACGAGAGCTGGGTCGGATCGTCGTTCGGCGCCGAGAAGGTGTTGGACGAGACCCCGTAGGCGCCGATCGTCCCGCGCTTGACCTCTTCCTCGAAGAAGGCGAAGGCGGCGGCGATCCGCCGCAGGAGCTCGACGCGATCCTCCTCGGTGACCTCACCGCAGCGATTGCGGCGATCGACCAGGTAGTACTCGGGGTTGTGCAGGAGGACGACGTCGATCGTCGCCAGGCCGAGGCGAGCGCGGCTCTCCTCGAGCTCGCTGGCGAGGAAGCTCGGGTGCAGACAATGCCAACAGGTCGGCTGGTACTCGACGACCTCCGGCGGGCGCGGAGCCCCGCCGCCGAGCACCGCCTCGAGCGCGGCCCCCTGGAGATAGCCCGCCTTGGTGACGACGACGATCTCGTCGCGCCGGATCACCTCCTGCGCGACGAGGGTCGTCAGCACCTCGCCGATCAGCTTCTCGCTACCGCCCTCGGTGTAGTTGGCGCTGGTGTCGAGCAGGTTGATCCCCGCCCGCATCGCCTCCTCCAGGGCCTGGCGGTGGAGCGGCGAGTCTGCGTGGATCCGGTAGCCGCCAAAGCCCACCGGAGTCACCATCAGCTCCGTTCGTCCGAGGCGACGAGCGACCGCGCCGAAGCGGCGGGCCGCCCGAGCAGTGCCGCCAAAGGTCGCACAACCGCTCATGTAGGGGCTCGGCATCGGCGAAACCTGCCACGCAGCGGGGCGCACCGCAAGAAGTGCGGCGGCGCTCGTCAGCGCTCGGCGCTCGCTCCAGGACCCATCGAGACCCCAGCCTCCGCCTCCTCGCGCTGCGTCCGTCGGCTCTCGGCGGTCGCCCCGGGAGCCGCGGCCTTGTCCGCTGCCCGCGAGTCGAGCCCGAGCACGTCGCACTCCTCGGCCGCGTCGCCCCGCCCCCTGAGCGGCGGGAGATCGGCGCAGACCAGCTCCTCCTCATAGAAATAGCCGAGGAAGGAGACCTTGCCCGCGAGGACCGCGAGGACCGCGAGGGGGAGCTCACCGCTCGGATGACGACAACGGGCGGCGGCGAAGACCCACTCGCGCAGGCCTCGGGCCTGAGCCCTGATCTCGCGGTTGAGGCCGACCTCCGTGAAGCGAGCGAGCTGGGTGACGCGACCGATCCCGACGACGTCGAAGGAGCTGCTCTCAAAGCCCCAGCTCGCCCCTCTGGCATTGTGATCCGGCGAGCTCAAGAGCCCGCCGAGGGCGGCCAATCGGCGCCTCGTCTCGTCGATGACCGCGTCGCTGAAGCGCCTGCGCCGGGGGACACAGACGTCCTCAAGGGCGGCATGGACCTCGGAGATCAGACCGAGCCTGTCGGCGAGCACCGACCACTCCGGGCTGACATTGCGGGCGGCGTCGCGGCTCGCGTTGACGGCGATCTCACGGACCTCCTCCGCGTAGTCGCGGCCGACGAGCTCCGGGCAGCGCTCGGTGAGGCCGACGTCCGGCTCAGGCAGGCCGATCCTCGCGCCGCCGACGAGGAAGATCCGCGGCGCCCCGGGGCAGGACTCCCTGGACTCTTCACAGCTTCGATAGCTGTCAATGTAGCGCCAGTAGCCCCGACCGCAGAGATAGGTCTCGAGCTCCCGAGCGTCGCCGAAGCTCGACTGCGGGCGAAGCTCCTGATAGGGCTCGAGTTCCGCCGAGTACGTCGGCAGCGAGCGCCCGAGCCCGGCGCTAAACGAGCGCCAGAGGATCGCGTCGACCCGATCGAGGAAAGGCTCGAGGAGCACGAGCGAGTCCTCCTGACCGGCCGCGAGGCCCTCTAGCACTGGCGCACAGGAGCCGACCGCGAAGGCCTCCAGCGCGCTCCACTCCCGCCGGTCGAGCACGGCGTCGCCGATCACCAACGTCGCCTCATCTTGGGGTCCCGACCACCCAGGTGCGACCTTGAGGCCACCAACGTTGTAGCGCGGACGACCGCCAGGGATCGGGTCGAGCCGCTTCACGGGCAGCGAAGCGCCCGCGAGGAGTTCCTCGAGACCCGCGTCGTCCCCGTCCGTGAAGGTGAAAGTCACGTCGTTGAGCTCACCGAGGGCGTCGCGAAGGCGCTCGCCCTGATCGCCGCGGGCGAGCCGGGGATCGAGCGCCAGGCGCCACGTCTCCGAGATCGCCAGGACCTGCGCGAGGGCGTCCGGATCGCCCGCCGTGAGCATCGGCGGCGACCATATGCCGCCCAAGACGGGCATCACGAGCCCGCCTGCGGGGGGCGATGGCGACGGGGGGAGCGGACCTAGCGCCCTTGCAGCAGCCCGCGCAGCGCCCCCCGGATCGGTCGTCGGCTGACCGCAGGTGACCATAGCGATCGCTGCGAACCCCGCGCACCACGCACGAAGAGACCCCCTCGCCGGTGAGAGAACCACCTCACCAGGCTCGCCCGAGGGCCCCATTGTCGACCGATCCCGTCCTCGCAGTTCCATCTGCCCCTGCGTACCTCCTGGCATCACACGCCCGGCCCGACCGCCGCGGGTCGCAAGTGTATACTGCGTCGCTGTGTTGGCCTCTCTTAAGTCTACTCTCTGTGGGCCCGCCGGCGCGGTGGCGAGCTTGCTCACCGTGGCGATGTTTCTCGCCCCGGGCACCGTCCGCGCCCTCGACGAGGCCCTCGTCGAGTTCCACTTCAAGCCCGTCGCCAACCTCCAGATCGCGATCTGGCTCGAGGACGCCGACGGCTCCTTCGTCGACCATGTGTACATCACGCAGGCGACCGGCAAGCTCGGGATCGGCAACCGCCCCGGGCGCTGGGACTTCGTCTCGAGCTGGCGCGCCCCCTACGGTCCGAGGATCTCTGTGCTGCCGATCTGGGCCCATCGCCAGCCGACCCAGTACCCCAAGATCGTCTTCTACGACGACGACCCGGCCGACCAAGAGTCGCTCGGCTGGCACGAGAACTCGTCATCGCCCGAGAGCTACTTCTGTCGCCCGCTGACGGCGAACGAGCACGAGGAGATCTCGGTCGACTCGATGACCTGTCCCTCGCCACAGGTCTTCCAGTCCGACAAGGGCTACTTCCTCCCCGGCCAGACCTCGCCGTACCCGCCGCGCAACGACCTGATCGAATTCGAGGCGCTCCACGACTCGCCCGACACCGAGAATTTCTCCAGCGTCAACAAGCTCGACGCCTACACCGCGGCGACGCCGAGCGGCAACACCCCCGAGTTCACGACGCTCCTCTTGCCCGCAGATATCACCGAGAAGGGGCCGCTGACCGCCTACATCGAGGTCAACCTCGAGCACGACGAGAACACCAACTACGACTTCGACCGCAAGGCGGACCACTACGTCGACAGCCGCCTGCCGGGCTATGGAGTCGAGTATCTCGGCCAGCCGTCGGTGGTCTACAAGGTCACCTTCGACGCGTCCACGCCCGGCTTCAACGGCACCAGCAACTTCGCCGGCTACAGCGACTGGAACGGCGCCAGCGGTGAGCTCCACCCCCCGGACAACACGCTCAGCAGCGCCCAGGGCAGCGGCACCGACCGCCTCAAGGAGTACACGCTCAACGGCGAGACCTTCCGCTTCGGCGTCTACAGCCACGGCATCCCCGGCGGCTCGGGCACCGACTCCGACGGCACCGACTCCGACGGCACCGACTCCGACGGCACCGACGGCACCGACGGCACCGACGGCACCGACGGCACCGACTCGGGCGACACCGGCTGGAGCTCCTGCACCCAGCGCGAGCTGCCGCCGATCACCGACTTCAACATCGAGGGGGAGTCCTTCGACCGGATCAAGGCGCACTTCACCATCCCCAAGGACGCGATCGACTCCAGCAGCAACGCCATGGATCTCTCGCGGATCCGGGTCTTCCACATCAACGGAGATCTGCCGGTCGACGAGGGGAACCTCGGCGCCGCCTTTGAGACCTCCTTCAACGCCGACATCGCCGTCCCCGGCGAGCGGACGACCGTCGAGATCGACCAGCTCTGGGGCAACTACACCTATCACTTTGGGATCCTCTACGAGGACCGCTGCGCCAATCGGTCGATCCTGAGCGCCTCCAGCGTCACGACCGAGGCCCAGGAGTTCCAGCAGGTGGAGGGCTTTTGCTTCCTCGCCACCGCCGCCTATGGAGCCCCCTGGATCGCCGAGGTCGGAGCGCTGCGACACTTCCGCGACGCCTTCCTCAAGGTCTCGCCGACCGGTCGCGATCTCGTCCGCTTCTACTACACGTACAGCCCGCCGCTCGCCGACGTCATCCAGCGCGAGCCGGTGATGCGAGGCATGGTCCGGGCGATGGTCCAACCGCTCGCCGACGTCGCTCGCCTGAGCGCAACACCGGGCTGATCCGCAGGAGCCCTTGCCCCTCGTCCACCAGCTCCTCAGCCTGGCGCTGATGGCCGCGCCGACCGGGCCGGTCGCTCCGCAGGCGCGTACGCTCGACGGCGACGACGTCCTCGAGGTCAAGCAAGGCCAACCGCGGGGGTCGCGAGCGCTGGCGACCCGCTCGATCGCCGATGAGGCTGAGGCGACCGACGAGACCAACACGATCGACGACGCCGACGCGACCGACGACGCCGACGCAGCGTCAGCGACCGACGACGCCGGCGCGACCGACGACGCCGGCGCAATGTCAACGACCGACGGATCTGCGAGCCGGGCGGTCCCCCACCCCAGCTCGGGCGTCGACAGCCTCGCTGCGGAGACCCGCTTCGACGCGGATCCGGTCTATCTCGGCTGCGGTCATCTGGTCTCGGCCTGCGAAAACCTGAACACCGTCGGCGTCATCACTGGCGGGGCGGGCGTCGCTCTAATCGCCAGCAGCACCGCGCTCCTCCTGACACCCGACCAGGTCATCGCCGATGAGCCAGCCTACGTCCGCAACTACACCCGCACCGGCACCACCCTCCTCGCCCTCGGGGTCGGCCTCGCGACCACCGGGCTGCTGATGGTCCTGACCGCCTCCCGTGCGAGCCACTCGCTGCGCCGGGCCAAACGTAGCGCCAGCCCAGGGCGCTCGGTCGCGGCGAGGGAAGCTCGATGATCCGCAAGGCCCATCGTCACCTCGAGGTCGCGCTCGTCCTCACGGCGCTCCTCGCCGCAGGATGTCGCGCCGAGAACCTCGATCACTGCGTCCACAGGGCCGAAGACGCCGACGCCTGGTGCTCGGTCAACCACAGCGGGACCCCCTATTGCTCGCCCTGCGCGGCGATGCACAACGGCTGCGTCGCCGAGGCCCCGAGCCCGGACGAGTGCGCGCTCCTCAGCCCGGAGCCGGAGACGACCTCCGCAAGCGCGTCTTCCTCCTCCTCCTCCGGCACGTCATCGACCAGCGGCTAGGCAACCCAGACGCCGGGCCTCCCCGTGACCCGGATCACCCGCGCCCTCACACCTGAATCGCTCCTCGCCCGAGAGGTGGCGTAAATCGGGGGAGATTTGCCCCGCTCGCCGATGGTCGGCTATCTCTCTGACGGAGATGAAGCACCACACCTCGGCCTTCGTCTCTCTGCGCCAGGCGACCACCATTCCACGCCGGCGCCCACCTTGTCCTCACTTGGAGTCCCTTCGATGCGACGCACTCTACTCTCCACGGCTTGTCTTCCCCTGCTCACCGCCCTCGCCCTCGCCGGCTGCACCCAAGATCCGGGCAACGTCGAGATCCCCTTCAGCATCGGCGCCTCTTCGGTCACCTGCGAGACCGCGAACGTCGCGACCGTCGAGATGACCCTGACTGAGATCTCCGACGAAGGCGGCGAAGATCCCCTCGAGTACCAGGGCTCCGCCCCCTGCACCGACGGCTCGGTCACCTTCACCGGGATCGCCGCGAGCAACTACGAGGTCGCAGCCCGTGGCGCCTCTTCCGAGGGGCTGACCACCTGGGACAACCAAGGACCCGACAGCCTCAAGAAGGTCGAGGCCCTCGCAGGCCAGGATGTCACCACCGACGAGGTCCGTCTGACCCCGACCCCCGCGCGGATCCTCGTCCGCTGGGAGCTGACCAAGGGCGGCGCCCAGGTCCAGTGCAGCGGCGTCGAGACCAAGCAGTTCCAGATCTCCGCCTTCGACGAGGACGGCTTCAACACCCTCCTGATCGCCGACGCCGTCGACTGCGACGCGGAGCAGGCCGAGTCCCCCTACCACGTGATCCCCGACCCAGACCGCGATCTCGCGGGTGACCGTCTCGCCCAGATCGACATCATCCCGCAAAACAGCCAGGGCGACCCCGTAGGCCCCTCTTCGACCGTAATCCTCGATCAACCGCCCGGCTTCGGCGTCTCCGTCAAGATCGTCGTCAAGTGCGTCGACGACGAGTGCACCTCCGAGCTCGCCTCGTAGGGGCGATGGCACAAGCCCCGCGCTCGTGAGCACACAGGACGCTCACCACAGCGCGGAGACAGATCACAACGCCGGGCACCGCTGGCCCGCCCGCTCACCGCAACCGCCCCCGCGGCTGCGGTGAGCCTGCGTCTTGGACCTGACCTTTCATTCAGATCTTGGGGCTCGACGTCTGCGCATGGGGCCTCGCGGGCCTCGTCCCTCACGGCGCCTGAGAGCTGTGCAGCTCGCCGACGCCGACGCCGTCACTGACGAGGCCGAGCTTCGTCCGCTCGGCGACGAGCGGCAGCGAACAACAACTTTCCAGCGCTGACGCGAGCCCGGCTCAGGGACGCAGGCTCGGGATGTGGATGATCTGCACGAGGTGTCCCGCGGGATCGCGAAAGTAGAACGAGGTCGAGTCGTCGCGATGTCGCTTGGTCGCGCCGACATCGCCTAGGCCCCACAGCTCCGCGCCAGCGTCGAGCCGCGCGCGCCAGGCCTCGACGTCCGCCGCCGACGCGACGCAAAAGCCGAGGTGATCGAGCGGCGAGGTCGACAGGTCGACAGACCGCTCCGGGGCCGCACGGTGGAGCGCCACGTTGTCACCGCCAGAGCTCAGGTAGACGTTGTCCGGGTCGGGCTGCCAATCCACCGCCATCGCCATGCCCTCTGTGTAGAAACGACGCGTCACGTCGAAGAGCGGATCCGGGATGAAGAGGGCGAGGTGACGGAGACCGAGGGTCGGCGGGGCGTCGGCATGCATCGCCCCGGAACCTACGCGATCCACACCGAGTGTCCACTGCGATCGCCGCTCGGAGGTCTCCTTTGCCTGAGAGCGCCCGTACCCCGAGAGCACGGGCTTGGCCCGCTCAGCTCCGCCAGAACTCGCCAAGGCCCCGACACAGCGGCGTTGTGTCGGGTCCGAAAGGGCCGACGAGTGCGCCCCGAGAACACAGGCCGGACGTTCAGCACAGGCTGCTAGGGGCGCGGAAGGAGCCGCCGCTGGCCGACCCAGACGCCCATCGCCCCGTCGCCCGAGCGGATAAAGGCGATGTCGAGCTGACCCCGCCCGTCCATGTCGAGCGAGAGCTGGGAGAGCATCTTGCTGTCGATCTCGATCTCCTGGTCGCGACCGCCCTCCTCGACCTCGACGTCGAGGCTGATCCGCCGGGGAGCCCGCCCGGGACGGCGCTCGACCGTCACCCCGAGCTCCTTGATCGGCGCGATCCCTCCCCCGCCGACGGCGAAGCCGCCCTCTAGGGTCAGGCCGGGAAACTCCGCGCGGTGGACCCAGAGCTGTGGCCGTCCTCTACGGGTCATGAAGCACTGGATCGCGCGATCGCTCGCCCCCCAGTCGCGCACGCCCCAACCGTGATGACGCAGCGCCGCCCCGTCGATCGCCAGGATCCTGTCGCCGAGGACGATCGTCCCGGCGATCTCGCCGACCTGGACGTAGCTGCGCATCTGTCGGCCCCGAAGGCCGCGGAGAAGATCCGCGTCCCAGACCGCGTCGCCGAGGCGCCGCGAGAGGAGCCCAGGATCGTCGTCGCTCCCGGGGACAAAGGGCCCGTGCTCGGCGAGGAAGGTCAGGTCGACCCTCGCCTCGACCCGATCTACCGCCTCTTCGCCGGCGGCGTTGACCACCACCTGCGTCCGCCCGTCGGCGCTGCGACGATCGAGCTTGCCGCGAAAGCCGACCTTCCAGCGCTGGAAGGGATCTACACAGTCGAGCTCGACACCACCGACGCGCCACTGGCCGCCCTCACCGCCGCGGACGATCTCCTGACCGCTCCCCGGAAGCGCAAATACCGCCCCCTCCTCGAGGACGATCACCCAGAGGCGATGGCTGCCCCGTGTCGGCATCCACTCGAGGCGGACCACCACGGCAAGATCGCTCTGCGCGGCGACGAACGTGTAGTCCTCCGCAAAGTGGCGCCGGCCGTCCCAGCGGTGCATCGCCTCGTCCTGCGCCTGCAGGCCGCTCGGCCGCGGCGCACCGTGGCGCACCGCCCAACGGGCGACCACCTCCTTGACGGAGCGCTTGAGCAACGACGAGATCCCGCTCCCATCATCGCCGGAGCGGCTCGCCATCGCCCGCGGTCCGCCCGTTCCCGGAGCTTCGGATTGTGGCGCGTTCACCGGGCGCAATCCTATCAGGTTCGCGACGGGGCTGGGCTGCGAGCCCGACCTCCGGCGCGCCCTCCAGCCCTCGTCGACCGCTCGACACCGCCGAAACCTGCGCCACCGCCCGATCGCGCGACGGTCATCGCCGCTGAGCGAGCCTACGTTCGAGGCGCGAGAGCAGACCCGAGCTTCGCCGCCGCCGTCTCGAGCCGGCAGGCCCGTGGAAATCTCGCGCCGCCCGTGATAACCGATCGTGTGGCTCTACGTCCCTTCCTCCTGGCGATCCTGCTCGCGAGCACCGCGAGCGCATGTCAAAGCAAGCCCGAGGTCGACCCGGCCGAGCTCGCCGCCAAGCTAGAGCGCGACCTCGAAAAGGCCCGCGTCCGCCTCCGCGACGGCAAGGTCGACGATGCCAAGCTCCTCTACCAGAACGTCCTCGATCACCAGCCCGACAACCCCGAGGCGCTCTACGGCATGGGTCGCGTCGCCTACGAGAAGTCGGACAACGACAGGGCGCAAAAACTCCTGGAGAAGGCGGTCGCCGCCAAGGCGGACGTCGCCGACTACCACGCAGCGCTCGGCGCAGTGTTCGTCTCCAAGAAGTCCTACGCCGAGGCCGCAGCGGCCTACGGCAAGGCCTTTGAGCTCGACGGCGACAACGGCGACTACGGCCTCAAGCAAGGCGAGAACCTGAACGAGGCCAAGAAGTTCGCCGAGGCTGAGGCTGTCCTCCGCAAGGTCGCCGAGGTCGACATCAAGGCCCGCTTCGTCCTCTCGGAGCTCGGGCATGCCCTCCGCGAGCAGGGCAACCTCGACGAGGCGCTGACGACCTACATGAAGGCGCAGACCGAGAACCCCGACGACAAGATGGCCTACGCCGGCGCTGCCCTGGTCTACGAGGCCAAGGACGACAACAAGCACGCCCTCGATCAGTGGTCGACCTACATCCGCATGGACTGCTGCTCGGAGTACTCCGAGACCGTCGCCCGCAAGAAGATGATGGAGCTGAGCCCCGCCGCCGCCGACGGCTGAAAGAGGCGCGGCAGCGGTCCGCTGCCCGATGATTCTCCGCCTACCGCGGTGCTCGCCGAGGCCGAGGAGAAAGAGCCCACCCCAGAGGCGAAGGCTGGCTGCGACGAGCACTAGCCACAGCCCAGAGGGCCCACCGCAGCCCGGTGTGACCTCTCCGCGGAGCACCGGCGACTAGCCGACCGACTAGCGCGACTAGCCGACCGACTAGCCGCGACCCAGGCCGCGGAGCACCGGCACCTTCGCGGCGACGAGCGCGACCGGACCGCTGACCAGCGCGCAGATCGCCACCGCCGCGATCGCGGGGCCCATCAGATCCCAGGGACCGAGCATCACCGGCAGGTGGTCGATCGGATAGACATCCCCCTGAAGAGGGTAGCGAAACGCCGCGATGAGCCCGGCATAGCCCGCGCCGAGGCCAACGCCGACGAGCGCCCCGACCACCCCCGCGAGGCCGCCGATGGCCTCGAAGATCCAAAAGACCAGGCGACCGGAGGAGCCGATCGACATCAGCACGGCGATCGCCGGCTGCTTGCGCCGGATCAACAGGAGGAGGCTGGCGACCAAGGCCGAGGCCGCGACGACCTCGAGGAGGCCGATGACCAGCGAGACAGCGCCGCGGATCTGGCGGAGACCGGCGAGGGTCGCCGCGCTCTGCTGCTGCCAGCTCACCGCGCGAAACGCCGGAGGAAGGCTCGCCTCGAGCTCTGTCGCGACCGCAGGCGCCAGCTCGGGAGAGGTCAGCTCAAACTCAACCCCGGTGACCCGGGCCTTGGCGAAGAAGAGCGCCTGACCGGCGCTGAGGTGGACCATCGCCAACCCGGTGTCGAGCTCGGTGACGCCGGTGTCGAGACGATCGAGCACCTCAAACGTCGCGTGCCGCGGCGGCCTGGAGCTGATGTCGCGGCCGCCGTCGAGATCCGCCGGCAGGACCAGCGAGACCCGATCTCCGATGTCGACGCCGAGGCGCTCCGCGAGGCGGACACCGAGGGCGATCCCGGGCACGTGGCGGGTATCTCCGGGGCGGAGCGCCCTCAGGCTCTTCGACTCCATGAGCTCGACGAGACCGCCCATCGACGATGCAGCCTCGGGGTCGAGCCCCTTCACCGCGACGATCGCCGGACCTCGACCGCCGCCGCTGCGACCGCTCTCCCCCTCGACCTGGAGAGGCACCAACGCCGCCATCGCGTAGGCGAAGGGCGACACCGAGGTCACGCGCGGATCCTCGCGCCAGGTCTCCGCGATCTCCGGGTACTCGACAAAGCCGAGGCCGTACTTGGTCAGGAGAACGTGGCCGTTCATCCGCGTCATCCGCAGCGTCAGCTCGTGCTCAAAGCCCGAGGTCACGCCGAGCACGGTCGTCAACGCGGCGCAGCCGAGGGCCATGCCGAAGACCGCGACCGCGACCGCCGGCATGAGCGTGCGGATACAGACCATGCCGACCGCGATCAGCGAGGCGACCACCGCGGTCAGGGGGACCGCCATCGAGCTGGCGCCGGTGAGGGTGGCGATGACCGCCGCGACCGCGACGACCGCGGCGACGACGAGGACCTGCAGGCTGACCTTGCTCGCCGGCTCCTCACGGAGGAGGAAGCGCCCAGCGATCATGATCACGAGCGGCAAGCGCGGCCGTTGGAGGCTCATCGGCTCACTCGTAGCGCAGCCCCTCGACCGGCCGCAAGCGCGCAGCGCGGAGCGAGGGCGGAAGAGTGGCGACGAAGCAGATCGCGAGGGTCATCCCGAGGATCCAGGCGATCTGGCTGAGGCTGATCTCCACCGGCAGCTGCTCGATGAAGTAGACCTCCGGATCGAGGGTGTAGCCGTAGAGTTCGACCAGCCAGCAGAGCACGAGGCCAAAGAGCACCCCCGCGAGAGATCCGGCGAGGCCGATGATCATCCCCGTGACCTGGAAGATCCTCGCGATCTGAGTCCCGGTCGCCCCCATCGACATCAGGATCGCCACCTCGGCGTTACGCCGGACGACCATGGTCCACAGCGCAGAGAGCACGTTGAAGGTGGCGACCGTGATCACCAGGGAGAGGATCACGGTGATGATGTTCTTCTGGAAGCGGATCGACTCGAAGAGCTTCTCGTTGAGCAGGTGCCACTCGAGCACCGAGTACTCACGCCCGGGAAGGACCTCGCGGATCGCCGCGCCGACCTCAGGCGCGAGATCGGGGTTGTCGAGGCGGAGATCGATCCCGGAGACCTTGTCCTTGCCACGGTACTTGAAGCGCTGCAGCTCCTTGATATGGACGTAGATCAGGCGGCTGTCGTACTCCTGAAAGCCGGCCTGGAAGATCCCGGCGACCCGGTAGTACTGAAAGAGGGGCTCCTCGGCGTGATCAAAGCTCGAGCCGGGATCGACCACCATCACGGTCGCCCCCTCCTCGAGACCCAAGTCACGGGCGAGGCTCGCACCGATGAAGACGCTCGGCAGGGTCGACGCGTCGTCGCGGGTGTCCCCCTCGATGTCGACCTCGGGCCAGACGTCGTCGTCGACCTCCCGGGCCGCCGTCATCCGCTTCTGGTGGGCCGGAAGCGCCTCGTAGCGGTCCATCGCCGCGTCGTACCACTCCTCCCCGCGGGGATCGGGGATCGCCGCGATCACCTCCGGCAGGAGCTCGTCCTCGACGGTCGCCACGGGTAGCAGCTCAAAGTCGGAGGTCAGCACGTCGAGGGAGATCGCCCGACCGCTTCCGCGCTCGAGGTGGGCCTGGAGGTCGATCACCTCCTTGGCCGTCTCCGGCTCGATCCCCTTAACGAGGACGCTCGCCAGTCGGAGCTCGTCGGTCCGCGCTCCGGTCGGATCGTAGGGCGCGAGCATCATCGCGTAGTAGACGAAGGGGCTCGCCCCCTCGACCCCCGGCAGTTCGCGCAGGTAGCTCTCAAAGCGCCGATACTCGCCCATCCCGAAGGTTCGGGTGACATTGATGTGGGCGTAGACCCCGAGCACTCGGCGCTCGAACTCGTGCTGAAAGCCGGTCGCCACCGACTGGACGACGATCAGCGCCGCGACCCCGAGGACCACGCCGATGATGCTCGTCGTCCCGAAGATCGACGCGTACTGGACCAGCGTCAGGAGAACGCCGAAGAACGCCGCCAGAGCGACGGCGATCACCAGCGCCAGGCTCTGGACCCCGAGGTTGAGCAGCACAAGGCCGCCGACGACCACGAGCGCGCAGACGACAAAGGCGAGCCGGGTCCAACGGGGGATCGCTCCCCGGCGGATGATCCGCAGGCCGACCAAGCGCTCGTAGCCGAGGACGCCGATCCACAGCCACCGGATCAGGAGGATCCCGAGCGCGAGAGGGCCGACGAGCGCGAGATCCTGCGCGAGCGGGTCATCGACGGCGTAGAGGACCGTCGCACCGCTCAGGATCCACAAGAGGAGCAGAACGCCGTGGAAACGCTCACCGCTCGATCGGGGCTGCGACGACTGCTCTGCAGGGATCGACATCGGCGGGGAAGGCCGGCGGAGGTTAACAGCGCCCCCCGGCACGGTCAACGCGGACGATCCCCCACGGCAAGTGTGATCGCCTCCAGCGGTGATCTCGTCGGCGCTGCCAAAGCTGCGCGCGCACGCCCCGTAAAGGTATAAAAAGGAGAGGCGACGGGAGGCCTCGACGAGGCCTCAGGGGAGCGCCCTGCCCTCCCAGGGCCGATGACCGCAGACGGGTGCCCCCCTAGGTCCGACAAAAAAGGGCTTTTGTGCGCCTGTAGGCACCTGTCTTCGCCACTTCCTGCCCAGAGCGCGAACCTTGACATGCAAGTCTGGCGCAAGCTACGCTCCGCCGACCGCTGATCTTCGGAGCTTTGCATGCCCAGACGGTTCATCTTCTCGTTTGCCCTAGTGGCTGCAGCCCTGACGTCGCAAGAAGCGATGGCGGGCACCTACGACCTGAACCTCTCACGTCTCGGGTCGATCAATGGCGGTGTCCCCGTCGGCGATGATGCAGCCTTCCGGTCCGTCGCGTCGGAACTCGGCGTTCTGATGGCCCCCAAGCCGGTGGACTCCGCCGACTCCTTGGGCCTCAGCGCGTTCGCCATCTCCGGCAGCTTTACCTTGAACACGCTGAGCAATGACTCGCAGTTCTGGAAAGACGCCACCGGGAAGGACCTGAGCAAGACCGCGAGCACCATGCAAGTCATGGGGCGCAAGGGTCTCTGGCCGGGCATCGAGGTCGGAGCCGGTGCGACGCACCTCTTCGACAGCCGGATGTGGACCGTCAGCGGCTACGGCAAGGTCGCCCTCCACGAGGGCTTCCACCACCTGCCGATCCCGTCGATCGCCCTTCGCGGAATGTTCTCTCGCCTCGTCGGCGCGAAGGACATGAACATGACGACCGCGTCGGCCGACATCTCGATCTCGCATGTGTTTGGGGTCGGCAAGACCTTCAACATCACGCCCTACGCTGGCTACCAGGCCCTCTTTATCCTCGCCCGCTCGCACGTTCTCGACATCACGCCGGGAACCGACGAGTACCTCGAAGGATCGAGCGGCCCGAACGAGTTCATCTTCCGCGACGCGGGTGCGATCCTCCGGCATCGTCCCTTCCTCGGCGCGCGCGTCATCTTCAGCGTCCTCCGGTTCGGCGTCGAAGCGATGTTCGCCCCCGGTGGTGGTCGCGCGGGTGACCTCAACGGTGTCGCGATCCAAGACTCCTCTGGTCTCCAGCAGCAGTACACCTTCTCTCTGGGCCTGGACTTCTAATGATCATCGCCTGTCCCAACTGCACCAAGCCCTACCAGCTCCCCGACGACCAGGTCGCTCCGCTCGTCCAGGTGCAGTGCGCACACTGTGACTACCGGGTGATCCTCGACTTCGAGGCAGCCAACGATCCGTCACTGCGTGAGCCGGGAATGCTCCTCGCCGATGGGTTCCGCAGCGAGGCCGACTACAACTCGGCCTTGGCTGACGGCCACAGCGTTACCAAGCACGAGCTGCCCGCGCCTGTCGCCAAACCTGTCGCCAAGCCCGTCGTCAAGCCATCTGTGCCGACGACCCCGCCTGCCACCGCCCAGACCACGCAGGCCGCGGCATCACGTCCCGCACCGATCCCGCAGCCGAAGACGCGACCCAAGTCCGGTGGACTTGTCAGCGGCCTTGGCCTGCCCGATGCGCCAGGTTCACTCGCAGCCGCGGTGACCGAGCACGACAAGCCCGAGCCCGAGCCCGAGGTCAAGGCAGAGGCTCCGAAGGCCCCCGAGGTCAAGGCCCCCGAGCCCGAGCCCGAGGTCAAGGCAGAGACTCCGAAGGCCCCCGAGCCTGAGGTCAAGGCCCCCGAGCCTGAGCCTGAGGTCAAGGCCCCCGAGCCTGAGCCTGAGGTCAAGGCCCCCGAGCCCGAGCCTGAGGTCAAGGCCCCCGAGCCCGAGCCTGAGCCTGAGGTCAAGGCCCCCGAGCCTGAGCCCGAGCCCAAGAAGGCACCGGTCAAGGACGCAGAGCCCGAGAAGACAGTGACGCCCCCGGCCGAGGAAGAGGGCAAGGGCAGCGGTCCCTTCTGGATCATCCTCATCGCCCTGGTCATCCTCATCCTCGTCGTCACCTACGCGAAGACCGGCCAGTTCAACCCGGCTCAGCTCCTCCAGCCGAGCAAGTAAGCGGAGCTCGGCGAGGCCGAGACCATGCGCCCAGGGAGCCTAGCCCCCTGGGCGCTCTCAATTCGAGAGTCCTCGGCCGACGGAGCGTGTGCTCGAACGCGCCCGCGCTCCGAGCGGGAGCGACAGGTCTCGACGCGCGGGGGAACCAAGCAGTGAGGCCATCACCCGTCGGGGTGATGGCCTCGTCATTTACCTGCCCCGAGAGGCAGCTCGTGATTTCTAGCGATCGGCGTTGGTCGGGGTCACGTCGATCTCAGCCTCTGGGTTGGCCTCGCGCTCAGCCGCCTTGTCGTCCTCAAGCGCCTTCATCTCCTTGCGAAAGCCTCGGAACATCTTGCCGACGCTCTCGCCGAGCTGCGGCAGCTTCGAGGGACCGAAGACCAGGAGCACGATGGCGATGATGATCAGGATCTCCCAACCGCCGATTGCGATGGCCACAAGCATGGGTCGAAAGGTAGTCCCTTTGCTGCCTCTTTGCTAGCGTGGCCGCATGCGAGTGTCCGCCGTCGCAAGGCGCAGCCCACGCCTTCGGCCCTCTGTGGCGCTCCTCGGCGCTCTCCTCCTCTCTACGCTCCCCAAGGGCCCTGCGAGCGCCGCTACGGCGACCACGCCCTCCGCGGCCGAGAGTCCCGTCGATAGTGTCGGGCCGCTTCAGATCGCCTTCTCGGGCCGTTCACAGGTCCGAGGTGCTCGCCCCCAGGGCTCGACGATCCACGAGGCCTATGTGCCCGCGCCCGTGGACCCCGAGGCCGCAGAGCGTGCGGATCTCTTCGACTTCGAGCGGAAGGAGTTGCCGCCGACCACCGCCCTCCATCGCCCGCCCCCTGAGCCCTGGCTCCGCGAGCTCGCCCTCCCCGAGCTACCCGTCCGCTGGAGCGAGGCGACGATCGAGTACCTCCGCTACTTCCGCGACGAGCCGAAGGGGAAGCGGCTGATCCGGGGATGGATCCGCCGCATGGGCCGCTATGAGCCCCGTCTACGGCAGATCCTGAGCGAGGTCGGGGCCCCCGAGGATCTCGTCTTCGTGGCGATGGCGGAGAGCGGTTTCAACCCCAGCCGGCGCTCCCAGGTCGGCGCTGCGGGCATGTGGCAGTTCATGGCCGGGACCGGCCAGGTCTACGGGCTCGAGCGCTCGTTTTGGATCGACGAGCGCCTCGACGTCGAGCGCTCGACCTACGCGGCCGCGGCCTACCTCAAGGATCTCCGCGCCCGCTTCGGCTCCTGGGAGATGGCGCTAGCGGCCTATAACGCCGGCTACGGCCTCATTCTCAAGAGCGTCGGTCGCTACAACAGCAATAACTTCTGGGCCCTCTGCGAGATCGAGAGCGGACTCCCGGAGGCGACGACCCACTACATCCCGAAGATCATCGCCGCCGCGGTGATCGGTCGCAACCGTCGGGTCTTCGCCGTCGACCACGGCGACCTCGAGGCTCTCCCGGCGATCGAGTGGGGCGACGTCATGGTCCCGGCGAAGACCAGCCTCGACGCGGTCGCCAAGCTCATCGACGAGGATCCTGCGCTGATCGCCGAGCTCAACGCCCGTTACATCCGCGGCCGTGTACCGCCCGAGGGGGAGCATCCGGTGCGGGTCCCCCTGGCCAAGAAGAACATCCTCCAGCGCAGCCAAGGCCGCCTCCTCAGCGAGTCGGGCACCCTGACGACCACCACAGTCCGCTACGGCGAGACGACCGCTGCGATCGCGGCCCGCTCCGGGATCAAAGAGTCCCAGCTCCGCCGCCTCAACAAGATCAAGGACAACGCCGAGCTCGAGCGTGACGTCGTCTTGGTGGTGCCGAGCCGGGCGAAGGCCAAAGTGCTCACGACGCAGGATCGGGGCGAGCGACCGCTGGCCGCCGTCCCTGCGGTGGTCGTCGCCCCGGGGGAGCGTCTGCTCTTCTTCGCCGCCACCCGCTCGACGACCCCGCGCGGCCTCGCCGAAGCCTTTGACGTCCCCTGGGAGTCGCTCGTCGCCTGGAACGATCTCGATCCGCAGGCGAGGATCCAGCCGGGGCAGATCCTCCAGGTGATCGTCGACGCGAGCTTCCAGGCCGACGCCAAGGGGGTCATCGTCTACGCCCCGAACGAGGTCGACCATGTCATCCGCGGCTCCGGCCCGCACATCGACGCGAGCCTGGCCCGACGCGGTCTCGTCCGCCGCGGCTACAAGGCGCGCAGCGGCGACACGATGAAGAAGATCGGCAAGCGCTTTGGCCTGACCGATGGCGACATCGCCCGAATCAACGGGGTCCCGCGCTCGCACACGCCGAAGCGCGGCGAAGTCTTCGTCGTCTACGTCGCCAAGGGCAAGACCAAGGGGACGATCCGACCGCCCGAACCAAGGCCGACCTCGACCGTCGACGCTGCGGCCGCGCTCGACAGCGGCGCGAGCGGCGAAAGGCCCGAGAGCAGCGCCGCAAAGCGGCACGACGGGCCCGAGAGGCCAGAAAGAACAGAAAGAACAGAAAAACCGGCGAAGGCCTCGTCGAAGAGCTCCGCGAGCAAGCGCTCGCCGAGCAGGGTTCGCAAGCCGTCGACACCGTCGACCTCTCGCCTTCCCGGCGGGAACCGCTCGTAGGCCCGGCCGCGCATGCAGGCCCGGCCCGCAGGTCCCTCTGGAGCTGCGCCCGCAGGTTGCTCCAGGGATTCGGCGGCCCCGACCGAGACGTCTAAGCACGGCGTCGGCACACCTCCCCCGAACCGGGCGGTGAAGGCGGTTCTCCCGTCCGCCGCAAGAGCGCCCACCCGGTCATCCGCTCGCCGAGGTTTCAGCGCGCCCCGCTAGCGGCGAGGATCTGCTAGATGAAGGTCGATGCAGCCGCTCGAGCTCGACCAGGCGCTCGCCCGCGTGCTCGCCCACGCAGCGCCCCTCGATCCTGTCGAGGTCGCCGTCGAGGCGGCCCGAGGCTCCGTCCTGGCCTCACCTCTGCGCGCTCGCTGGCAGCTCCCGCTCGCCGACACAGGGACGATGGATGGTTGGGCCGTTCAGGCAGCAGACCTCCAGGAGGGCGGAGCCCCGCGCCTACGACGAAGCTCGGAGAGCGCCGCCGGTCACCCCAGCACGGCCCGGCTAGGCCCCGGTGAGGCCGCGCGGATCTCCACCGGCGCGCTCGTCCCCGAGGGCGCCGACGCGGTCCTCGCCCAAGAGGACATCATCTCGGTCGACGATGAGGCGATCATCGTCGATTGCGGTCGCACAGGTCCGGTCGCGCCTGGACACTACATCCGCAGGGCCGGGTCTGAGGTCGCCCAGGGCGATCTCCTCCTCAACGCTGGCGTCCAGCTCAACCCGGCCGACCTCGCCCTCCTCGCCGGCACCGGTCATCCGACGGTGCCTGTCCATCGCCGCCCCCGGGTCGCGCTGGTCTGCACCGGCGATGAGCTCCTGCCGATCGGCAGCACGCCCGTCGCAGGTCAGATCATCAGCACCAACGGGATGATGCTGGCGGGCATGGTCGCGGAGGTCGGCGCCTGTCCCTTGGATCCGATCAGCGTCGACGACGACAGGCAGCGGACGATCGACGGGCTCGCCAGAGCCCTGGCGAACGCCGACGTCTTGATCACCTCGGGAGGGATCTCTGTCGGCGATCACGACCACGTCGGCGCCGCGCTCGGGAGCCTGGGCATGGAGCCCGAATTTCGTCGGCTCAACCTCCGCCCCGGCCGTCCGCTCACCTTCGGCCGCCTCGGCCGCGCCTGGGTCTTCGCCCTCCCCGGCAACCCTGCGAGCGCCTACGTCACCTTTGAGCTAGTCGTGCGCCCGCTCCTGTGTCGCCTCCTCGGCCTGCCGATCGACTGGCGACGGCCGCGGACGAGCCTCCGCCTGGCCGCGCCGGCGAGAGGCGCGGGTGGCCGTCTCCACGTCGTCCGGGCGACCGCTGAGGGAGAGCTCGCGACCCCGCTACGTCAACAGGGCTCCGGCTCGCTGCGATCCCTCGCCGGCCACAACGCCCTCCTCCTCGTCCCTCCCGGCGTCGGCGAGCTCCCCGCGGGAGCGAACGTCGAGGCTGTCCTCATCGATCCGAGCACCCGACGATGAACGAAGCAAAGCACCTCACGCACGAAGTCCTCGACCCTGACGATGTCGGCGCGCGCGCAGACGTCGTTCTCGGACGCCACCTCCCGGGCCTCTCGCGACGGATGGCCCGTCGCATGGCCCTCGACGGCAAGCTCGAGATCGACGGTCACCGCGTCGCCCCCTCGGCTCGGGTCGCGCTCGGACAGAAGCTCGTCCTCGTCACCGACGCGCCGGCCGGTCCGACGCCGACCCTGACGATCCTCCAGGTCACCGACGCGGTGGTCTACGTCGCCAAACCGCCGGGGATCGCGGTCCACCGCCTCCGCCCCGACGAGCCCCCGACCCTCGCCGACGCTGTCGCCGAGCAATTCCCCGAGTGCCGCGAGGTCGCCGACGATCCTCGGGAGATGGGCGCGCTTCATCGGCTCGATCGGCCGACCTCCGGCGTCGTCGCCTTCGCCCGCAGCCGAGCGGTCTGGGAGGTCGGCCGCGCCGGCTTCACAGAGGGCACGGTCGACAAACGGTACGCGGCGATCAGCCGCTCGGCGCCGCCCCTCGGCCTCGAGTCCTGGCTGGCGACGCCCCGTCCGGAGGGTCAAGAGACCCTGCCCGCCGCCCTCGCAGACGAGCTCCGGCGCTGTGGGATCTCGGCCAGCGAGCTTCCCGTCGAACGGATCTCAGCGGCGCTCGGCCATGGCGATCAGCGCGGCAAGGTTGCCGTCCGCGGCGATGGCATGTCGGCCGTGACCCACCTCCAAGTGCTCTCTGAGGCCCCAGAGCAGCGCTTCATGCTCCTCCGCCTCCTGACTGGCCGACGTCATCAGGCCCGGGGTCACCTCGCCGCGATCGGCTGGCCGCTCTGCGGCGACAGCCGCTACGGCGGGGCCCCGGCTCCGCGCCTCCTCCTCCACGCCTGGAGCCTCGATCTGAGCGCTGCGATCGCCGGCGAGACCGCGGTCGTCGACCCGCTCCCCGAGGACCTCCTCAAGGCCCTCCCGACCGCCTAATCCGCTCCTCGTCCAGCGCGCCGTCTCTTCCTGAGCTCGCCCACGCTCACCGGCGTTGAACGCGTGTTATCGTCCATCCCTCGTATGCGTATGCGCACCCGAGCCCGCGGGCGCACCGACACCGGCCTGAAACGCTCCCACAACGAGGACGCGTTCCGGATCGATCAGGACCTTGGCCTCTACATCGTCTGTGACGGCGTCGGTGGTCGCGCGCGCGGAGAGATCGCCAGCGAGGAGACCGCAGACCTGATCTGGGAGTGGGTGAAGGCCAACATCCAACCGCTACGGGAGCTCCCTCGCGGGACCGAGCGCCATGGTCGGCTCCTCTCGATGGTCCGCTCAGCGATCCAAAACGCCTGCTACATGGTCCACGGCATGGGCGAGCTCGACCCGGATCGTCGGGGCATGAGCACCACCGCCTCGGTGCTCCTCCTCGACGACGACGTCGGGTTCATCGGCCAGGTCGGCGACTCGAGGGTCTACCTCGCCCGCGGCGATACGGTCTCCCAGCTCACCGAGGACCACACCTTGGTCGCCCTCCAGCTCAAGTCCGGGATCATCACCGAGGAGCAGGCCCGGACCTCGCGGATGAAGAACATGATCACCCGCGCGGTCGGCCAAAAAGAATACGTCGAGGTCGACGTCCGGACCTTCGAGCTCCACCGAGGGGACCGCTTTCTCCTCTGCTCGGACGGGCTCCACGAGTACCTCGACTCGGCCCAGACCCTGATCGACCTCTTCCGCCTCGACGTCGGCGATGCGGCCAAGCGGGCGATCGAGCTCGCCAACGCCGGCGGTGGCAAGGACAACATCACCGCCCTCTTCATCCACGGCGTCGTCAGCTAGCCCAGCACGAGCGATGACGACCGTGCGCGGACGCGAGGCGACGCGGACGCGACTCCGGCCTCCGCCTCGGAGCGCGGCTCAGCTCGCGCACGCCCGCACCCGATCGAGATATCTGATAGGACACGGCGAAGATCGAGCGCCAGCTCGAACGAGCGGCCCCCTTGGGCCGCTCACACTGTCCGGCGCTCCGCCCCGCGCTAGTCCGCGCTAGTCCGCGCTCTCGTAGTCGCTGAGCGGCGGGCAGGTGCAGATCAGGTTGCGGTCACCAAAGGCGTTGTCGAGGCGACCGACCGCCGGCCAGAATTTGTGCTCGCGCAGCCACGGCGCCGGGAAGGCGGCCTGCTCGCGCGAGTACGGGTGGCTCCACTCCGCCGCCGAGATCGTCGCCGCCGCGTGAGGAGCGTTCTTCAGCGGATTGTCGGCCCGGTCGAGCTCACCGCGCTCGATCGCCGCGATCTCGCCGCGGATCGCCAACATCGCCTCGCAGAAGCGATCGAGCTCGTCCTTGGGCTCGCTCTCGGTCGGCTCGACCATCAGCGTCCCCGCGACCGGGAAGGAGAGCGTCGGTGCGTGGAAGCCGAAGTCCATCAGCCGCTTGGCGACGTCCTCGGCCTCGATCCCAGCGCTCTGCTTGAAGGGGCGGAGGTCGAGGATCATCTCGTGGGCGCACATCCCCTTCTCGCCGCGGTAGAGGATCTTGAAGTCCCCACTGAGGCGCTTGGCGATGTAGTTGGCGCTGAGGATCGCGACCTGGGTCGCCCGCGTCAGCCCCTTCGCGCCCATCATCGCGATGTACATCCACGAGATCGTCAGGATGCTCGGCGAGCCGAAGGGCGCGCCGGCGATGGCTCCGATCGCCTTGTCGCCGCCGGTCTTGACCAGCGGGTGCCCTGGGAGGAAGGGGGCGAGGTGCTCCGCGACCGCGATCGGCCCCATCCCCGGACCGCCGCCGCCGTGGGGGATGCAGAAGGTCTTGTGCAGGTTGAGGTGGCAAACGTCGGCGCCGTAGTCCCCAGGACGACAGATGCCGACCTGGGCGTTCATGTTGGCGCCGTCGAGGTAGACCTGTCCGCCCTGGCCGTGGACGATCTCGCAGATCTCTCGGATCCCAGCCTCAAAGACCCCATGGGTCGACGGGTAGGTGACCATCAGCGCCGCCAGGCTGGCGCTGTGCTTCTCCGCCTTCGCCCGCAGGTCGGCGATGTCGATGTTGCCGTGGCTATCGCAGGCGACCGTGACCACCTTCATCCCGGCCATCACCGCCGACGCCGGGTTGGTGCCGTGGGCGGAGGTCGGGATGAGACAGATCTTGCGCTCCCCCTCGCCGCGCTCGCGGTGGTAGGCCCGGATCACCAGAAGGCCGGTGTACTCGCCCTGAGCGCCCGAATTCGGCTGCATCGAGACGGTATGAAAGCCGGTGATCGAGGCGAGCGAGCGGCCGAGCGAGGCGAAGAGCTCCTGGTAGCCCTCAGCTTGCCCGCCGGGGACGAAGGGGTGGAGGCCGCCGACCTCGGCCCAGCTCAGCGGCAACATCTCGGAGGTCGCGTTGAGCTTCATCGTGCAGGAGCCCAGCGGGATCATCGAGGTCGTCAGCGAGAGGTCGCGACCCTCGAGGCGGCGGAGGTAGCGGAGCATCGCGTGCTCGCCGTGGTGGACGTGGAAGATCCGGTGGGTGAGCAACTCGCCCTCGCGGACGAGCTCGCCGACGCCGATCGTCGCCGCCTCCTCGGCGAGCGCCGCGAGGCCCGGCGCGGGCTTGTCCACGACCTCGGCGAAGAGCTCGAGGAGCGAGCTGACCTCGGCGAGCGTCGACACCTCGTCGAGGGAGACGCCGAAGGAGCCGCCGTCGATCGCCCGCAGGTTGTAGCCGGCGGCCGTCGCGGCGGCGTGCACCGCCGCCGCATCGCCGCCGGGGGCCGCGACCGTCAGGGTGTCGAAGAAGGGTCGATCGCCGAGGCCGTAGCCCAGCGACCGGAGACCGCTCGCGAGGAGCGCGGTCATCCCGTGGACGCGCTCGGCGATCCGCCGCAGCCCCGCAGGCCCGTGGTAGACGCCGTACATCGCCGCCATGATCGCGAGCAGCACCTGCGCGGTGCAGATGTTGCTCGTCGCCCGCTCGCGGCGGATATGCTGCTCACGTGTCTGAAGGGCCATGCGATAGGCTTGGCGCCCGTCCGAGTCGTGGCTGACGCCGATGATCCGGCCGGGGAGAGCCCGCTTAAAGGCGTCGCGCGCGGCGATGAAGCCCGCGTGCGGCCCCCCGTAGCCCATCGGCACGCCAAATCGCTGGGCGCTGCCGACGGCGATGTCCGCCCCGAGCTCGCCGGGGGATTGGAGGAGCGCGAGCGCGAGGAGATCTGCGGCCATGACGACCAGCGCTCCGCCCGCGTGGGCGCGCTCGCAGAGGCCCCGGTAGTCGCGGACCGCTCCGCTCGCGTCAGGGTACTGGACCAGGATCCCGGCGATGTCGCCCGCCGAGAAGTCGGTCGCCTCGGGATCGCCGACCCGGACCTCGACGCCGACGGCCTCGGCCCGGCCCTCGATCACGGCGCGGGTCTGGGGAAAGACCTCCGCGTCGACGACGAAGACCCGCTTCTTGCCGCGGCTGAGCTCGACGCACATGCCCATCGCCTCGGCGGCGGCGGTCGACTCGTCGAGGAGCGAGGCGCCCGTCAGCGGCAACCCCGTGAAGTCCGCGATCATCGTCTGGAAGACCAGCAACGCCTCCAGGCGTCCCTGCGAGATCTCGGCCTGATAGGGGGTGTACTGGGTGTACCAGCCGGGGTTTTCGAGCACGTTCCGCTGGATCACCGGCGGCGTCACGCAGCCGTAGTAGCCGAGGCCGATAAGCGATCGAAGCAGGCGATTTCGACCCATCATCCGGCGGAGCGCCGCGAGGGCCTCCCCCTCGCCGGGCTCACGCTCAGGCGCAAGATCGTCGGCCAGCGCGAGGGGCTCCGCAGCCCGGATCGAAGCCGGCACGGTCGCGTCGATCAACGCTTCTAGAGAGTCGAGATCGAGCGTCCCGAGCATCTCGGCGATCTCATGATCGCGGGGACCGAGATGGCGACGCACAAAGGTGTCAGTCGGGGCGAGCGAGGCGAGGAACTCGGTCGTATCGGACATCAGCGGCCTTTCGCGAAAGCGCCGACAAAGTAGTGCATTCCCCGGCGAGCGGGACCACAGCGAAGGGCGAGAGGATCAGAGTTTGCGCACTAGAGGGGGACCCCATGCGGACTACCGGGGGACCCCTGCACTCATGTCCCCAACCCGGCGAATAGCGGGCCCCGCGCATACCCTTTGACCGGTCTTGGGCAGACAGGTACTGTGGCCTGTACGGAGCAGGGCGAAGAGCCCTGTTCAAGTCGTTTCCCGGCCCATCACGCGGCAACCCGCGGGCTTCTATGGTCGAATTCCATAAGACCGTGATCGAGTTTCTCGAGCCGACGCTAGGCAAGCTGACCGCCCGCAAGGCGATCGAGCTAGTCGCCAAGCGCCAGGGAAAAAAGCCCGAGCAGCTGCGCCGGACCGACATCGAGAAGGTCTGCGCCGGACTGCGGCCGATGCTCCGCACTCTCCTCGGCGCCGCGACCACCCAGCAGATCCTCGAAGACCTCCGCAAGCGTGCCGAGGGTGTCGAGGTCAAGCCAAGCGCCCGCAGCCTCCACGACTAGATAGACCGTAAGCCCATCTACACATCGGGCTACGCACATGCCGCACGCGACGAGAGATCGGCGAGCGCGTGACTGCTGTCTCTACAGCCCGGCTACGGCGCGGCGCTCCCACCGCCGGCGAGGCCGGCCGCCCCGTCAAGCCGCATCAGGAAGATGTCGACGAAGGAGTCGAGGCTGAAGCCGACGATCAGCGCCGCCTCCGGGCTCGCCTCCGGGCTGACAAAGGAGAGCCCGACGGTGCCGACGCTGACGGCGAAGATCGTCCAGGCGATCGCGACCTCGCGGACATGGACGAAGAGGAGCAGATCGTCGAGCGCATGGACCTCCCCGGAGCGGCTGGCCCGGCGCTGCTTGAGGGTCGCGAGCGCCAGGTGGAGCACCGACCCCAAGGTGACGAAGAGGTAGCGCTCGAGGAGGATCGCCGCCTCGCCCAGCTCGCTCCAGACCCCGAGGTGGGCGAGCGCCGCGAGGCCAGCCCCGAGCACGATCCAGGTGAGCAGCTGGAGAACGATCGAGAAGATCTGGCGGCGTCGACTGGTCGCCGTCTTGTGGATCACGCCGTGCTCGACGTCGATGACCCCATCGATCTCCGCCGGGTGCGAGCGCATCATCTGCAGGAGCCTCTGCCGATCCTCCCGCGCCGGCAGCTCGTCGGCGAAGTCGCGGTGGAAGTCGAGCGCCTGGCCGATCCGAAGCTGACGCAGGTGCTCGTTGACCCGCCCTGGGATGGTCAAGACCCCGATCAGGAAGATCATCCGCTGGAGGTAGGCTTCGATCTCGAGGGTGGTCGTGAGGACGATCGAGTCGGCCCCCTTGCCGTCCTCGACCGCAGCCCGCAGACGGTCGAGATGGAACTCGACCCGCTCCCAGGCGATCTCGATGTTGATCACCTGGTCAGCGCACCAATGGTGGAGAAGTGCGTGCTCCTCCATCCACCCGCAGAGGAGCGCGAGGCGCTTGCTCATCCGCTCGCGGGTGCGAAGCTCGATCGCCGCCCGCTCCGCCAGGGCCAAGCTCAGCTCGCGCTCGCGAGCGCCCGGATCGCCGAGGCTCGCCGCCTGCCGCAGGCGATCGATCGACTCTTGGATCGCCTGGGCGAGGGCGCGGATCTCGAGGAGGTAGCCGAGAAAGCGCTGGATGACCTCGTCGTTCGGCGCAGACGAGAGAGCACCCCCCCCGTCGACCGTCGACGCCTCGGGCCTGCCCGAACCGCCGCCGCTGCTCGACGAGCGCTTGGCGACGACCGAGAGGCGACCCGGCCGCGGCGCGATTGCGGAGCGAATCTCCATGCCTAGGCCCAGCCTACGTCGCCTCCAGGTCAGGCGTCCATCCGCGTTCTAGCGGCGAGGGGCGCCTCCGCGCGGCTCTTCGCGCGTTTCAGCCCAGGTGATCAACATGGTCTATTGGACATACACAGGTCCTCGCAGCAACGAGCCATGAAGATCGCTTGCTCCAGACATGCTCGCCTGTGCCGCCAAACTTCGCCGCATAGACATCCGACCACCCAGCGACCATTTCCCCCACCCAAGTCCGTCGCCCCTCTAGACATTCCTATTGCAGAGACACTCCCATCATCTCCCACAGCCACTGGACCATGCTGCGAGGCTTCATCGCCAAACCGCGCGCTCCAAGAGCCGAGAGGACCACCGATCGCTGCGCGAGCAGCACGCGGGACTTTCGCCGCTGCCTCCTAGCGACGGCGATCGCCGACCAGCGCGACAAGCTCGCTGTAAATATGCCCCGCCGCGTCAGGGCGCGCAGCGGCGATCATCGCCCGGCTCATCTGCAACAGGCGCTCGCGATCGCCAAGCAGCTCCTGGAGGTGCGCGCTCAGGAGCGCGGGGCTCCACTCCGACTCGCGCAGCAGGGTCGCCGCGCCGCCGTCGACCAGGGAGCGAGCGTTGTGCTCCTGGTGGTTGTCGGTGGCGTAGGGGAAGGGGATCAGCACCGCCGGTCGACCGACCGCGGCGAGCTCCGAGAGCGAGGTCGCCCCCGCTCGACACAGGACGAGGTCGGACCAGCGATAGGGCTCGGCCATCCCCTTGATGAACGCCTGCACCCGGATCCGCGGCTCCCCGAGGCCGAGCGCTGCATAGCCAGCGCTCACCTCGTCAAAGTCCGCCTTGCCGGTCTGGTGCCAGATCTCGAGCTCCGGCAGCGCCGCGAGGAGCTCCGGCAGCGCCGCGAGGAAGGTCCGGTTGATCGCCCGCGCGCCCTGCGAGCCGCCGAAGACGAAGAGCCGCGGCGGCCTCCCCCCGCTCTCCTCGGCCGAGCCCTGGAGGCTGGCGAGGAGCTGACGCCGGATCGGGTTGCCGGTGAGCACCCGCTTGTGCGCCGGGAAGAACCCCTGCGGGTCCTCGAAGGTGCAGAAGACCCGCTTCACCAGGCGCCCGAGGATCCGGTTGGTGATCCCGGGGATGCTGTTCTGCTCCATGATCCCGCCGGGGATCCCCATCATCACGCCAGTGGCGATGAGCGGGCCCGAGGCGTAGCCGCCGACGCCGACGATCACGTCGGGCCGAAAGCGCTTGAGGATCGAGCGGCTCTGCCACCAGGCGCCGGGCAGGCGGGCGAGCCCGCGGATGAGCCCGCCGACGCCACGACCTTTGATCCCGAGGGCGTCGATCGTCGCCAGCTCGTAGCCCTGCTCCGGGACCACGCGATACTCGATGCCCCGCTCCGTACCGACGAAGAGCACCTCGCCGCCGTGGCGGCGGATCTCCTCGGCGAGGGCGATCCCCGGGAAGAGATGGCCGCCCGTGCCTCCGCCGGCGATCGCCACCCGAAGGGGCCTTCCCTTGCCCTCTACGGCGGCTCGATCGCTCGCCTCCGCCTCGCCTGTGGTCGCCATCGCCTGCCCAGACGCGGCCGGGCTGTCGACGATTCCGCCGGCGCTGAGAGAGCCTGATGAGGGTGCGACGAAGCCAGCAGAGCAGACGAGAGAACTCATGACCTCGCCGGTATACCCGAGCCTCTAGCAGGGGTGAAAAACCCCGCGAGGCTGTCGCCCTGGGCCGGGTCGACGTGGCACAGTCGCGGCCATGGATGTCGGATCTCGCCCGCTCGCCCCTCTTTCCAAGCTCGCCGAGCACCTCCGCGTCGAGCCGGACGGCCCGGCCTTCATCCCCTACGGCCGCGAGTGCGCGAAGATCGACACCTTCGCCGCCGGCCCCGGCGATGTCGACGGCAAGCTGATCGTCGTCTCGGGGATCACCCCGACCCACCTCGGGGAGGGCAAGACAGTCACCGCGATCGCCCTGGCGATGGCCCTCCACCGGATCGGTGAGAGCTCGGTCGCCTGCCTCCGCCAACCCTCGCTCGGGCCGGTCTTCGGCGCCAAGGGAGGAGGCGCCGGCGGGGGCAAGTGCGAGGTCCTCCCGCCGGCTCTCATCAACCTCGGGCTCAGCGGTGACGGTCACGCGGTCGGCACCGCCCACAACCTCCTGGCGGCGATGGTCGACGCCCACATGCGCCACGGCAATCAGCTCGGCCTCGACCCCCGGCGGGTCACCTGGCCGCGGACCGTACCGGTCAACGACGGCGCGCTGCGCCAGGTGATCACCGGCCTAGGCGGACCGAACAACGGCATGCCCCGCGAGGGCGCCTTTGAGATCAGCGAGGCCAGCGAGGTCATGGCGATCCTCGCGCTGGCCACGGACCGCGCCGATCTCCGCCGCCGCCTCGACGCGATCATCTTCGGCCAGACCTACGCCGGCGAGCCGGTGACGGTCGGGCAGCTCGGCGCCGGCGGGGCGATGAGCCTGCTCCTGCGCGACGCTGTCCACCCGAACCTCGTCGCGACGACCGAGGGTACGCCGGCGCTGATCCACGCCGGCCCCTTCGCCAACATCGCCCACGGCAACTCCTCCCTCCTGGCGACGAAGTGGGCCCTGACCCGCTCGCCGTGGGTCGTCACCGAAGCCGGCTTTGGCACCGACCTCGGCCTCGAGAAGTTCACCGACATCAAGGCCCGAGCCGGCGGGCTCAAGCCGGCCTGTACGGTCATCGTCGCGACGATCCGCGCCCTCAAGGTCCACGCCGGGATCGTCCCGAGCAAGTTCGGCAAGAAGCTCGACGCGATCATCGAGGTCGAGAACGTCGACGCCGTCCGCAAGGGCGCCGGCAACCTCCGCCATCACGTCCGGATCGCCAAGGGCTTCGGCGCCCCGGTCGTCGTCGTCGTCAACCGCTTCCCGAGCGACACCGAGGCCGAGATCGCCGCGGTCGAGGCCGTCGCCCGCGACGCTGGCGCGGCCGGCTTCGCCAGCCACAGCGGCTTCACCGACGGAGGCGCAGGCGCGGAGGAGCTCGCCCGAGCGGTCGTCGCCGCCGCCGAGCCGACCACGCCGACCTTCGGCTACGACCTCAAGGGAGGGATCGCCGGCCGGATCAGGCAGCTCGCCACCCGGGTCTACGGGGCCGACGGCGTCGACATCTCGGCGTCCGCGAAGAAGCGGATCAAGACCCTCGAGAGCTGGGGCTTTGGCGGCCTGCCCCTCTGCGTCGCCAAGACCCACCTCGCCTGCACCCACGACCGCACGGACGGGGGCCTGCCCAAGCCCTTCACCCTGCCCGTCCGCGACCTCCAGGTCCGCGCCGGCGCCGGCTTTGTCACCGTCCTCACCGGCGACCTGACGACGATGCCCGCGCTCGGCAAGCGCCCCAACGCGCTGAAGATGGACCTCGACCCGGAGACCGGCGAGCTGATCGGCATCTAGGAGGTCGATGCGCGGAGCCGAGAGGGCCTCCGGTGGGCCTCCGGTGGGCCTCCGGTGGGCTGAAGAGTACGCGGGACTTTCACCACGGACTGCGAGTGTCTGCGACGCCCGATCGCGCGGGTCGATGAGGGCACCAGGAGCCCGAGCAACCGGCCCAGTCGGCCGTCACAGGCGCGACCCTGGCTGGTAGTTTCACGCCCATGCTCCTGGTCTCAGGCTCCAAGCGATCCGGCACGTCGATGTGGATGCAGATCCTCGCGGCCGCGGGGCTGCCGATCATCGGCGAGCGCTTCCCCGCCTCCTGGGAGGCGCTCGTCGGCCATGCCAACCCCGACGGGTTCTACGAGTCGCAGCTCGGGGCGGGGATCTACTTCCGCACCAACCCCCACCCGTTGACCGGCGCCTACCTCTTCCCGGAGCAGACCCGCGAGCACGCCGTGAAGGTCTTCCCGCCCGGGCTCCTGCGCACTGACGTCGCCTTCATCGACCGGGTGATCGTGACGATCCGAGCCTGGCGAGAGCACAGCGCCTCGGTTCTCCGCCTCCGGGAGACCCTGAGCGCCGACGGGATCGACCCCACGCTCCTCCTGCCGCCGATCTACGAGTGGTGGTCCGAGGCGTTCTCGATGCTCCGGGACGTCGCCACCCGCCGCTATCCCGTCCACTTCATCTCCTATGGGCGACTCCTGGAGGATCCGAAGCGGCAGATCTCTGCGGTCTTTGACTGGCTGGGCGTCGGCGATCCGGAGGCTGCGCTCGCGGCCGTGCGCCCGCGGATGCCGGCTCCGGAGGTCTCCGACGCCGAGCTTCCGCCGGGGCTCAATCCCCGCCATATCGCGACCTTTGACGCCCTCTACGACCATATCCACACCGGCGCGCCGCTGAGCCCGGCCTTCGTCCGCCAGCTCAACGAGACCGACAGCGTGCTCCGGCCCCGCCTCCTCGCCCACAACGCCCGGCTGAAGGAGGTCGCGGTTGATCGCCTGCTCGCCGACGCCCGCCCGGGCGGCGAAAACCCCTGACTGGCGTCGGCCCTCTCCCCTGACCGCGGCGACGGCCTGCCCTGAAGACCTCGTGGGCCTGTCTAGACTGGCGAATTCTGCCTACACCAGGCGATAGCCCCCTCCTGCCAGGGCTCTCGAGGGCCGACAAACGCGGCGCGAGAGCACCCGGGGAGGTTCGTCGATAGGCTCCCCAGCCTTGCCACCGCGCGCGCTCGGGGGGCACTCTATGGCGGGAGCCTCGCACCATGGAATCAGCCAGCCCTCAACTCGCCGCGTTTGAGCTGCACCTGCGGGAGCTAGAGCTCCCCGAGAGCCCCGCCGACACGGCGGACTTCTCCCGGTCCCTGTCCCCCCCCGAGCTTGGCGACGCATCGCACGGACAGGACGATGACCGGGACCTAGACCAGCTCCTCCTCGACAGCGCGGCCCTGACCGAGGGCTTTCTCCGGATCCCGCACGTCCCCGAGTGTCGGCTCATCCCGCTCTTTGAAGCGTCGTCATGGCCGATCCCGACGCCCGAGGTCGAGCGCGACGATCCGGACGCTCTCCTCCCGGCGACCGACGCCGAGCGGCGGGCCACCTCCTGGGACATCGAGGAGACCCGCCCCGTGGTCATCGCCGTGATCCCGCGGCACGAGCACCTGCGCGCCGCGATCGCAGCGGCGATCACCCTCCCGCTGCTCCTGAGCGCGACACCGACCTTCGCCGCCGAGCCCGACGTGCAGCGACCGCAGACCCTCGCGCCGCAGCCCGAGACGACCGCCCCGCCGACCGAGCCCGCGCAGCCCCCGACCGTCGAGGCACCTCCGCTGGAGCCAGTCGCCGCGCCTGCGCCTGCGCCCGCGCCCGCGCCCGAGCCGATGCCCCCCGAGTCGCTCGTCGCCCCAGCACCAGCGCCTAGCGACCTCGACGTCGCCGCGACGCCGTCAGCTCCGAGCCAAGGCGTGCCCGAGACCCTCTGGCAGGCGATGAAGGGGATGGAGGTCAAGCTGATGCTCCCAACCGGCTCTCGCCGCGGCCGCCTCGCCGCGGTCGACGGGCCTGAGGTCGTCTTCGTCGACCATGAGAACGGCGGCCGCCTCTACAGCATCCCCAAGGTCCAAGTGATGGAGCTGCGAGGGGTCATCACAAGCGGCATGAACGGGATGAACACCGGGACAGGCCGCCCCTACGGCATCCCCGATCCGAACCTGCCGAGCGGCACGGGGCTCATCGCAGGCGGCGTCGTCGCGACCTCGATAGGCTCCCCCTTCCTCCTCTCCGCCGCTGTCATCGGCATCATCTGCCCCTCCTGCACCTCCGTGACCCTGCCCCTCCTCATCCCCGCCGTGATCGGCCTGGGCTCCGGGATCCCGCTGCTGATCTACGGCAAGCGCCGCCGAAAGGCCTGGAACCAGTCGAAGATCCAGACCGCCAGGCTGACGCCGAGCTTCGGCGGCACCCGCCACGGCGGCTGGACCGGCTCCCTGACGTTCCGCTTTTAGCGCGAACCAGGCCCGGAGACGGTGATCCTCACCCGAGCTTGGACATGGGGGGTGAAGCCCCCTTTGTCTAGGTCGAGCCATCGTGTAAGCAGGGGGCGATGATGCACCGCGCCGCCCTGACCTCCATCGCCACCGGACTCCTGCTCGCCGCATGCGGGCCCAAGGAGTCGTCGACGCCGCCCGTCGCCGCCGAGCCCGCCGCGACCGTCGAGGAGACACCTGCACCGGAGACCGTCTGCAACTACATCGTCCTGATCGACGCCGGCAGCACCAAGAGCCGCGCCTACACCTACCAGATCGACACGCCGGAGGAGGGCGGGGTCCCGACGCTGACCCAGCTCTCCTACGCCAAGGTCGAGCCGGGCCTCGCGAGCTTCAAGGACTCTCCGGACGGCGCCGCCGGATCGATCACCAGCCTCCTCACCGACACGGACTCGGTCCTCGCCAAGCTCCCCGACGAGTGCGAGGGCAAGACCCCGACCGCCCTGATGGCGACCGCCGGGATGCGCCTCCTCGAGGCTCAAGGCGGCGACGCGGCGGCCAAGGCGATCTACGACTCCGTCAGCCAGGCGGTCAGCGACACCGGCCTCGATCTCCGCTTCGCGGGGACGATCAGCGGCCAACAGGAGGCGCTCTACACCTGGGCCTCCGCCAACTACGCCCTCGGCAACCTCAGCGCAGACCAGGGCTCGGTCGGCACCCTCGACCTCGGCTCGGTCGCGACCTCGATCGCGTTCATCCCGGAGAACGGTGAGGGGCCAACCGCGACGCTCAAGTTCGGCGACGCGAGCTTCTCGGTCTACGCCCAGTCCTACATCGGCTACGGCGTCGATCAGGCCCGCCAGTACGTCGCCGACGACGCCTGCTTCCCCAAGGGGCTAGCCAAGGGCAAGGGCCGCTTCGATCAGTGCCTGATGAAGCTCGCCCCTGTCATCACCCCGAAGAGCTGCGATGGCGCCACGTGCGGCCTCGCCCAACCCGGCGCCGACGCCAAGCCGGGGGTGCCCCAGCCCGCACTGCCGTCGACGATGAAGTTCTACGCGACCGGCCACTTCGCCGACACCTCCGCGCTCCTCAAGCCCGGCGCCGCGACCCTCGCCAGCCTCTCTGAGGCCGCGGGCGGTGCCAAGGGCAAGTCCGGCTTTTGTGGGACCAAGTGGGCCAAGCTGACCGAGTCGAACAGCGACGTCCCCGCCGAGGAGCTCGAGAACGTCTGCTTCGCCGCCGGCTGGATCACCTCCGTCCTCGAGGGCTACGGCTTTGGTCGCGACAGCGATCAGCTCACCTGGACCGATCGGTTCGGCGACGTCGACTCCGGCTGGGCCCTCGGCGCCGCGCTCTGCTCGGTCACCGGCTGCCTCGCCGGCTAGCAGCGCCGCCACGCCGGCTCTTCGCCGACTGCTGAGGCGCAGCACACAGCACACAGCACACAGCACACAGCGGGGCCCGACCGAGGAGACTCGGCCGGGCCCCACCATGTCACGGGCACGCACCTCGCTCACTCCGGCAGCGCGGCCAGGCCGACCCCCGCGAGGTGAGCGTACGAGCTCCCCCCCGCGTAGCCGAGGCTCTGGAGGCCGAATTCCTCATCGCTGGAGGCGATATGGGCGCCTGCCTCGACGGACACCTCTGCGATCTCGTAGCCGCCGACCGCGACCTCGAAGCTGTCGATGAGCGCGTCATCGATCATCACCGGAGCACCGCCGACGCGCCGGGTCACCTGGACGAAGTGGGCCTCTGCGTCGACGCCGGTCGAGAAGGCGTAGCGCGAGAGGTACTGCTCCACCGGAGCCGCCTGGACCATCGACGGATCGCCGAGCCCGCCCGCCTCACCCGCGCTCTGCAGGTAGTAGACCGGGAGGAAAGGACCATCACCGGTGAACGAGACGGCCGCGCCGCCGACGTCGAGCTCGACCCAATCACCGCGCTCAGCGAGGACGAGCGGCGGCTGCTCGTCGACCGTATCGACCTCCACCTTCACCCCGTCGACGCCGGCGTAGATCCGCCAGCGACCCGCGCCCTCCTGCCATGAGGGCGCGGGACCGCCGATATAGCGCTGGCCCCAGGCCTGGACCGGCAACATCGGCTCGTAGAGGTGTGAACACAGCGGCTCGCCAGCGGGGACCTGAGCGCAGCGGCTCGAGCCGACCACCGCGATCGGCTTGTCAGCCCAGACGAGGGTCCCCGAGAGGTCGCGGAGGAGCGGGTCGTCCTGCATCAGCGCGGAGGCGCCGATCCGCACAGTGTCCCCGCGCAGCATCGTCAACTCGCCGGTCTCACCGGCGGGGACAAAGGGGATCGGCAGGCCGCTACCGGCGCTGTCGGCCGGCGGAGTCCAACGCAGCCGGGTCTTGTCCTCGAGGGCGACGACGGTGAAGTAGCTCGGCTCATGGACCGCCGGGTACGAGGCGACGATGTACTCGAGCCCCAGCGCGTGATCGGGCAGGAGGAGCCCCGAGTCGGAGCTCGACGGGCTCTCGAGCGGCGCCTGCTGGTGAGCGACGACCGGATGATCGCTGACCACCCGGAACGAGCCGCCCGTGAAGTAGGCCGAGTGCTCGAGGACGGCCTCGCCAGGGAGCTCGAAGAGATGCCCCTCCCCGGCCGCGAGGATCACCGCGTCACCGACCGCCTCTTCATCGTGGGTGCCCCTCGGCATCGCCAGGAGCTGGACGCTCGCCGGGACGTCGCTGATATTGGTGACCATCAGCCCGTCGGGCTCCTCGTCATTGTCGGCCGAGGCTTGCGTCGTGAAGGCGCAGCCCGCTGAGCTCGGCTCGTCCTTGACGAGGTCACAGGGGCCGAGGCACGCCCCTTGGACGCAGATCTCCTCCGCGCTGCAGACCTCGACACCGTAGCCGAGGCCATCCTCGGCACAGATCTCCGCGGCGAGACCGTCCACGGAGCAACGCATCGAACCTGGCTCACAGACCAGCTCTTCGCCGGTCGACCCCTCGGTCGTGGTCTCCTCTCCATGCCACGACCCGCCGCTCCCCTCCTCCGTCGCAGAGCCGACCGTATCGGTCGCCGAGCTCGCATCGCCGGGCTCCTCGGGCGTACAGCCGCCGACGAGCGCGAGAGAGACGGCGAGCGCGAACGTGCTGAGTGTGGCCCCGAGCGTGGGACCAGCAGCGCAGGAGGTGACCGGAGCGGAGGCGAGGGACATGGACGCTTCATTGACCATGACCCCGGGTTCGGCCGCCACAGGCCGCCGTTGCGGTGCCCCCCACACTTTCTGAGGAGATCACAAAAGAGGAGCGATCACTGCTAGTTGGCCGCTTTGAGGCGCCACGACCGTCCAAGTCTCTGAGGCCACAGACCCGAGCTCGGGCGGCCTCCCGGACCTACCATGAACCTCCTCATCGCCATCCTCGTCGCCACCGTCGCGTGGTTTCTCCTCGCCGCGCTTCTCTTCTTCAATCCGATCGTCGATCCGATCTACCGCCGGCAAGAGTCCCACGCCGCGGTCCGCGAGCTCCCCCAAGGCGGCGCGACGATCGGCAAGATCCTCGGCGCGGTCGTCGTCCAGTGCGCCCTCTGGGCCTTGGTGTACGTGACCGTCGCCGACGCCCTCCCGGGCGCTGAGATGAGCAAGGGCCTCGCCTTCGCCGGGATCATCACCGCCGTGAAGGTCATCCCCCGCGATCTCGACCGCCTGCTCCTGACGACCTACCCGACCCTGCGCATGGGGATCGAGTTTGTCATCGGCATCGCCTGCGCAGTCGCGGTCGGCCTCGCCTTCGCCTACACGCTCTGAGCGAGGCCCCCTCCTCGACCCCTCGCGATCTGCCCACCTCGGCCGTCGATCCTTCCGGAGGCCCAGCCCTCGGCACCCTCCGAGGAGGGGCCGGCGGGCGCCCCCTGGGTCTTCAAGAGGCCCGGCTCGCGCTGACTTGGCGCAAAGCGACCCGGCTCATCGGCCAAGGCCCGATCGCGGTCCAACCGCACCAGGCCGCAACCCAGGCCACACGCTCAGCCCCCGAGGAGCGCCGCCAAGAAGGGCTCGGCCTCCTTCTGCGTCCTCGCGACGCTCGGACGCTCGACCGCACGGCCGACATAGCCACTGAGGTTCGGGTAGTTCTCCAGCTGACCTCCCTTCGCCATGTAGGCCAACGGCGGAACGAGGGCACAATCGGCCATCGAGAAGGTCTCGCCGAGGAGCCAGGGACCCTCACGAAGCTGGCCCTCGAGGAAGCGGAGGACCGTCTGCTGGGCCTCGACCGCCGCCGCGACGCGTTGGGGCTCACGCGCGGCCTCGGGCTTGCGACCGTCAAAGAAGATCGTCCGGAAGGTGTCGTTGACGTAGTTGTCGGCGAACGAGGTGAGAAAGCGGGCCCGGCGGGCGAGCTCCGGATCGGTAGGGATGAGGCGGGGGCCGTCGACGTTCTCGTCGAGGTACTCGATGATGATCGACGACTCCGGGATGAGGTGCCCCTCACCGACGACCAAGAGCGGGATCTTGCCCAGGGGATAGACCTCCCTATAAGCCGCCTGAGCGGCGGGGTCCTGAACGTTGACGATCGCCGGCTTGAACTCCGTGCCCTTCTCGTAGAGGGCGATCAAGGCCTTCTGCGAGTAGGTCGAGATGGGGTTGTAGTGGAGGGTCAGGCTCTTGGTCTGCATCGGTACTGCATTGGATAAAGCGACCACTTTATTTTATCAACCACAAACTTTATTAACATCGTAGTGCTATCGTTCGGGCGTGTCGAACCGATCCTATGGTCAGTTCTGCGCCCTCGCGCAGGCGCTCGACCAGATCGGCGATCGCTGGACCCTGCTGATCCTTCGCGATCTCTTCCCCGGACCGGCTCGATTCCGTGACCTCCAGGAGTCCCTCCCCGGGCTCGCGACCAACCTGCTCACCCAGCGCCTGCGCTCCCTCGAGGAGAACGGCATCCTCGTCCAGGACACCCTCCCGCCGCCGGCCGGCGTCCGCGTCTACCGTCTGACGCCGAGGGGCCTGGAGCTCAGGCCGGCGCTCGAGGCCATCGCCGCATGGGGCATGAGCCTGATGACGCGCGCCGACTATCACCGCCCCGGCAACGTCCGCGGGATCGCCTGCGGCCTGCGGATCCCGCTGCGCGCTCGGATCCACGAGGACGACTCGCTGCGGATCACCTTGCGGGTCGCCGAGCAGGACATCGCCTGTGTGCTCGAGGACGGCGAGCTCGAGGTCGTCCTCGGCGAAGCCCCGGGCGCCAAAGCTCGGGTCTCCTGCGACTACCCGCAGCTCTACCGGTTCATCGGCGGGGCCGACAGCCTCGGCGCCGCCATCGATCGCGGCGACGCGTCGCTCGAGGGCGAGCGAGCGGCGGTCGACACCCTCGACCAGATCCGCGGCCGGCCGGCCTAGGAGGGCGCGAGCCCTGCAGAGGTCGCGGTCGTGCGTCGCGGGCCGCACCGCACTCTCCTCCCGACAACGCCCGCAGGCGGCTTGCCCCGCGCTCGTGCACCGTGCTTCCATGCGCAGACCCCCATTTCTGGGGGCCTATCTGCCTAGGAACCTACGCCGTGACCATTCGTCCCCATCGACCCCCACCTCTCCTCCTCTCCCTCCTGCTCCTCGGGATCGGCTGCGGCGATGACGGCAGCGCGACCGCGACCGAGGGCACGACCGAGGGCACGACCACCGACGAGAGCACGACGACGACCTCGACGACCTCGGACGGCGAGACGGAGACCGGGAGCACGAGCGAGAGCGACGGGACGACCACCGACTCCCTGCCGCCCGCCATCGTCCCCCAGGGCTGCAACCCCATCGCCTACGAGCATGACTGCCTGCTCCCCTACCCGACCGACTACTTCTCGGTCGCCGATCCGGCGATGCCGAACGGGACGCGGATCGAGCTGACCCCGGAGGCGACGCCGAGGACGATGGACGGCCTCTCCTTTAACTTCCTCGAGACCGACGCGAGTGACGGCGCGTCGCACCACATGCCGCTCCTCGCCCTCTTCCCCGAGGGGATCGACACCAGCAACCTCAACTTCCACCTCGACGGCGGCGACGCGACCCTGACCGAGGCCAGCCCGACGCTCGTGATGAACGCAGAGACCGGCGAGCTCATCCCCCACTGGGTCGAGCTCGACGTGATGGCGAGCAACCCGGCCGAGCAGGCCCTGATCCTCCGCACCTTCGACACCCTGGAGCCGAGCACCCGCTACATCGTCGCCTTCCAGGGGCTCGTCTCGGCGATGGGGACCGAGATCGAGCCGCCGATGGGCTTTGCCCACCTCGTCGCCGGCGAGGTCGAGGGCGATACGATCCTAGAGCCGCTCCACGCCCGCTACCAGGACGAGGTCTTCGGCCCGCTCGAGGAGGCCGGCGTCGCCCCGGATCGTCTCCAGCTCGCCTGGGACTTCACCACCGCCAGCGAAGAGCGGAACACCCGCGACATGCTGACGATCCGCGAGGACATCATGGCGACCTTCGCCGACGCCGGTCCGGCGGTGATGATCGACAAGGTTCTCCCCGATCACAGCGAGGACATCGCCCTCCGCCTCGAGGGTCGGATCGAGGTCCCGCTCTACCTCGAGAGCGATGCGCCGATGGCTCGGCTCAACCGCGACGGCCAGGGCAACGTCGTCAGCAAGGGCAGCCACTGGGTGAAATTCACCTTCCAGGTGCCGACCACCGCCTTCCCCCTCGACCCCAACTACGATCAGGCGCGGATCATCCAGTTCGGCCACGGCTTCTTCGGCGAGCGCGAGGAGATCAACTGGGGCGCGATGCGGGGCTTCTCGGTCGAGCGCCGCCTGGTGATGGTCGCGACCGAATGGGTCGGCATGGCCTCCGAGGACCAACTGCCGCTGATCGAGTTCATCAGCGAGAGCCCGTCGGAGATGTTCACGCTCACCGACCGTCTCCACCAGGCCTTCGCCAACCAGCTCGCGCTCAGCTACGCGATCAAGACCACCCTCGCCGAGGCGCCGGAGACCCAGATCCTCGGCCAGACGATCTACGACAGCGAACAGCTCTACTGGTACGGGATAAGCCAGGGATCGATCTTCGGCACCGTCTTCATGGCCCTGACGCCGACGATCGAGCGCGCGGCCCTCAGCGTCGGCGGTGGCCCCTACTCGCTGATGATGACCCGCTCAGGCAGCTTCTCCCAGCTCTTCGACCTGGTGAAGCTGAGCGTCGGCGAACGCCCGCTCGAGCTCCAGAAGTTCGTCGCCCTCAGCCAGCACGCCTTTGACCGGGTCGACCCCTCGACCTACGCCAAGCACGTCCACATCGACCCCTACCCCGGAGGCGCCGCCGAGCAGCTGCTCTTCCAGTACGGGATCGGCGATCACTCGGTGAACAACCTCGCGAGCCATGTGGTCCTCCGGGCCGCCGGGATCGACATGCTCGAGCCCAGCGCCGACTCCCCCTACGGCGTCGGCACCGTCGCCTCGCCCGCTGAGGTCTCGGCCGCGGTCGCCGTCGACTACCAGCTCGACGAGCTTCCCGGGGTCTACGGCGAGCTCCCGCCCGACCCCGCCGACGAGGACAACGTCCACGAGCTCGTCCGCCGCAACCCGAAGATCCGCGATCAGCTCGACGCCTTCTTCGCGGTGGACTCGGTGCTCGCAAACTTCTGCGATGGTCCCTGCGACCCGGAGTAGCGTGACCGAGCCGACCAACCTCGTCGCCCTCCGGGCCCGCCGTGAGCGGGCGATCGTGCTTATCGGCGATCGCTACGCGGAGGGCTTGATCGACGACGACGAGGTCGATCGCCGGCTCGAGCTCGCCGAGCGGGCGACCGAGCTCGCCCAGCTCGACGCGCTGACCGTCGACCTCGAGGCGCCCCGCGAAGATCCGCCCGAGACCGAGCAGCTCGTCCCGATCGCCGCGCCGGAGACCTCTCTCGCCGTCCCTGGGACGATCCCCTCCACCCGCAAGATCACGACGGTGCTCTCGAGCAACGAGTACAAGGGCGCCTGGACCCCCGCTCGCGAGACCAGGGTCCTGACCGTCCTCGGCAACACCACGCTCGACCTTCGCGAGGCCAACCTCGGCGCCGGGGAGATCGAGCTGCGGGTCAAGGTCGTCCTCGGCGAGGCCGTGATCATCCTCCCGCCGGAGGTCCGCCTCACCCTCGAATGCACGCCGATCCTCGGCGATCTCAAGCGCGACGAGGGGCCGACGACCCTCGGCCCCGAGAGCCGCCACGTCCGGATCTCCGGCTACGTCGTCCTCGGCGACCTGAAGATCCGCTTCCAGGCGCCGGGGGAGTCCTGGCGCGAGACCAAAAAGCAGCGTAGGCGCCTGGCCAAGGAGCGGCGCAAGGCGCTCAAGGCCGGCCGGCGCGGGTAGGAGGCCGCTCCTCACAACACGTCCTTGGAGACATGAAACAGTCGCGAGCCGCGAGCTCCGAGCCCCCGAGCGCGGCGAGGATAGGTGCCCCTGCTCGCTCCCGCGTATCGAGGGTCAGCTCGCCGCTCGCCGAGCCGCGTAGTAGGCGACCACCTTCGGGTGCTCCTTCACCGCGTCGACGAGGCCGAGCAGCTTCGGGAAGGCCGCGAACACATCGCCGGAGATGTAGTCCGCGCCGCCGCCGATGAAGAAGCGCACGGAGACGGAGAGCTTGAGGTCGACGACGCTCAACTCAGCTCCGCCGACGAAGGGACCGTCGCCGAGCTGGGCCTCTATGTTCGCGCCCCACTGCTGCATCAAGCCGCTCGCGAGCTGCTCGCGCGCGCGCTTCTTCGCGTCCTCGTCCTTGATCCTGATCGTCGCCGCCGTCGCGTCACGGAGCTCCTCGACCGCCGCCATGATCGCCTCATGACGGGCCGCCTCCCACAGGTCCTTGGGGTGAAGATCGTAGGCGCGACCGATGTAGGTCAGCACAGCGTTCGACTGGCTGATCGTTCCCTTACCCTCGATCTCGAGCACCGGCAGGCAGCCGAAGGGGGTCGCCGCCTTGAGCGTCGGCCAATTCCCCGGCTTGATGCGATCGTCGATGAAGTCGACGCCGGCGATATAGAGGGCGAGGCGGCTGTCCTCGCCGCGGCCGCCGTCGAAGTCAAAATAGCTCAGGGTGATCTTGGGCATCGTCCACAGTGTCCGGGGTTGGCGCTCCGGTCCGGCGCTGACGTCGGGTATACCCCGCAGCCTGCCCCACCTGACAGGAGCGCGAGGGCCCCGTGACCAACCCCAGGTGCAGCTCGCCCGCGCTACCCCAGGCCCCCTGCCGCCTCGATGACGCCGAGCAGCTGAGGCCCTCCGCTCCCTCCGGTTGACCGAGTCGACGAGCGCTGGAGAACCATCGCGACGTTCACCACCTCTCCGTCAGCCCATGCGCGGCCACGCGAAGCGCTCGCTAGCGACTGCATCCCCGGCCGGACCTCCAGCACGTGCTGAGTCGAGGGAGACGGAGCGGCCTACCGACCTTCGCCGCCTCCTAGCGAACGCGAAAGCAGGAGCGCGAGGGCTCACAGCACTCCGGGGCGACGACGTCCCCGTCTGGTCCGAAGTTTTGGCAGGTCGCGAGGCAGGTATAGGGGACCACGTTGCGGCGGAAGGCCGCGAGGATCTCCTCGTCGTCCTCGCTCTCCCGCGAGGCGCTCTTCCAGCGGAGGTTGACGCAGAGCTTGAGCTTGGTCATTTCGAGGATCCTTGGCTTTCGCCCTCGGGGGCGTCCCCCTCGGGAGCATCGATCAATGGTGAGGGCGGACTGACAACCGCGGCGTTGAGGGCGTCGAAGACGCTCGCGCGGAGAAGCTCGACCTTGTAGCCAGTGTCCTCCAGGGGCTCTGCACCCTCGGTCGCTTTTTCGCCTGCGGCGACGAAGAGCGGCTCGTTGACGACATTGCCGATCAGCATCCGCTCGACCTCCCGCAGGCGCAGCGGCGTGTTGGCGACCGCCCCGACCGCGACTCGAGCGTCGACGATCGACTCCCAGCGGTCGAGGCGGACGCGGACGGCGACCTCGACTAGCGCCCACTCGGCGCGGGCGCGGCTGGTCGCCCGCATGTAGGCGCCCCGCTCCGCCGACCACGGTCTCGGCAGGTTGACGTGGGTCAGGAGCACGCCCTCATCGAGGGTGTGATCGCGGAGCGTATCGCCGATGTCGTAGAGCTCTTCGACGCTACGCGCCGCGCCGCCGGCGACGGACACTGTCGCGTCGTAGGCGGCGAGCACCATCCCCATCGTCGAGGCATGGGGGGCGATGCAGGGCCGGTTGGCGAAGCAGACATGCCAGAGGTGATCGCCTTGGCGCGCCCAACACTCCGAGCCACCAGACTTCAGGCACCGGATCTCTGGATCGCGGTAGTAGGGGCAGCGCGGGGCCTGGAGGAGGTTGCCGCCGAGGGTGGCGACGGCCCGGATCTGGGGGTTGCCGAGGCTCCCCGCGCCCTTCGCCAGCGCCGGATAGCGCTCGCGCACCCACGGATCCTCGGCCAGCTCCGCCAGCCGCACGCGGGCGCCGATCTTGAGCCCCTCGCCGTCACGCTCGATCTTGTCGAGGCCCGGGATGTCGCGGAGATCGAGCACCGGTCGCCTGCGCAGACCGTGGTTGCGACGCTCCTGGAGGTCCGTCCCACCGGCGCGGACGTCGTGGGTCGTCGAGTGCTCGAGCGCGGCCTCGATCGTGGTCGGCAAGCGGATCATGAGTTCAACCCCTCTAGCACTCGGTCCGGGCGCAGCGGCATCCGCCGCGGTCGCCACCCCGTGGCGTGCCAAACCGCGTTGGCGATCGCCGGCAGGGGTGTCAGCGTCGACAGCTCACCTATCCCGACCCCGCCGCCTTCGACGTTCTCAAAGCCACCCGGGATGAACTCGACGCTTATCGGGCCGCAATCGCCGATCCCGGCGATCCGATAGTCTTCGAGGCCCGCCGTCACGAGGAAACCGCGGCGCGGATCGAGACGGCGCTCTTCGTAGAGCGCGTAGCTCATCCCCTGGATCAGGCCGCCCTCGACCTGGCTGCGCGCCAGGAGCGGGTTGTAGATCCTGCCGGCCGAGAGGCCCGCCCAGGTCTGGAGCACCCGGACCTTGCCGAGGAGGATGTCGACCTCGACCTGCGAGACCTGGACGGCCGCCGAGAGGTAGCGGCCGATCGCCAGACCGTCGATCGGCGGGGCGAAGAAGCCCCCACGATCGCGATGGCGCTTGCCGACCACGGTGATCACCGGCGACGCGTCGAGCAGCTCGGCCCAGGAGAGGAAGCGAGCGCTGTCGCGGACCCCCTCCGGGACGGCCCAGGCGCGGCGCATCCGGAGCTTGGTCTGAGCGACCTCCAAAAGCTCCTCCTTGAGCAGGCGCAGCGCGTCCTCAGCCGCCGGCCCGACCGTCGAGGCGGTCCGCGATCCGGCGGACATCGGCCCGTGGACGGCGCGGGAGGAGCCGATCTCGACCGTCACCCGCGAGCGCTCGATCCCCAGCCCCGAGGCGACCACATCGGCGAGGAGGCTGCGGGTGCCGGTGCCGATGTCCTGGGTCGCGGTCGAGACGACGATCCCGCCAGGACTGGCGTCGAGCTTGACCCGAGAGCCAGGCATCGTCAGGTAGAGCCAGACCGCCGCCGCGAGGCCGACGCCCCGGCGATAGCGGCCGCGATCGTGCTGCGGAGCGCTCCTGTCCTTCCAGGCAGGCAGCGCCTGGGCCCAGTCGTAGACCCGGCGACGGGCGTCGTTTTGGTTCCACCGCCGGCGCAGCTCGATCGGGTCGTCGCCGGTCGTGTGGGCGAGCTCGTCGATCGAAGACTCGAGGGCGAAGAAGGCCGAGGGCCCGCCGGGGCCGCGGAAGGGGCAGCCGGGCGGGGTGTTGGTGGTGACGTCGAAGTCTTGAAGATCGAGCCGGGACTGCGGGTACATCACCCGCATCAGCGGGGTCGTCGCGGAGCCGATCGCCGCGCCGCCGTCGGCGTAGGCCCGGGCCTTGATCGCGAGGTCGTCGGCCTTGCCGAGCGCGGCCCTGAGATCGGTCCGGACCTGCGGGCGGAGGCCGGCGACGGTCATCTCCTCGCGTCGGTCGAGGACCAGGCGGACCGGCCGAAGGGTCACCCGCGCGAGCTCGACCGCGGCGATCGCCTCGGGGCGGAGGGTCGCCTTCGAGCCAAAGCCGCCGCCGATATGATCCGCGTGGACCTCGACGTCGCTGGTCTTGAGCCCGAAGCGCTCCGCGAGGTCCTCGCCCATGTGGCGGACGGCCTGGGTCGACATCCACACCTCGAGCCCGCCGGAGGCGCCCCAACGGGCGACGCAGGCGTGGGGCTCCAAGCAGGTGTGAACTTGGGTCTGGGTGCGGTAGCGCCCCTGCACCTCAGCCTTGTGGTTGCCGTCCAGACCTGTCCATCGGGCCAGACCACGACGGTGGGAGAAGAGCTTCGCGGGACCCCGGAGGTTGCCCCGCCAGACCATCGGCAGCGCCGGGCCCTCGCTGTGGTTGGCCGGCGAGCGTCGGGCCTCCCCGCGGGGATAGACCACCGGCGCGTCCTCGGCCATCGCCGCCTCGATCGAGAGCACGTGGTTTTTGATCCGCCAGTCGAGCTCGACCGCGCTCAGGGCCCGCTCGGCGATCTCCTCGGTCTCGGCGGCGAGCGCCACGATCTCTTGGCCGACGTAGCGGACCGACGCCGGCGCGTTCAGGAGCTCGACGACCCCGAGCACCCCGGGGATGGCGAGCGCCGCCGACCAGTCGAGGGAGCGGAGCTCAGCCGCCGCGTAGGGTGAGCGGAGGATCTTGGCGTGGGCCATCTGCGGCAGGGCGACGTCGACGGTGTACTGCGCCGCGCCGGTGACCTTGTCGCGGGCCTCGTAGCGCGGGCCCTCGCCGCCCGGCTCGTCGTAGTCGCCGCGACAGGCGGCCGCGACCGCGCGGTAGATCGACAGATAGGCGCCGCAGCGGCAGAGGTGACCGCTCAGGGCCTCGGCGATCTCCTCGTCGGAGGGCGCCGCGGTCCCCTTCTCCTCGCGCCATCGGTCGTAGAACGCCGCCGACTCGACGACAAAGCCGGAGGTACAAAAGCCGCACTGGAGCGCGTCTTCGCCGATGAAGGCCCGCTGGACCGGGTGGAGCCCGTCGCTCCCCGTGGTCAGCCCCTCGACCGTCGTCACCGAGCGGCCGTGGAGCGCGACCGCGGGCATCAAGCAGCTCACGACCGGTCGCCCGTCGACCTGCACCGTACAGGCGCCGCAGGCCCCCTGACCGCAGGAGCGCTTGGCCCCCCGCAGCTCCAGATCATCGCGGAGCACGTCGAGCGCCAGGCGATCGCCGTCGACCCGCAGCGCCTCCTTCTTGCCGTTGACCTCGCACTCGACCGAGACGGTGTCGACGCTCGCGCCTGGGACCTCGACCGCGGGGGCGTGGGTCCCCTCGCTCTCGAGCGCGGCCGACTTGCAGCCCGAAGCTGCGACCCCCCCTCCGACCGTGATCAGTGCAGTCCCCCGGAGGAAGCCTCGCCGTGTCGTACCCGTGGTCATCGTTCGTCCTCAAGGCGCGACCGTCCTGTCGCGCTCGCCCGCACGCAGGGTATCGCGGAGGTGCACCAACGCCGACCCGTTCGCCGCATCGAAGCCACATCCCGCACGATTCCGCGCCCCATGAACCATCGGAATAGGAGCATCCGCCGCTCCCGTCAAGCGAGAGGCAGCGCCGGGAATGCGCAGGTCGCAGTCACATCGCCGCTCCTCGCGACACGCGGATCGCACAGCTCGTTTCGCGAAGGCGCGACCTCGCTCAATTGTCGAGAATTCGAGCCCCAAACCGCGACTAGGACTTCATCGCCCGTCCGCAGATGACGTATAACCAGGGCCCATGAAGCGCCTCAGCCAAGCCCTCATCACGGTACTGACCGCGCTGACCCTGAGCATCAGCGGCTGCTCGAAGAGCGTCGAGGGCGAGTCCAAGAAGTGGGACTCCAACACCGCCAAGGTGACCGCGCTCGGGGCCCAGTACCCCGGCCTCAAGACCGCCCTAGAGGCCCGCAAGGCCAGCGCCAAGGAGGTCTATGACGCCGCCGCCCCCCTCGACGGCGACGCCAAGATCGAGAAGCTCGCGGAGGCGAACAGCGCCCTGATGTCCGGCTACGTCCGCCAGCTCGACCAGCTCGACGAGAAGATGAAGAAGCTCCGCGAGTCCCGAGCCCTCGCAGCGACCAACGCTAGCGACTCGGCGAGCCAGCTCGGCGCCAAGGTTGCGGCCGAGGACGCCGCCAAGGTGATCGAGCGGGTCGAGGCGATGCTGAAGAAGGGCTCCCCAGACGAGGCCGCCGCCCAGGTCCTGGTGAAGAAGGCGAGCGACGATCTCGACGCCGCCCAGAAGGCGATCGACAAGGTCGTCGCCGCCGACAAGGCGAAGAAAGACTCGGCGAAGGCCGAGGTCGAGGCGGAGAAGAGCGAGGTCAAGGCCGACGAGGCCGCCGCCGCCGCCAAGGTCGCCCCGTGGAAGTGCGGCTACTGCGACTCGGAGAACCCGCACGACGTCACCTCCTGCAACTCCTGCGGCGCCGCCCGGCCCGACAGCGCCGCCGCCGACAAGAAGGCCGCGCCGGCGAAGTAGCGCGTGAGCCCAGCGACAACCATCGGCTACCCTCCGCCGATGGGATCCTCCGATCACGCGGCCCCAGGCGCGGTTTCGCCCGTCAACGAGGGCGCAGGCGTGACCGCGCTCTTGATCGTCGACATGCAGCGCGAGTTCCTGACGGACGCAGGGATGTTCCGTCGACCGGTCGACGCCGGCCGCCTCATAGCCCCGCTCCAGGCGATGATCGCCGCGGCTCGGGCCACCCGCTCGCCGGTCGTCTGGATCCGCAGCGAGTACCCGGACCGAGACCAGCGACCGTCGCCGATGCGGCCGCCGAGGCCCGCAGGAGCCGCGTACGCCGAGGCGCCGATGAACGATGAGCGCCTCGCCAGCGGCCACGCAGGACGCCCCTGCTGCGCCCCCAAGAGCCCGACCGCTGAGCTCCTCGCCCCGCTCGCCGAGTTCGTCCGCGACGAGGACCTAGTGATCACCAAGGCCCGCTACTCCGCCTTCATGGAGACCGAGCTCGACGCCCGCCTGCGCGAGCGCGGCGTCGACCGGATCGATCTCTGCGGCGTGGTCGCGAACGTCTGCGTCCGGGCGACCGCGGCGGACGCTTTCTTCCTCGGCTACGGGGTGACGGCGATCAGCGACTGCATCGGCGCCACCACCCCCCGGCGCTGGCGCGAGGGGCTCGACGCGATCGCCCGCTGGTACGGCGAGGTCCGCCCGAGCGCGGGCCTCCTCAGCCAGGCTCGCGCCCACCTCGGGGGGCTCGGCGCGGGTGACAGCGCGATCCACTACGGCGTCCTCTCGCCGGAGCTGGCCGCGACCGCGCTGGCGACCCTGGGCCACGAGATCCCCTGGCGGACGATGCACCACCGCGGCGGCGTCGTCCCCCGCGAGCTGTCGATCCAAGGCACCGTAGCCGGCGATGTCGAGCCCCTCTACCGCCACCCCGCCGACGAGCAGCCGCCCCTCACCCCGTGGACGCCGACAGCTGACGCGATCCGCCGCGAGGTCTCCGCGTTCCTCGAGCAGCCGCTCAACCACGGGCTCATCCAGCGCTACGCCGACGGCCAGAGCTTCATCAACCCGCACGCCGACAAGACCCTCGATGTCGCCCGCGGCACGGCGATCGTCAACCTCAGCCTCGGCGCCACGCGGACCCTCCTCCTCCGCCCCAAGGGGCGTGATCGCGACGGCGAGCTCCGCCGGATCGCCCTCCCTCACAACTCCCTCTTCGTCCTCGGCTGGGAGACCAACCGCCGCTTCGTCCACGGGATCCGCCACGACCGACGAGCCGACGCGGAGAAGCGCGCCGACGAGCTGGCTGAGGGCGGCATGCGGATAAGCCTGACGCTGCGGACGATCGCCACCTTCCGTCGTCTCCGCGACGGGCGGCTCTTCGGTCAGGGCGCCCGCGCCAAGACCGAGGCCGACCTGGCAGGTGGCTCGCCGAGCGCCGATGATCTCGAGGAGGCGACGGCGATGCTCGAGGCCTTCGGCCAGGAGAACCGTGATCCTGAGTTCGCCTGGCAGGACCACTACGGCGCCGGCTTTGACGCCCTCAACTTTCGCATCCTCCGAGATCGATGACGAGACAGCATAAAAAGCCCCCCGCCCGCACGCTCTACTGGGTCAACGGCTCGATCCCGAGCTGGCGGGTCTGCCTCGCCCTCCACGAGAAGGGCCTCGACTTCGTCGGCGAGCGCCTGCGGGTGATGACGACGCCCAAAGAGACCCGGACGCCGGAATTTTTGGCGATCAACCCCCGCGGCGCCGCCCCTGCGCTGGTCGAGGCCGACGGTACGGTCGTCGTCGAGTCGTTGGCGATCCTCCTCTACCTCGAACGTTGCTACCCCGAACGCCCGCTCTTGCCCGATCCGAATGATCATCGGGCCAACGCCAGAGTCCTCTCTCGGGTCCACGCCTCGGAGGAGCTGCGCGCCGCCTACCGCCCGCTAGAATTGCTCTTTCGGCCGCCCGCAGAGCTCTCCGCAGAGGCCCGCACGCGCGCCGCAGCGGCGCCAGCGGCCGTCGACCGCGAGCTCGCCCGCTGGGAGGCAGACCTCGCGGGCGACCCCTTCATCGCCGGGGCGACGCTCAGCCTCGCCGACTCTGCCTTCTATCCCGCGCTCGCCTATCAGCTCCACCGCGGTCTTGTCCTTCAGGACAGGTTTCCCGGGCTCGCCGCCTACGCGGCGAGGATGGCCGAGCGACCGGCGAGCCTCCGGGCCAGACCGCAGGGCTGGATCCGCCGGGGCAAGCGCGACCTCTTCGCCATCGCAGCGGAGCTCCGCGACGCGCATCGAGCTCTGCGGCGCGCCCCGGATCCTCTCTCCTAGCTCGAAGCGCGGGCTCGTCCTTCATTGCCGGAGCAAGGCGCTCCCCGCTCTCGCGAGCCTGTGTCGCCAACCCCACGGGCTCGCGTTCCCCGCGCTCCGATCGGGCCTCGGCAAATTCGCATTCCCCGCGCATCAGCCCTCTGACTCCCCACAGGAGGCCCCACGACCCCTGTGAGACATCGCAGGTGACCAACGCGGTCGCTTGCCGCGGCAACCAAGCTTGATGGTAGATTGCGGCCTCGCGTGCCCGTCAGCGAGAAGTTCAGCGCCCGCAACCTCCGCGGATGGTTCCTCTCTGAGCGGAGTGACGTCTCTATGCGCGCCCATATCGCCCGGACTGTCGCCATCGCCGCCCTGGTCTTCGGGCTCCTCGCCGCCGGCGATATCGTCTTCCCCAAGCTCACCAGCAGCTCGCGCTGGGGCTCTGGGACGACCCAGGTGTTCATCTGGAGCGGCGGCCTTGGGATCATCGCCGGGGCCCTCGGCGGGCTCACCCTCGGCGGTGCGCAAGCCCTGGTCGCCCGCCTCCGCGGCTGGTGGATCATCCTCTTTTGGCTCCTCCTCGGCGGTCTCCTCGGCGCCTGGCTCGTCGACGACCTCGGCGTCCTCGTCCGCCTCGGCTCCCGCGACGACCTCCAGGCAAAGGCAGCCCTCGGCGCGAGCGTCGGCGCCGGCCTCGGGCTCGTCGTCCTCGGGCTCGTCGGCCAGCCCCACCCAGCTCGCCCGCAGGGCTGGCTCGCGCAGCTCCGCCCGCTCCTCCGCCTGCCCCTCACCCTCGGGCTTGTCGGGGTCGCCGCGGCGATGATCTGGGTCGACCGGAACTTCGAGGTCTCCCAGTACGACAACGCCCACCTGACGATGCGGTGGATGGCCGCCGCCTCGCTCGCGGTCGCGCTCCTCGCCCAGCCGCGCCTGCCGAGGCGCCCTAGGCTCGCGCTCCTCCCCTGGATCGCCGGCCTCCTCCTCGCCGCCGTTCCCCTGGCGATGATCACCCCCGAGCAGAAGCGAGAGCTCGAGTCGATGCTCCGCCGCCCCTACCCGGAGGTCGCGATCCGGGTCATCCGCCGGCTCGGCGACCCCGACAGCGACGACTACTCGTCGGTGCTCGGCGGGACCGACTGCGACCCCTTCAACCCCGACGTCCACCCGGGCGCCGAGGAGATCCCCGGCAACGGCATCGACGACAACTGCCTCCTCGGCGACGCCCCCCACCACGACGTCGACACCGAAGAGATCCCGGTGCCGAGCGAGCCGGCGCCGACCAGCGTCGTCCTGATCACGGTCGACACGGTCACCGCCCTCCACACCTCCCTCTACGGCCACAAGAACGAGAACACCCCGAACCTCAGCAAGTGGGCTGAGGACGCCGCCGTCTTTGAGCGCGCCTACACCTCGGGCGGTTGGACCAGCCTCGCCCTCTCGTCGATGTTCCGCGGCCTTTACCCCCGGCGCCTGCGCTGGACCCGGGTCTTTGAGGCGAAGAACTTCGACCTCCTCCGCCGGCCGCTCCCCAAGGACACCAAGGTCCGCCTGATGTTCGGCCTGCCGATCGAGGATCCCCGGCCGCCGCTGGCCTGGTACCTCCAGCGCCGTGGGATGTACACGGTCGCGGTCGTCAACGACGCCTTCACCGAGTTCCTCGACGCCCGCTACGGCACCGACACCGGCTTTGAGGAGTTCATCGATCTCGACGAGCTCAACGTCCGGCGGGTCAACGACGATCATGTCAGCGACGCCGCGATCGAGGCCCTGAGCAAGGTCCCCGAGGACCGCCCCTTCTTCCTGTGGGTCCACTACTTCGGGCCGCACACGCCGAGCACGGCGCACAAGGGGGTCAAGAACTTCGGCAAGTCCCACCCAGGCCGCTACGATCATGAGATCGCCTTCTTCGACCAGGAGGTCAAACGCCTGCTCGACTCGATCCACCAGCGGGATCCCTCGACCGCAGTGATCATCGCCTCCGATCACGGCGAGGTCGTCAGCAAGCGTGGCCGGACCCACGGGGTCGACCTTCGCGAGCAGGCGATCCGGATCCCGCTCCTCCTCAAGGCTCCCGGCGTCGAGCCGGGGCGCTATTCGCAGATCGCCGGGCTCGTCGACGTCATGCCGACCGTCCTCGCCCTGACCGCGACCCCGGGGCCGACCAACCTCGACGGGATGAACCTGGCCGAGCTCATCACCTCGCCCGACGGGCTGAGCCGGATCATGATCAGCGAGAACTGGCGCTTCAACCGTGAGGGCGAGTTCAACCGCAACCTGGTCGCGGTCTACGACGGCAAGCTCAAGCTGACCCGGAACCTCCTGAGCGAGGCCACCTCGCTACGCAAGCAGCGCAACGAGAACCTCAAAGAGAACCTCCACGGCAAGAAGAAGGCCGACAAGCTCGAGCATGCGCTCGACCTCTACCTCGAAGAGAACAACGCGGTCGACCTCAACGACTGAGTCCCGCGTCGGTGCTGAGCAAGCCCTGTAGGCAGGCCTCGCTCGTCGACCGCCTCCGCCGCGAAGCGCCGCTCTCTTGGGCCGCACGGCAGGCTGCGGGCGGAGTCGCCCTCTCGCTGTGGACCGGGGGAGCGCGCGAGACCTTCGCCCCCCTGGTGATGGTGGTGGGCCCAGCGGAGAGCAGCGCAGCTCCCAGGGCGGCCTCGCTACTGGACCTTGATGACGCCAGACTTGCCGCTGCGACCCGTGTTGGCCGGGGTCTCCTCCGGCGTAGCCTCGGTCGGCTCCGGGGTCTTCGGCTTGACCGGATAGGCAGCGTCGGCCTTGTCCGGATCGCCGAGGAGGAGCACCGCGGAGCACTTGCCGATCCCAGGCGCGCTCTTCTTGCGCAGCTCCTTGGCGATGCAGCCGACCTGACGCTTGGAGGCCTTGCCGTTGCTCCGCACATCCGTGATCTTGCCCTTGGAGAAGCTCCAGCGGATCCCGACGGCGACGCCATCACCACCCTTGACGCACTCGTTGAGCGCCCGCCGTCGGCGAGCGAGCGCCCCGAGCGTCGAGCGCAGACCGGCCTCGCCGTACCTCGTCGACTGACAGCTCAGCTCGCGGGCGACGAGCCCCTTCTCGGCCATGGTCTCGGCCTCGGTCGTCAGCTCCAGATCGGCCGATGTGTCCTTTGCGCTGGCGAGCCGCTTGGCGTTGTGACAGCCGTCCTCGACCCCGAGCTCGCAGGCGTCCTTGAAGTGCGAGCGCGCCTTGTCGATGTTGGGCGGAACGCCGATCCCGTCATAAAAACAGATCGCCACCTGCAGGCAGCCGCGACCGCTGTAGCCGACACAGGCGCTGTTGTAGGCGGTGAAGGTCCGCGCCTTGGTCAGCGTCGTTCCGTTCGGGTCGAAGAGCAGATCGCCGGCGAGCGTACAACCGTCGGCGTCACCGATCCCGCAGGCCTGCTCGTAGAGCTCGGCCGCCCGCGCCTTGTCACGCGCGCCGGCCCGCCCCTCGTCGAGGATCTGGCCGGCCCTCATGCAGCCGAAGGAGCGACCGCCCTCACAGGCCTTGAGCGCAAACTCCAGCTCGACCGCCGAGTCACCGTCGACGGCCGCCATCTCGTAGCGCCGCTCACAGCCCTCGTGATGATCGAGCTCGCAGCTCGACTCGTAGCTGGTCGCCGCCTTCGCCAGGTTCTTCGGACCGCCCCGCCCCTCCTGGTAGAGCTCCGCCAGACGGAAGCAGGAGAACGCGTCCTCGTCCTCGCAGAGCTTCTCCAGCGGCTCGCGGGCGGCCGAGTCTTCGCCCTCCCAGAGGGCCGCTTCGGCCTCCTCGACGCAGCTCGCGCCGACACAGCCCTCGTCCTCCGGGGCCGCAGTCGTGGTCTCTCGATGGCAGCCCAAGACCACCACCGCAGACATCAACAGGAGACGAGTAGAGCCAGCCCAGAGGCGCACTCTTCCATGGAAGACGACGGCCGCCGCCACGTCAACCTAGATTCTCATCTGCACGATCGAGCAGACCGGGAAGCTCGCACCAATTCGCGCCTCGACCGACGGCGGGATGATGCCTCTCGCTTGCGGACCTACCTTCCGAGAGCGATCCAACGCAGGTCGACGAGCGACGCGCAGAGCTCGCGCCCAGGCACCGCACCGACCTATGCAGCGAGCAAAGATGCGAATGCGCACCCCAAGACCGGCGCAGGGATCGGGCCCGCGTATCTGCATCCGGAGGCATCGCCTCCCCCGCTCACTTATCCACATGTCCATATGGACAGATCGGCAGATCGGCAGATCGGCAGCAGAGCCCCCTCGCAGCCTCAGACGACGCGAGGGGTCGCGCATGCGTCCCGGATCAGGCGGTAGACGGCTGGGTGGTTCTGAACTTGATGGTGGAGCACCCCGCCGTAGTGGCGCGTCGCGATCGGAAACACTCGCGAGCTCATATGCGGGCCCTCCGCGCTCGACACACGGACGAGGAGATCGCCGACCAGCCAGCCCAGCGGGTGCTCTCGATCCTCGGTCACCGTCGCCGAGACGAAATGGTGGTTGACATGAGCGAGGGGTGGGATCTCGCGTGTGGCCTCCTCATGCAGGGCGTCCGGGTCGCGCCCGAGCCAGTCCTCGTCGACCAGCAGGCCCTGGCGGAGATCCTTGATCCCAGCGCTGCGCCCCTTGAGCAGGCGCCCGGGGATCCTCGTCCCGGGATGATCGATCGCGTCCAAGACCACCGCTGCGACCTGTCCGAGGCGCGCCAGCGGGGCGCCCTGATGGGGCGCCCCGAGGCAGAAGACATGACGCAGAGCGTCGATCCAGGCGAGCGCCTCGCCCTGCCCGTAGTGGCAAGCGCTGCGGACGACGAGCCCGCCCATGCTGTGACCGATGAGAACGATCTCGTCCACCTCGACGGGGTAGTTCTCGACCAGGCGCTCGATCTCGGCGGCGAGCAGGCGACCGTTCTCGGAGATGTGCCGGCCGCTGTTGTAGCGGACGAAGATCGACGTGTAGTCGAGCTCAGCGGCGAGCAGCGAGCCGAAGCTCGCCGCCGGATCACCGTGAGAGGTCGCCGAGTCGAGGGACCAGCACCACTCGGTCGTCGCCAGACCATGGACGAACACCGCGAGCTTGGCCCGCGGCGACGGTATCTGGCGCGCGAGGGATGCCCTGTCGAGATCGAGGTAGACGTCGCCGTGGCGCATCGACATCCCGAGATCGAGGCCGTTCTCGCGGGCGTGGAGCGAGTCACCGATCGCGCCGTTGACCAGGCCGAGCGCAGCATCGCCGAGCCAGCGGAGCGTCCCTACGGTGTCGGAGCGCATCGGCACCGGGACGGCCGCCGAGGTCGGCCCCGAGCCCGCTGCGAGCGTCACCTCAGCGACGTCGAGGCCCGCGTCCGTCACCGACTGGACCGCCCGGTTCACCGCCCGGATCGTCGCGAGCACCCCGTGGGTCGAGCGACGGCGGAACTCGTCGACGACCCTCACCGGCTCCGCCAAGGGCCGCGAAGCGCTGAGCGCTCGCACGACCGAGCGCGCCGACGACTCATGCCCCAAGGCGACCAGCTCCGTCGTCCGATCGACCGCGTCGTGGACCAGCGCCTTTACCCCCCGAAGCCGTCGCATCGCTGGAGAGTAGCGGCTGTGCGGCGGGCGACCAGCGAGGTCGAAGGGCGTCAGGTCACGCGCCGCAACCGATACCGTCGCGCGACCAGCCGCCAGGAGCGGCGCCGAAAGTCCGGCCCGCTCTCCAGCCCTCGTCGGCCCTCGCAGCTCCGCCGAAAGCTGCACGACGAGCCGCTACGACCGCGCGGAGCCGAAGCCATGGGGACCGACGAGCGCTGGGCGGGAGCACGCCGGACATTGACCACAGCCTCCTAGGGAGAGACCCGACGGACGACGCCCGAGCTGCCGTCGACCTCCAGCCACTCGCCGTCCTCGTAGCGGCCGAGGAGCCCAGGGATCCCGCCGACGCAGGGCTTGCCGTACTCGCGGGCGACCACCGCCCCGTGCTGGAGGACACCGCCGACCTCGAGCACGACCGCCGCCGCGTTGACGAAGAGCGGAGTCCAGCCGGGGTCTGTAGTGTGGGCGATCAGGATGTCTCCCGGGAGCACCGGCTTCTCGTCGGGGGTGTGCAGCACCTTCGCCGGACCCCGGACAACGCCGGGAGAGATCGCCATCCCCGTCGCCTGTCCCGGGACCTCTGGGGACGGCGCAGGCCGGAGGATCCTCCCGCGCGAGTCGATCACGGCGGGGAAGGCCTTGACGACCGCGCGGAGCTCGTCGAGAAACTCGGTGTTCGCCCGCCGCAGCCCCCGGAGGTCGAGCGTCGGGTCCTGCCGCCCAGCCTCGATCTCATCGATCCGCAGCCCCATGACCTCGTCCACAGCGTCGAGCCGCCCGGCCTCGACAAAGCGCCGACCCTCAGCCAGCGCCCGCCGCCGCAGGGCCGCGAAGAACATCAGGTATTGATGCTTGGGCGTGTCGCGGGTCCCGGCGAAGAGGTCGATCCAGCCATACGCCCGGCGAAGCATGACCCTTCGGACAGGACCGAGCTGGCGGAGCAGCTCATCGTAGGCGTCGCGGCGCGCCTGGACCTGACGCTCTTGAGCAGCGCTGGGATCAAAGTCCCCCTCGCCCATGCCCATCGCACAGAGCTGGCGAAGCGCGAGCAGAGGCTCGTCGGCGTAGCGCGGCGAGCCGAGGTCGACCTCATGCGGGCCCCGCCACCCCCAGGTCGCGAGGAAGCGCCGCCACCCGGCGAGAAAGGCCTGCGGAAGATCGCCGGCCGCCAAGCGCCGCGCGAGCTCCTCCGGGTCGCGCAGATCCGCCGGCTGGAGCTGCCTGGCGAGCTCGAAGAGGGCGGCCCCCATCTCGACGACGACGTTCCCCTGGACCCCGAGCGCGAGCCTGTCCGCGAGCTGGCGATGCCGCGCCGGGACCACCCGATTGGCGAGGCTGACCCCCATCAGGCCGACCATCAGCGCCGGCATCGTCGTCTCGATCACGTGCCGGATCACCCGCTCCGACTTCGCCTCGACAAGCTCGGGGATCCCCATCGACGCCGGCACCTCGTCCCACTCAGCGGTGAAGCGGGCGACCTCCGCGTCAAAGCGCGCCCGCGCCCGCCTCGGCGCGATGATCGATCGCAGCGCCCCCCAGAGGAACCCGCGCACCCGCCACAGCGCCCGCGGGACCAGCCGTAGCATCCGCAGGCGCCACCACGCCGGCCGCGACGGCGCCTTGTAGGCCTCGGCGTCGATGTTGGCGAGGGTCGCGGCCATCAGCGCATCCCCCTGCTCAGACCCCTTGGCGAGGAGCTTCGGCGAGCTCATCCAGAGAACGTTCGACAGGTCCTGGTACATCCTCCCGCCGGTCAGCAGCCAAAGACCGTCGGTCGGCCCGAGCGTGACCGGCAGCGGCCCGAGGAAGGTCTTGACCAGGCTGCCGGCGAACACCGCCATCCACGATTGACCGATCGGCGAGATCGGGGCGTTGATCGTCAGCCCCCCCGAGAGGCCCATATCCATATAGAGCCGTCGACGCTCCCCGGGCGCGGTCTTCAGCTCCGTCGGTAGAGGGACCCAAGCGGTGACGGGACGCGACTGGAGGAGGTAGAGGCGGCCCTCTGCGAAGGCCCACTCGATGTCGACCGGGGCGCCGTAGAGCGCCTCGACACGCCCGACGAGCTTCGTGAGTTCGGCTATCTGGGCCTCGTCCAGGCACAGCTCCGAAGCCCGCGGCGAAGCCTCGATCACCACGCCCCCGCTCGGCTCTAGGCGGGCCCGCTGCGCCTTGCTGCCGAGCGTCTGCTCCCGAATCGCGCCGCTGAGGCGCTCGACGACGATGTGGTCGGGCGTGACCATCCCCGAGACCACCGGCTCGCCGAGCCCCCACGCCCCGTCGAAGACCGCCTCGTCGTAGTCGTTGGTCAGCGGGTTGACGGAGAAGCCGACCCCCGCGACCTCGCTCGCGATCTGCTCCTGGACCACCACCGCGATCCTCGGCGTGTAGGGATCGAGCCCGCGCTCGGCCTTGTAATGGAGCACCCGCGCGTCGAGGCTGGAGGCGAAGCACTCCCGCACCGCGCCCCCGAGGAACTCCGCTGTGATCCCGAGGCGAGTGACGTAACCGCCGGCGAAGGACGCCCCGACCATATCCTCCTCGGGCGACGATGAGCGGACCGCGAAGCAGGGCCCGCGAAGACCCTGGACGAGCCGCTCCAGGACCTCCCGCTGCCCCGCCCCGAATTGCAGGTCTTCGACGAGCGCCTGGACCTGCGCCGCCGCCTCCCCCCAGGCCTCGCGGGGCGCCTGGAGCAGCTCGCCCCACGCATCGCTCGCGGCGATCTCGGCGAACCACGGGGCGAAGAACGCGGTCGTCAGGATCGCCCCCGGCGGCACAGGAAAACCCTCCGCGAAGAGACGGAGCAGCGCCGCCCCCTTGCCGCCGACCACCGCGACCGCGGCCTCCCGCGCCCCGGGGAAGAAGACGACCTGCTCAGGCATGTTCATCGCACTCCTCGCGCCAACGCTCGAGCAGGCGCGGGACCTCGCGCTCGAGAAACCCGTAGAGCGAGGCCACCCGTCGCAGGCGAGCGCTCCGCTCCTCCGGCTCCCCCTCGAGGAGCTCGATCCCCCGCTCCGCCAGCGCCCGAAAGCGCATCATCATCGCCAGGCGACGTTCGAGCTTGCGATCGAGGCTGTCCGGGGTGAGGCGATAGTAGGTCGCGCGATCCCCAGGAAACGCGGTGGTCTCGACGCTCTCCGAGGCCAGGAGGAGCCGGGTCATCGAGCTCACGCTCCCTTTGCTGACCCCCAGCTCCTCAGCGAGCTCCCCCGCCGATCGATAGGGCGGTTCACAGACGAGGAGAAGCCCGAGGATCCGGCCGGCGATCCTCGGCAGACCCTGGCTCTCCCAGAAGAGAGCGACGTCTTCGACGTAGCGGGCGAACTCTTCCTCCACCGAGAAGGAGCCTTACAGGTTCAAACAGTTCAGTCAACACTGAACACAAGATCGCCTCACTCCCACAAATGTCGGCAAAATATCGCTATGCGCGCGAAAACAAGCTCGCCTCTCGCCCTACGACGATCTGCTCGAAGCGCCAGCTAGCCGAGCTGACGGGCGAAGTGCTCCGACGCGGCCGCGAGCTGCTCAACATAGGGTCGGACGAGCTCCTGAGCCGCGCTCGGCAGACCGTCGAAGTCGCTGATCAGCGGCTCCGGCACATGGCGGAAGGAGACGCTCACACGCCGCAGGGAGAAGCCCTCGAGCGGGCTCTTGAGGGCCGGCTCTGCGCCGTAGCGGACCCGCGTGATCCGATGATAGAGGCGGTCCTTGTACTCCGGCCCGCTGAAGACCACGACCGAGCGATGCCGGGTCCAGATCGACAGCTCTGGCGCACGCTCCCGCGTCGGGTCGACGAACTCCAGGAGCCCCGGCTGGCCGACGCAGAACATGATCACCGGCCCAGGCTCGCCGTCCCGGTGCATCCGCAGCCGCGCCTGATCCCGCGGCGGCCCCTCGCCGATCTCAGCGCCGTAGTAGTTGATGAGGCAGGTGTTGGGGATCGGGCCCGAGACCTCAGAGCTGTCGTGGTCGGCGAGGAGGGGCCGGAGCCGCTCGAGCACCGTCCGCATCGCGGCTGGGAACGCCTCGGCGCGGAGGCATCGGCCCTCTCGGTGATCGGGCTCCGCGTAGTACCCGAGGCAGGCGAATTGCCAGGCGCCTAGCCAGTAGACCGGGCGGGTGAGCCGACGACCGCGGGCGCCGTCGCGGGAGTGCTCTGAGTTCGCATGGCGGCGCTCCCAGATCGGCGTGAGAGACTCGAAGTAGGCGATCAGAGCTTCGCCCTCCTCCGCCGACATGAAGCGCGGAAGATAGGAGAAGCCGCCCCGCGACACCGCCGTGCGACCGTCCTGGGGCTCGCCGCTCACCGGCGCACCCTACTCCAAGACGGACGCTCGCGCAGCTGCCGGCCTTGGCCCAGGTTCGCGGTCGTGTCAGTCGCGCCGCACGATCAGCGGAGCCGTCGAGCCCGCAGCCGTGCCCACCCCGCAGAGGGCTCTAGACCGTAGCGCTGGTAGTGAGCGCTCAGCTCGGCATAGCGGGCCCCAGGCTCGACATCGACGAGCCAGAGGAATTTTTCGAGGCATTGGGGGCCGAGGTGGAGCGGCGCCTCGTCGAGCTCGCTGACGTCGGCCACGCCGTTCATGACGCAGCGAAACTCGTCGCAATGCTCCATCCCTAGGGTGTGGCCGATCTCGTGGGCGACGAGCTTGTAGGCCCGCTCGCGCAGGCGCTGACGGAAGTCGTCGTGGCGGGCGTGACCGATAAACTGAGGATCGAGCTGGACAAAGCTGGCGACCGCGACCCGGTCCTCGTGGATCGCGTGGCCGAAGGCGTACTCCTGCCTCTCTTCCGCGTAGAGGTCGCGGACCATCAGGGCGGTGAGGGAGAAGGCGTCCTCCGGGAGCCTCGCCTCTAGGGCTTCGAGCATCCGATGGGCGTTGAACTGGCCGTGATGCCGACGTACGCGGGCGGGTCCGGGGACCAGCGAGGCGAGGTCGATCTCGTCGCGGACCTGGGTCGGCAAGCCGTAGAAGATCGCAATAAACTCGCGGAGCTCCTCCGGGGGCGGGGCGAAGACGAAGGTCACAAGCCCGTCCTCGACCAGCGGCAGCGAGGGGAGATCGCCGGCGAGGATCGGCGTCTCCGGGTAGTGACCGAGGGGCTGGAGATAGAGCGTCCGTCGGAGCTGGGTCGGGCGCAGTCGCTCATCCGCCTGAAACTCGCGCAAGCTCTGCGACCTCTCCCTCACCCGCGTCCGCCAGCTCCCGCCTTGAGGCGGCGGGAGCAGCTCAAAATCACCGCCGGCGTAGAGCGGGTCCACCGGGTTCTCGGCGCTGGGCAGGGCCAAGTCGCGACTCCGCTCCTCCGCTGGCGACCGTGTCGGCGGAGGCTCGACGTGCTCCGCGCAGGCTGCGAGCAACGCAAGCGAGAGTGCTCCGACGAGGCGCGCGTGCGTCATTCCAAGATGACTACGCTCAGCATCAGCAGACGTTCTCTACGCGCGCTCGACAGTCTGAGGTCGCGGAACCCCTCCGCCGCACCCCTGCCCCGCACCTCTGCTCAGGCTGTACCGCGCACTTCGGCCCCGACGAGGTTCCCGTCTGCCCTATCATGCGACCGCGTCAGCTTGCGCAGGCCAGCTGACGCCCGCTCATCCGGAGCCGAGGGCGAGAGGCCGCCCCAGGCCGAACACCCATGGCTACCCAACCCCGACCGTCGCGGCAGCGCCAGGGCCTGCCCCACGGCCTCACCGCGACCCTGGCGCTGGTGTGGACGCTGCCCGCGACGGCGGGCTGCACAGGTGAGAGCGCGCGGGCTCCGACGACGCTCAGCCAAGGCCCCCTGCGCACGGTGCGAGACGCAGGGCCGACAGGGCCGAGCTCCGGGCGAGGACCGGCGGACGTTGCAGACCGCGAAGAGCCGGACGAGCCGCTCCTCCCCGACCATGGCGGCTCCCTCGCGCCAGCCCTCACCCGGGTCGCCGAGGGCGTCCGCGCAGACGAGCTGGCCGACGTCGACGCCTGCGCCCCCTGCCACGCCGACGCGGTCGCCCAATGGGAGACCAGCGCCCACGCCTGGGCCTCCTTCAACAACCCGATCTACCGCGCGTCGATCGAGCGCTATCAGGGGGCCCTCGGGCGCGAGCGCAGCCGCTTCTGCGCCGGCTGTCATGACCCCGTGCTGCTCGTCGACCTCGCGATCGACCGGCCGATCGACGCCGACGACCCCCGCGCCCACGCCGGCGTCACCTGCATGGCCTGCCACGGGATCGATGAGGTCCGCGCCGACGGCAACGGCTCCTACCACCTCGCCCGGAGCGCGCCGCCCCTCCCCGATCCCGACGACCCGACCAGCATCGCCGTCCACCGCCGCGCCGTCCGCAGCCCGGCCCTGCGCAGCGGCGATCTCTGCGGGGCCTGCCATCGCTCGTTCGTCGGCGAGGCCACCGGGCACCCGGCCCACCTCGCCGGCGCTGACGACCTCAGCCCCTGGCAAGCGTCGGCCTACGCCGGGCATCCGCGGCGCCCAGACCAGGCGATCGCCGAGCAGGACTGCGTCGACTGTCACATGGTCGACGAAGCCGCTCCCCGCGGCGACCGAGCCGCGACGGGCGGCACGATCGCCTCGCACCGCTTCCTCGGCGGCCACACCTGGTTGGCGGCGATCCGCGGCGACGGGGCGACCGCCACCGCGATCGAAGATTTCCTCCGCGGATCCGTGAGCGTCGACATCGCCGCCCTCCGCCACGGCGAGCGCTACGCCCTGCCCGCCGACGCTGCGCCTGTGATCGCCGGCGAGCGGATCGAGGCCGAGGTCGTGCTCCGCAACCTCCGCGTCGGCCATCACTTCCCGGGCGGCACCCGCGACTCCCACGACACCCGCCTCCAGGTCGAGCTCTACAGCGCCAGCGGAGCGCTCCTCGCCCTCAGCGAGGAGCCGCACCAGCTCCGCGCAGGACTGCTCGGCGAAGACGGACAGCCGCGCTTCGCCCGCGAGGTCGAGGCGCTCCGCGCTAGCGCCTACGACCACACGATCGCCCCCCGCGACGCTGTCATCGTCCGCTTCGCCCTAAAGCTCCCCGACGAGCTCCCCGCCGACGCCTGGCCCCTGACCCTCAGGGCTAGCCTTCACCACCGCAGCCGCAGCCCCGAGCTCGTCCGCGCGACCTGTGAGGCCGCGAAGACCCCGGCGGGGCGCAGCTTTGTCGAGGCCACCCAGGCCCTGCGCGGCGAGCCGCTCGACGCCTGCGCCCCGCCCCCGCAGAGCGTCCTCGCCGAGACCTCCGTCGAGCTGGGCGCCGGCGCCCAACAGCGCTCCGCAAGACCGACCTGGGAGCGCCTCTACGAGCTCGGGCTGGGCCTCGAGCATGAGGTCCAGGAGCGGCTCGATCGCTCGCGCAACGCCTACGAGGCCGCGCTCGGCAGCGTCGAGAGTACGCCCGAGGCGAAGCGACAGATCATCGCCGGCCTCGCCCGGGTCGCGGCTCGCCAAGGGCGGGTCGACGACGCGCTCGCCCTCGCCTCTCAGGCGGCGGCCCTGGGCGGCGAGGCACCAGCGATCGATCTCCTCCGCGGTCAGGCCCTCGCCGCCGTCTGGCGCTGGGAGGAGGCGATCGCTCCCCTCGCGAGGGTCGCCGCCGCGTTCCCGCGCGACCCCACAGCCTGGCGTCAGCTCGCGATCGCCCAGGGCTCCGCGGGATCCCCCGAGGAGGCGCTCAGCGCCGCCAGAGAGGGCCTAGAGCTCCGCCCCCGCGACCCCGACCTGCTCCGGACCCAGGCCCTCGCCCTCCGCTCGCGAGGACATGATGAGGCCGAGCGCGCCCTCGACTCCTACCTCGCCCACCGTCCCGCCGACTTCGGCCCCCAGCTCCGCAGCGCCTGTAGCCGCGACTCCCCCTCCTGCGCCCTCGAGCGAGTGCCGGTCCACACCCACGAGCTGACCTGGGTCGGCGACCGATGAGCGCTCACCTCCGGTCGAGCGGTGAACCCCAAAGACGCCTCGTCTGGATCTTCTGTCCGCTCCTCGACCAGGACCTCGACCCGAGGCGGTCACTCGCTCGCGCCCTCAGCCTCTGCCTCCAGGACCGGAGACTCATCCGGTTCGGCCGCCTTGCCCCCTGCGCTCTCCTCCTCCGCCGCCTCGATCGCGCCCGCGCCGACGCCAGCCTCGTCGTCGAGCGTCGGCGACTCGATCGACGGAACCTCGTCGCCCTCGCCTTCGCCTTCGATCGCGACAAGCTCGTTCTCCTGGGCGGTCGCGTAGACCCAGAGCGGCTCGAACGAGAGGAAGCCGCGGCGGGCCTCAAAGTCGTCGAGATAACGGAGAACCTCCATGACGACGCGGTCCTCGATCCGACGGCGCTCCTTCGCGTACATCGACACCCCGTCCTTGACGTTGATGAGGATGCTAAACGCGACCTGCGGGCGGCCGTCCTCGGCGGTGACCACCCCGCTGAGACCGCTGACACCGTCGAGGGTCCCTGTCTTCGCCCGCACTCGCTTGCCAGAGAAGCGCAGGCGAGCCCGCAGCGTCCCCTCCAGGCCGGCGATCGGCAGGGCGTCGACGAGCGACGCACCGCTGCCCTGATATCTCTGTCCCATCGCGATCAGGTCGACGAGGCCGCTGGTCGTCGCCCGGCCGACCTCGCTCATCCCCGAGGCGTTCTCGACGATCAAGGCGTCGGGATCATTGCCCATCGCCGACCAATAGCCGCGGAGCACGTCGAGCCCGTTCACCCAATCACCGGGCTCGCCGGTCATCCGCCAGCCGAGGGTGCGGACGAGCTGCTCTGCCATGAAGTTGTTGGAGTAGGCGAGCAGATCGTCGGCGATCTCGATCAGCGGCGCCGAGTCGTGGATGACGATCACCTCGGCGTCACGGGGCGCCTCGCCTATCTCCACCGGCAGCGGCTCCGTGCTCGAGAGCTCGGCGAGGCGGTGGGAGACCGCCCCAGCGACGAAGCGCGAGGGATCGTAGACCCGCCGACGGATCGACACAGGGCGCGCCCCCGCGGGCATCCGACCGCCGACCGTGACCACCGTCCTGTCGCCGCGAGGCTTGGTCTCGACGGTGATCCGGGCGCTCGCTCCTCCGATCCGCGCGCCGTTCTCGACGACGACGTGGGTGCTCGGCGGCTCGACGCGAACGCCTGGCCGGCTGCTCCCGCGGACCGGGTAGACCGTGACGACGACGGTGTTGAAGTTCAGCGAGAGAGCGCCCGAGATCGCCTCGTAGGAGTAGCCCGGGCCCTCCTTGCGGTAGCCCGGCCCGAGCTTGCGCTGGCTGAAGATCCGGTCGTCGACGACGATCCGCTCGAGGCCCGTGACCGCGACCTTGTCGATGACCTCGGCGATCATCACCTCGATGTCCTCCGCCTTCAAGGAAGGGTCGCCCGCGCCGACGAGCACGAGCGTGTCAGGGCTCATGAGGATCTCCGTCGCGAAGGTGTAGTCAGGGCCGAGGAGATCGATCGCCGCCGACGCGGTGACGATCTTGAGGTTGCTCGCCGGGTTGAGCGGAGTGTCGCCGTAGTAGTCGAAGATCGTCTCGTTGCTCGCGAGATCGCGGACGTGGATCGAGAGCATCGCCTCACCCTCGACCTCCTCGACGATCTTGGTCAGCGCCAGGGTCAGCGCCTCGGTCTGAAACTCGACCGGCGGCGGCGCGAGCTCGTAGCGCTCCATGTAGCCCTCGACCGCCGAGGCGAAGGCGCCCAGGCTCGCCGCCAAGCGCTCCTCCGACGTCGGACCGCCGAGCGCGTCGGGGACCGTCACGAAGGGGACGTAGCGCTGCTCGTCGACCCAGGCGTCACCTTCGTCGTCAAAGCCCACGATCTGCAGCTCTGAGGGCTGGAGACAGCCGCTCAACCCCGCAACGCAGGCGATCGTCGCGACAAACGCGCGGTCTCTCTTCGGGCTCGGCAAGGACGCAGGCTGCACCATAGCAAGAGCCGGACTCCGCGGCGATGACCGGCCGAGAACGAGCGAGGGGCCCGGTGGGGCCCCTCCTCGTCCGCGCAATCCCGACCTACTGGGGCAGGATGACGCTCTTACCCTGTCCGCCGGTCATGTCGGAGTAGGTGTAGTGGTTGCCCGAGATCATGAGCTGCTGCCAGTTGTTCACGTCGGGGTTCTCCGGGTCGATCTTCCAGGCCCAGCCGGCCTGGTCGACGAGCCAGACAAAGCCCTCGATGTCGACGCTGACGCCGACCGGGGTGCTGCACTGAGCCGGCGTGTGCTTCTTGATCAGCGTGTTCGTCTCGTAGTCGATCTGGACCAGGCCGCAGGGGCCGTTCGAGGCGACCCAGACGTTGCCGACCTGGTCCGCCGCGAGACCGCGGTGACAAGCCTGGGTTCCGGCGACGGCTGTGAACTGCTGAGTCTCCGGGTTGAAGGTCGAGACCGGGCCCGAACAGCCGCCGAACCAGGGCTCCCCCTGGGGATCGACGGTCATCCCGTAGAACTGCAGGTTGCCCGGCGGGTTCCAGCGATCGAAGGTGATCGGATCCTCGGAAGCGTTGACCCGGAAGACCTCGCCGCGAAGGCCGGTGAACCAGACGTTCGCGAGCTTGTCGAGGGCGGCGCCGTAGGGGCTGTAGTTGGCCCAACCGACCGACCAGTTGCCGACCGACACGGTCTCCTCGACCGTCCCGTCGGCGCCGTTGAGGCGGGCCATCGACGCGGTGGCGTTGGCCTGCGGGAGGTAGCCGACCCACACCTTCGGGTTCTCGAAGGCGCACACGCCGGGCTCGTCGTTCCAGTCGCCCGGGGTCCAGGTGACCGCGCGAGGTCCGGTGCTCTGACCGCCCTTGATCGGCAGCACGGTCGACCAGATCACGCAGTCGTCGGAGCCCCAAGCGAGGAGATCGTCCTTGTTTTGCGAGGTGTTGGCCCCGCCGTTCTTGCAGTCCTCCGCGTTGGCGGCGATCATCGTCACCCGACCGCTGTTGCGGTTGTTGACGACGACGTAGCGCCCGTCGAGGCTGACGGCCGTACGCGACGGGCTCTCCGAGCCGCCGTTCGGGCCCGAGCGGTAGCGGGCGAGCTCGCTGACCGCCATCGTGTCGACCTTGGAGATCGAGCCCTGGCTGGTGTTCGCGACCCAGAGGTAGCTCTTCTCCGCCTCGCCGCCCATCATCCCGCCGTCGCCGGGCAGGCAGGGGAGCGTGCAGTCGGCCTGACAACCGTCGCCGTTCTCGTTGTTGCCGTCGTCGCAGACCTCGTCGCCCTCGATCATGCCGTCACCACAGACCGGCATCGGCATGTCGGTGTCAGAGGCGGAGACGTCGGTGTCCGTCGCCGTCGGGTCAGTGTCCGTCGCCGTCGGGTCGGTGTCCGTCGCCGTCGGGTCGGTGTCCGTCGCCGTCGGGTCGGTGTCCGTCGCCGTCGGGTCAGTGTCCGTCGCCGTCGCCGTCGGGTCGGTGTCCGTCGCCGTCGGGTCGGTGTCCGTCGCCGAGGAGTCCGAGTCCGAGTTCGACTCGCTGCCGGACGCGGTCGTGGTCTCTGTCGCCGTCGCCGTGCCGCTCGCGGTCATCGTCGCCGAGGCGGTCGCCGTCGTCGACGTTGGTGAGGTTCCCGTCGAGGTCGCCGAGTCAGTGTCCGAAGTGGCACTGTCATCACCATTACAGGCGATCCCAAGACATGCGATGAGAGAGACGGAGGCAAACTTCAGAGTCCTAGACATGGACTCGAATATGCCGGGGTTTCCCCCCGTATGCATCAAGGACATGGGCAATTCTCCCTGGCCGAGACCGCGCAAAAGCGCCTCTACCTAGGAGAAGATGCCCTCATCGCTGCGAACGCCGCGAGCGCCGCCCCCCCCAGAAGCCGCCCCATTCGGGCCCTTTTCAGCCGGCGCTGACGGCACCTGCTCGGAAGCTCGACAACGCACAGGTTTCACCGTCGCAAATCCGAGACGCGCATCTCCACGTGATCTCTCCCACGTCAGTATGATGGAGCCGATGGCCGTCGAGCCCGACAAGCTCCGGGCGCGCGACGAAGCGGTCGCGCCGACGGTGATGGCGACCGGCCCGCTCTCCGCTCACGACCCATCCTCACCGCCCGCCGAGGAGTTCGCCGAACGACCGCGCGGCGCCCTCCTCGGCCGCTACATCGTCGTCGATCGCCTCGGCGTCGGCGGCATGGGGGTGGTCTACACGGCCTTTGATCCCGAGCTCGATCGCAAGGTCGCGATCAAGCTGCTGCAGCACCGGGGCAAGGGCTCGATGGGCCCCGCCCGGCTCCTCCGCGAGGCCAAGGCGATGGCCCGTCTCTCCCACCCCGGGGTGATCACGGTCCACGACGTCGGCCTCGTCGACGACCAGGTCTTCATCGCCATGGAGCTGGTCGAGGGCGGTACGCTCCGCGAGTGGGTCGCCGCCGAGAAGCGGAGCTGGCGGGAGGTCGTCTCGGTCTTCATCAAGGCCGGTGAGGGGCTCGCTGCGGCCCACGACGCGGGGCTCGTCCACCGCGACTTCAAGCCTGACAATGTCCTCGTCGGCGACGACGGCCGGGTCCGTGTTCTCGACTTCGGCCTCGCGCAGGCGGTCGACGACAACGCCTCCAGCGCGGACTCAGGCCAGGGAAAGCTGCACGGCGCGCCGGCGTCCGCCCCCTCCTCCTCCAACCTCCTGCGCAGCGCAGGGATCTCGGAGCTAGCGCACACCGAGTCGGGGCTCTCGCAGGACGGGGCGATCATCGGCACCCCGGCCTACATGGCCCCAGAGCAACATCTCGGCGCCGAGGTCGACGCCCGCAGCGACATCTTCGCCTTCTGTATCGCCCTCTGGGAGGCCCTCTACGACCAGCACCCCTACGCCGCCGAGAGCCGGCTCAGCATGGTCTACGCGCTGACCAAGGGGGAGCTCCAGGCGCCCCCCTCGGACCGCAGGATCCCCCGCTGGCTCCACGCCCTCGTGGTCCGCGGGCTTCGGCCGAAACCAGAGGACCGACCGCCGAACATGCGCGCCCTCCTCGACGCGCTCCGTCGCGGCCGTCGTCGCCGCAAGCAGATGATCTGGACCGCGACGGTCATTCTCTTGCTCCTCATCAGCGCGACCATGACCTGGGTCGCCCTGAGCAAGCCCGTCGCCGCCGGCCCTTGCCAAGGGAGCACTGATCGACTGCTCGGAGTCTGGGATCCGGGCGTCGAGGACAAGCTCGCCAAGGCCTTCGCCGGCAGCGACGTCGCCTACGCAGACGCGACCTGGCGCTCGGTTCGCGAGGATCTCTCGGGCTACGCCAGCGCCTGGGCGACGATGCATGTCGACACCTGCGAGGCGACGCAGCTCCGCGGCGAGCAGTCGGCCGAGCTCATGGATCTGCGGATGGCCTGCCTCGAAGGACATCTTCAAGAGTTCGCCGCCCTCACCGAAGTCCTCGCCGAGGCCGCTGAGGAGCCGGCGCTCATCAGCCGAGCGAAGAGCGCGTCGACGGCCCTCCCCGCCCTCGCTCGCTGCGCCGACGTCGCCGCCCTCACCTCCGGCGTCCACCCCCCCGACGACCTCGGCCGACGACGGGCGCTCGACGATGTCCAGGCCCGCCTCGCCCGGATCCGGGCCCGCCTCAACGCCGGTCAGCTCCGCGAGGCCCTCCGGCTCCTACCCACGGTCGCCGACAGGGCCGAGGCGGTCGATCACCCGCCAGCGCTCGCCGAGGTCGCCTATCTCCGGGGCCAGCTCCACGATCGCAACGGCGACGTCGAAGAGGCCGAGACGGCGCTCGTCGACGCCGCCCTCCTCGCCACGGCGAACCACCAGGACAGGCTCGCCGCCGCGGCGATGGTCGAGCTCATCTACACTGTCGGGGTTCGCCAGGCCCGGGCCGACGACGCGCTCCTCTGGTCGCGGCTCGCCGCCGCCACCCTCGATCGCCTCCAGCCGAGCAAGGAGCGCTCCCTCCTCGCCGCTCGCCGGCTCGATCGCGAAGGCCTTGTCCTCGCCCAACGCGGCGATCTCGTCGGCGGCCGTGCCCGGCAAGAGAAGGCCGTCGAGCTCGCCGAGGCCAGCGTCGGCCGCGAGACCCTCGCCGCCGCCGCGCTACGCCTCAACCTCAGCTCGACGCTCGCCGATCTCGGGGAGCTCGACCCAGCCCAGGTCCACCTCGAGGCGGCGATCCGGATCCTCGGCGAGGAGCTCGGCGCCGATCACCCCCACGTCGCCGTCGCCCACAACAACCTCGGCGCCCTCCTTGACAGCCTCGGCGCCCCCGAGGAGGCGCTCGCCCAGCACCAACGATCGCTCGCGATCAAGGAGCGCTCCCTAGGCGCCGATCATCCCTCGACCGCGAACTCCCACAACAACATCGCCGCGTCGATGATCCACCTCGGCGATCTCGAGGGCGCCGTCCCCCACATCGACCGCGCCCTCGAGATCAAGCGCACCGTCTACGGCGAGGATTCTCCGCTCCTCGCGGAGACCCTCAGCCTCCGCGCCGAGGTCGCCCTGCGCCGCGACGAGCTCGACCTCGCCGTCGAAGCCTCCAAGCAAGCGCTCAAGCTCGCGAATGGCTTTGACGAGGGGCAGGCGAACCCGATGATGATCCCGCTCCACCGCATACGCGCGCAGACGGCCGCCGCCCTCGGCGATGATGCGCTCGCCGAGGAGCACTTCCAGGCGGCGCTCACGGTCCACGAAGAGGTCGGCGGTGATCCGGTGAACTACGGCGAGGCCGCGCTCGCCTATGCCGACTTCCTTTGGAGAGCGCCGAACACCCGGCCGCGGGCCCGCCAGCCGATCGACGACGCCCTCGCCCGAGCCGAGAGCGGCGAGCTCATCCTCGGCCGCCACCGAGCCCTCCTGCTCGCCTGGCTCGACGAACATGCCCGCGAGCGAGATCCTAGCTAGAGCGCGGGCACGGCCCTCCGCCGCCTACGGACCCTCCGCTCGGCCACGCCTGCCACGGAATACACGAGCGCTCCGCCCGCGTTATCCTCGCGCCCCGCCGTGCCAATGCCTCGACGCTCGACCTCACCGGCGGCCTCAGCCGCCTCGACCGCCCTCTTGCCCGGTCTCCTAGTCGCCCTCCTGCTCGCCATCTCGGCGAGCGCCTGCGATGACGGCTCGACCAAGCTAGAGCCCGCCGCTCCGCCGCCAGCCGGCGCCGCCAGCCCGTCCCCAAACAGCGCGCTCCAGACCCCCGAGGACACGCCCGACCCCGCTGGCCCCTCCCAAGCAGCCCAAGCCTCCCAAGCCTCCCAAGCGGCTCAAGAAGGGCCCGAGGCAGAGCGAGGCGCCCCACCTCCCCCGGACAGCGCGACCCTAGCCCGCTACCCGTGGCTCGCCGACGAGAGCACCGCGAGCGCTCGCCCGGAGGTCGCCAACACTCTCGACACGCGCTTCGCCCCGCCCCCTGGGTTCGTCCGCGACGACGTGCCAGGCAAGAGCTTCGGCGCCTTCCTCCGCACCCTCCCCCTCGCCAGCGAGGGCACCCCCGTCAAGAGCTTCGCCGGTGAGACGATCCTTGGACCCGACCATCGCAACCTCGCAGCGGTCGCGGCGATCGACATCGGCGGCCGTGACCTCCAGCAGTGCGCCGACTCGATCGTCCGTCTCCACGCCGAGTGGCTCTTCTCGCTCGGAAAGCGCGACCACTCCTACCGCTCCGCCTCCGGGGTCACGCTGCCCTTCTCCCGCTATCTCAAGGGCGAGCGGATCGTCCTCGTCGGCAAACAGATCGAGTGGCAGAAGAAGAGCAGCCCGCGCTCGCCGAGCCACAGCGCCCTGCGCTCCTACCTCGACGGCGTCTTCGCCTGGGCCAACACCGGATCGCTCGCGCGCCAGGCCAAGAAGATCGGCCGCGGCGAGCTCCGCCCTGGCGACTTCTTCGTGATCCCCGGCGGCCCCGGACACGCCGTCTTGATCCTCGACGTCGCCCGGGCCGAGGACGGCCGAATCGCCCTCTTGCTCGGCCAGGGCTTTATGCCGGCGCAGAGCTTCCACGTCCTCCGACCGGACGCCAGCGGCCCGTGGTTCGTCGTCGCCGCCGACGATGAGTCCGGCGTCGACACCCCCTTCTGGCAGATCTTTCCTTGGTCGTCTCTCCGCCGGCTCGACGGCTAAGAGGTGGATCCAGCCGCGCCTTCTCCACAGGTCGCGGTCGACCGAGCACAGCGTGCCCGAGCGGCATCGACGGTCGCGGCGGTCGGCGTGCGAGGGATCAGGGCCGAGCTCCGGCACGGCTGGCTGCGCGAACCCCCCAGCCGAGCCCGGCCTCGACAGCGCCGAGGACAAAGAAGAGCGGCTGCAGCCAGTGCACAGCTCCGATCCACGCGACCTGGAGCGCGATCCAGCTCATCAGCAGGACGCCGAGCGCCGTCGCGATGTCACCGGCTCGCCGGCGGCCGAGGGCGCTCAGACCCGCACCGAAGATGCTGCCAAGCCCGATGATCACAAAGAGGGCGAGCCCCGGGATCCAGTAGTTGACGAAGGGCGAGCCGTCGAGGGCCGCAAGCTCGAGCCCGAGGGCCCCGCCGTCCGGCGCCGCGAGGAGGCTCCCCCCTCCCGCGAGGGCGGCGACGCCGACGAGGAGCTGGAGGAGCGCGAGGATGATGCGCTGCGCGATTCGACGAGTGGACACGGATCTCCTGGCGCCCGTGAAGCCGCCACGACGATCATCGTCCGGCGTCTCCGAGATGGTCGGGTGCGAAAAAATCAGCGTCCTTCGCCGCAGCGCCCATACGCCGCGGAGCCAAGCACACACGCCCCGGGGGACCGGAGCGTGGAGGAGCCTGAAGGAGCGCAAGCGTCGGGCTTTCGCCCTCGACCGCTAGTCCTGGGGCCACGGCTCGGGCGGATTCTGCGACGGCGGCGGCTCCTCAGCGCCCCGCTGCCGCAGGTTGTCGATGAAGAGGTCGATGTACTTCAGGTCGTCCTCGATGTCCGCGTCGGGGTTCTCCCCGAGCCAGCCCTGGACCCCCTCCCTGAGGCCGAGGAGCACGTTTAGCGCCCCCCGGTCATCGCCGGACTGGGCCCGCGTCG
>Ga0316189_10000051_pt1 | contig 98995 bp, 101 predicted proteins | sample LowCovwburrow_MG_FD_204930 | JGI IMG/M metagenome (GOLD analysis project Ga0316189, IMG submission 204930) | Coastal sediment microbial communities from Maine, United States - Lowes Cove worm burrow | ecosystem: Environmental > Aquatic > Marine > Coastal > Sediment | place: USA: Maine... | reverse complement strand
AACTGGTTTTGTTGGACAGGGCACCATCAGTTTGGAACAGTTACAAGGAACAAAAAGGAGTTTCGTTATGCTGCCCGGTGCAAGAAACCTGATCACCGATGTTGCTGGCCTGCGCGTTGGCAATGCGAGCGATGTGAAAATCAAGACCGGTTGTACGGTTTTGCTGGGCGACAAACCCTTTACCGCAGGCGTTCACATCATGGGGGGCGCCCCCGGCACACGAGAGGCGGCCCTTCTTGAACCCGACAAGCTGGTACAAGAGGTGGATGCGCTTGTCCTTTCAGGCGGGTCAGCCCTTGGTCTTGATGCGGCTTCGGGCGTTGTCGATAGCTTGCGCAAGCAAGGCAGGGGATTTGATGTGGGTGGCCAGAAGGTGCCGATTGTACCCGCAGCAATCCTGTTCGACCTACTGAATGGCGGCGACAAGAACTGGTCTGCGAACCCCTATTCATCACTCGGCCATGCAGCTCTTGAAGCGGCTGACACGGACTTTGAGCTCGGGACAGTGGGTGCGGGTACCGGGGCAACCACCCAGACTTTGAAAGGCGGGCTTGGCTCTGCTTCGCTGGTGTTGGAAAGTGGTGTAACCGTTGGCGCGCTCGTCGCGGTCAATGCTCTGGGCAGTGTTACTGTCGGCAACCGGCCGCAGTTTTGGGCAGGGCCCTTTGAGATGAATAATGAATTTGGCGGGCTTGGGGTGGTGCAAAACTTTGATCCCGGCATTGAACCCAGACCAGAGGCCAAACTTGGCGAAAGTACAACAATTGCAATCATCGCAACCGATGCTTTACTGACCCAAGCCCAGGCAACCAGGCTGGCAACCGCCTCTCATGATGGCATGGCGCGCGCCATTGTACCTTCGCACACACCTTTAGACGGCGATCTTGTTTTTGCTGCTGCAACTGGCGAAAAGCCGCTTTCCGACCCTGTATTTGACACTTTGCGTCTGGGTCATGCGGCGGCAGTTTGCCTTGCCCGGGCGATTGCACGAGCTGTTTACAGCGCAACTCCCGCACCCGGTGACACGCTGCCGTGCTGGTCCGCAATCAGCTCCCCCAGATAGGTTAAGCAAGTGCGAAAAGCGCATTTGTCAGTGAACTTTCAGGATCTGCCAATCCCTCGATAACATTGAAATGATGGAGACCGGGCGCAACTACGACCTCGGCGCGCGGCCATGCGTCGGCCAGCCATTGCGCCTGATCCAGAAAGGCCGGGCGTTCATCGCCGCCAACCCAGACAGTCACAGGAACATCACGAGGGTGTGTTTCCAGCACCGGGCTTTCAGCCGCAGCCTCAGCAGCATCCATCTGAAAATCTTCGTTCATTGTTGTTTTCAGCAGAGGCCGCAAATCGGACAGGGGTGAAATCGCAACCACCCGCTGCAAACGGCGTGACACGTCTTCGCTTAGCACAATATCCTGGCACAGCATTCGTGCAACCAGATGGCCACCGGCCGAATGGCCACTCAGAATGATCGGCCCAGCAACAAGTTCAGCGGCTTTATGAACAGCGCGCGCAATTTTCGCTGTGATTTCAGAGATACGAGCGTCGGGCGCCAATGTATAAGACGGCATTGCGACAGCCCAATCCCGTGCTGTTGCCCCGGCAGCCAGATGGGACCAAAAGGATTTGTCGAAATCGCGCCAATAGCCACCGTGCACAAACACAACCACTCCAACGGGTCGTCCGGCGGGCAAAAATAAATCCAACACTTCGCGCGCACCTGCACCGTAAGAAATATTCAGTCGGGCGCGGCCAATCGCATGTTCTACCTCGCGCCATTCCCTCGCTTCATCTGCCCAGCGGTCAGGATAGCTCTCCCCATCTTCAATATAGGCTCTGTTTGCATAGGCATCATCCCAATCTGTCATTAAAGCGTCCCCTATTTGTGGTATGGACAAGGCTTACCTGTCGTGCTTTGTCAGCGCAATATGATCAAATGGAGGCATTCATGCTCGATTCCGTAACAAATTTAGCAAATCTGCTTAACGATCCGGCCCTTCTCGCGACAAAGGGTTATGTTGCTGGAGAATGGGTAGATGGCGAAAACGGCGAAACCTTTGATGTGTCAAACCCTGCACGCGGTGACGTGATCGTTTCCGTTGCCGACATTAGCCGCGCCCAAACCGCCGGTGCAATCGAAGCTGCGCGCATCGCGCAAAAGAAATGGGCCGCCCAAACAGCAAAAGAGCGTGCCGCCATTCTGCGCAAATGGTTTGATCTGATGATCGCCAACGCTGACGATCTTGCAACTATTCTGACGGCTGAAATGGGCAAGCCCCATGCAGAAGCCAAAGGCGAAATTATATATGGCGCCTCATTTGTCGAATGGTTCGCAGAAGAAGCAAAACGCACCTACGGCGAAACCATTCCGGGTCACCAGCCAGATAAGCGCATAACCGTAATTAAACAACCAATCGGCGTTGTTGGCTCTATTACCCCGTGGAATTTCCCAAACGCCATGATCACACGTAAAGCTGCGCCAGCTTTGGCGGCGGGATGCGCTTTCGTTGCGCGGCCAGCTGCGGAAACGCCACTTTCAGCTCTGGCGCTTGGTGTGCTCGCGGACCGGGCCGGAATACCAAAAGGCGTTTTATCAGTTATTCCTTCATCCCGTTCCTCCGAGATCGGCAAAGAGTTTTGCGAGAACCCAACTGTGCGCAAACTGACATTTACCGGTTCTACCGAAGTCGGGCGCATCTTGCTGCGTCAGGCGGCTGATCAGGTCATGAAATGCTCGATGGAACTGGGCGGCAACGCACCGTTCATCGTATTTGACGACGCTGATCTTGATGCTGCGGTTGAAGGTGCAATGATCTGCAAATTCCGCAACAACGGCCAAACATGTGTCTGTGCAAACCGAATCTATGTTCAGGCCGGGGTTTACGATGCCTTTGCAGAGAAGCTGGCAGCAGCAGTTGCTAAGCTAAATGTCGGCGATGGTCTGACTGCCGGTATAACGACCGGGCCGCTGATCAATACCGAAGCCGTTGCAAAGGTCGAAGAGCATCTTGCAGACGCAACATCAAAAGGTGCCAAACTAGCAGCGGGTGGGAAATCGCACACTCTTGGTGGTACCTTTTATGAGCCAACAATTGTAACGGGCGTCACACAAGACATGATGGTCGCTCAGGACGAAACCTTTGGCCCACTTGCGCCCCTGTTCAAATTTGAAACAGAGGAAGAAGTCATCGAGATGGCCAATGACACCATCTTCGGTCTCGCATCATATTTCTATGCAAAGGATCTCAGCCGCGTTTACAAGGTTGCCGAAGCGCTGGAATATGGCATGGTTGGCATCAACACCGGCCTGATCTCAACCGAAGTTGCGCCTTTCGGCGGCGTCAAACAGTCCGGTCTGGGCCGCGAAGGGTCACACCACGGCATCGAAGAATATCTGGAGATGAAGTATCTCTGCATGTCGGTCTGATCGGCTGACCTGACGCAAGTTCATTTCTGCGAAACGTAAGAAAAGGCGCGGCCCAAAGGCCGTGCCTTTTTGTTTTTCTACAAAAAATAATTTCTAACCTGCCAAGGATTGACCTTTGCCATGCGTCATACCCAATGTGATGCGCATGAAAACAAGTGATGAAGCTTTGGCAGTTGCAGCAGCAGGCGGAGATTCTTCCGCCTTCTCTCTGCTTGTTGAACGTCACTATGACCGGCTGTTTGGCTTTGCCTTTCGTCTGACAGGCAGCCGCGCCGACGCAGAGGATTTGACGCAGGACATATGCGCAGCATTGCCCGTTAAGCTTAACGGGTTCAGGGGGGCCGCACGGTTTACCACCTGGCTCTACCGGGTCACGGTAAACGCCGCGCATGATCGCCGCCGCCGAATGGCAAGCCACGCACGCGCGGCTGACGGCTGGGGCGACTGGGAAGTCAACCGCCGTGCGGAAAACAACGAAGCAAAGCAGAATCTTGACTGGCTGACCCATACAATGGCGACCCTGCCGCCAGACCTGCGCGATACCGTGGCGCTGATACTGGGCGAAGAGCTGACCCAGTCAGACGCTGCCGACGTGCTGGGCATATCAGAAGGCACCGTTGCCTGGCGCATGTCCGAAGTTAAGAAACACCTGCGCCGCATTCATGAAAAGGAGGCTCAGTCATGACAGATAAATTTGACGACCTCGACGCTCTGAAAGCCGCATTGCGTGCTGCGACGCCCGCGCCTGACCCCGCAAAAAAAGCGGCAAACCTGCGGGTGGCGGAAGAAAATTTCACTCGCGCCCAAGAATCCACCGATGCTGCACGTCTTACCTCTGATCGCCCTGAAACCAAAGGGTTTATGAGAGGAGTAATGTCGATGCTTAAATCAATTTCCATGAAGGGTGCGCTAACCGCCACTACCAGCCTTGCAGCTATCGGGCTTATCGTTCTTGTTGTAGCCCCAGAAAACAAAGGGCTTTTGGCGCCGCCTGCCACTTTCGAACCCATTGTTAGTACGGATCAAGACACCTCGCAAAGGACGCAAGCTGAGCCCGTCGTAGAGCAAGAAATTGCTGCTGATGAAGAGGATGCAAAAAAGGAAGTCCAACCCTCTTCAAATGCGAACGCTCCGTCGCAGACGCTTTCACTCGCGGATGCAACTTCTGAATCCGCACAACCTGGAATATTTATTGAAGAGCCTATCATGGCGGAACCCGTCGCTCGGGAATCTGCCTCGATTGGTGGCTTTGCTGCCGCCGCTCCGAGCGCCACTCGTGAACGTAGGGTGGAAGGGTTCACTGCCGATGCGATCGCGCCTCAACCCGAAGAAAACACAGAGGCGTTTTCAAACGAGGAAACCAGTCCGCTTCAAATCACGTCGGAAAACCCGGTCTCGACCTTTTCGATTGATGTCGACACGGCCTCTTACTCCGTTGTCCGGTCTTCGCTGATGAATGGTTATTTGCCAGACCCAGACTCTGTCCGGGTTGAAGAAATGGTGAACTATTTCCCCTATGCTTATGCGGACCCAGAGGGGGATGTTCCGTTCAACCAGACCGTGACCGTACTGCCGACCCCTTGGAACGAAGGCACCAAATTGGTTCACATCGGCATTCAGGGTCAGCTTCCTGAGGCTGAAGAACGCCCACCCCTTAACCTAGTGTTTCTGATCGACACCTCCGGGTCAATGAATCAACCCGACAAGCTGCCATTGCTGATTCAAAGTTTCCGGTTGATGCTGACAGAACTGCGCCCGGAAGATCAGGTTGCTATCGTGACCTATGCGGGCAGCGCCGGGCAGGTTCTTGAGCCAACCCCTGCGTCTGAGCGTGCAACTATAATGGAAGCGCTTAACAACCTCAGCGCAGGTGGTTCTACCGCAGGGCAGGCAGGGTTGCAGCAGGCTTATGCCGTCGCCGAAGGTATGTCAAAAGACGGGGAGGTTGGCCGGGTAATCCTGGCAACCGACGGTGATTTTAATGTCGGAATTTACGACCCGGATGAATTGAAAACCTATATCGAAGACAAGCGCGACAGTGGCACTTACTTGTCGGTACTGGGTTTTGGTCGTGGTAATCTGGACGATGCAACCATGCAGGCGCTGGCGCAAAACGGAAACGGGCAGGCCGCCTATATCGACACTTTGTCAGAAGCCCAAAAGGTGATGGTTGACCAGCTTTCCGGCGCACTGTTCCCAATTGCCAACGACGTGAAAATTCAGGTCGAGTTCAACCCGGCACAGATCGCCGAATATCGGTTGATTGGTTATGAAACCCGTGCTTTGCGGCGCGAGGATTTCAACAATGATGCCGTTGATGCGGGTGAGATTGGTGCAGGGCATTCAGTGACGGCGATTTACGAAGTAACGCCTGTTGGCTCTGATGCTGTTCTGACCGATGCACTGCGCTATGCACCTGAACCTGAAACAAACGGCACTGCCGAGCTTGGGTTTCTGAAGCTGCGCTACAAAACACCGGGCGAAGACGTGAGCCATCTGATCGAAACACCGATTCAGCAAGACCTTGGTATTGTTTCTGAAGACATCTTGTTTGCCAGCGCCATCGCCGGTTTCGGCCAATTGCTGAGGAACAGTACTTACCTCGGAGACTGGACTTATACTGATGCGATTGCTCTGGCGTCTGGCGCACGTGGTGACGACAGCTTTGGCTATCGCAGCGAAGCGGTGACACTGATGCGCCTTGCTGAAACGCTTTCATCGAAATGAGGTAGATACACGGCAATCTAAAGCGACCCGTCGGTGGCAGAGCAGAAAATCCTTTCAAAGGATTTTTCCTCCGGCGGGGATATTTTCAGAATAAAGAAATCAGGTGACGTCTGCGTATCTGTTTACGAAATTCCGCAAAATCGTCTCTGGTGCGTGAACATCTGCTGACCGGCAAAGTTTTATCAGCCGATCCGCGTCTTCAGGGGGGAAGTACCCTCTGTGCTTGTAAATATGAATACGCGCTTCAAATTCCGCGCCATCCGCCTCTGGATGAAACTGGGTTGCATAAATATTTTCTTTGTAGCGGATCATCTGAAACGGACAGGTTGGCGACGACAGCAGATGAGTGCATCCTTTGGGCAGTTCCTGCACCGCTTCTTTATGACCAACAAAGGCCCCGAAGTTTTCCGGGACATCAGAAAGCAGAGGATCATTACGACCTTCGTTCGTCACCGAACATTCAGCGGTTCCAACCTCTTCGCCATATTTTTCTTTGCTGACTGTCGCCCCCAAGTGATGGGCGAGCACACCAATACCATAACAACATCCAAGAAAGGGAATGTCGTGCTCAATAATTTTTGGCATTACGCCTAAAACTGCTTGCTCTATCCGTGCTTCTGTTTCGGATTTTTTTTCAAGGGGGTCGCTTACACATCCGGGCCCACCACCAACGATGATCCCCGAAAAACAATCAAGGTCCAGGGTTTGCGGAATATCCTCCTGATCCAGTCGAATTCTGTGAACTTGATCTTCGCCTAGTCCGCCCTTTTTCAGAAAGGCTGCAAATTCACTGTCAGAGGCTTCTGGTTCAGGGCGCAGTTGCAGGATCAGAAAAGGCTTCATAGGGATCAAAAATTCTCAGATTGGGTCAACTTTTTCGTTCCTTACCACAGAGGTCGAGGGCTTGGAACGCATCAAAAAAGACGCGCCGCAAAATGGCGCGCCTTAACAACAATTTAAAGCAGTAGATTATTCAGCTGCTTCGAGCGCTTTTGCACCTGACGACGCAATTTCGATACGGCGCGGCTTCAGGGCTTCGGGCACTTCGCGGATCAGGTCGATATGAAGCATTCCATCAACGTGGCTCGCACCTGTGACACGCATATGGTCTGCAAGATGGAAGCGCCGCTCAAACGCACGTGTCGCAATACCCCTGTGCAAAAAGGCCCGCTGCGTTTCATCCTTCTCTTTGCGGGCTGAAACGATCAGTGCGTTGTCACGAACTTCGACATTCAGGTCTGCGTCAGTGAACCCTGCAACGGCCAACGAAATGCGATACGCATCATCAGCTGTTTTTTCGATATTATATGGGGGATAGGTTGGTTGGCTTACATCGCTTGTCAAAACACGGTCCATCAAATCAGCAATTTGATCAAAACCGACAGTCGCGCGGTGAAGTGGTGAAAAATCATAAGCTCGCATGGTTATCCTCCTTAGAGCAACAACAGTTCTGCCTTCCACATTGGACAGGCATTCGCATGTAACAGGCCCGACCTTCGGCACCTGCTACACATGAAATATGTCGAAAATATCGGCTTTCAAGTCCCCTAGGGACGTACGAATTTTGCGCCTGATCCTTGCTGCGCGCGGCCTTGGCCGATACGCCGGATAACCGGGCCTTCCGGCGTTGGGGGACGTAAATCGTTTTGCATAGCGAGCAGCAATTCAGGAAGTGTACCATCAAGAGAAGCGCCAATCGCCACACGCCTGGTATCAAGCTCTGCTTTAGCGGAAACAACGGATACGATCTTTGGGATGCCATCAACAATTGTGAACACAGGGGCGCCCGAAGACCCGAAATCTACGTCACAAGACATAACAAGTGTACCTGACTGCCGCGCGAGGACAAAGCAGGATTCCTGAAATGCTGGTGTTTCCATACGATCATGGGCATAGGATACAACACCTACCTCATCACCCTTTGAAGGGCGATCATAGGTTTCAAAAGGTACAATTGAACCGTTTCGAATTGGTTGAACCAGCCGAAGCAGTGCAATATCGTTACGCATTTGAGGGCGGCCATCCGGATCGTAAACATAGTCGGGGTGTACCATTGCGCTTTCCACCCAGCGATAGGCAGAGGCACGGCCGTTGCGAAGCCCGGCCAAAAACTCAATCTGAGTTGCGTCAACCATGCGGTGGGTATGTTTGTCATAAACGCAATGGGCCGCGGTAAGCACCAGATCTGGCGCAATCAACGCACCGGTGCACATGCCACTTCTTCCAATGTTCAATCTTCCAACGGCTTCCCAACCGCGACTGTCATCGCCTGTCATAAGCTGACGCAATGGGCTTGGGTCCTCTGCAAAGGCAGAAGTCGAAAAGCTCAGCAAAAATGCAAAAATTGTTAGAAAAACGCGCATGATCTCTCCTATAACCAAGCCACACTAGTGGGTGCTTACGGCAGGATTACGGCAGAAATCTATCTTAGAATTGGCACATTCGGGGGGTGTTTTTTACCCTCTTCGCTGAGAGCCGGAGGCTTAGGGCCGCCTGTCGCCCAATCCAGCAATTCGACTGAATGCACAATCGGAACTTCTGTTCCCGAACCGATCTGCATCATGCACCCGATATTTCCAGCTGCGATGATATCCGGTGTCTTTGCCTCAAGAGTTTTTATTTTTCGTGCTTTCAGTTCTTTGGAAATTTCCGGCTGCATGAGATTGTAGGTCCCTGCCGAGCCGCAGCAAAGATGCGCATCGGCCGGCTCCAAAACGGTAAACCCAGCGCGTTTCAATAGTGTTTTGGGGTGCGTTTTGATCTGCTGGCCATGTTGCAATGAACAAGCTGCATGATAGGCCACGCGTAAACCTTTGCTCTCACCTTCGGGCAGATCAAGTTGCATCAGAACTTCGCTCACATCCATCGCCAGTTCCGACACTTTTGCAGCATCCGAAGCCAACAGGTCATTGCGGAACATATGTCCATAGTCTTTGACGGTTGTGCCGCATCCGGAGGTGTTGATGACAATCGCATCCAGACCGTCGCCTTTCACCTCTGCCATCCAGGCTGAAATGTTCTTTGCTGCGGCCTCGTGACTTTCTTCTTCTTTGCCCATGTGATGCACCAAAGCCCCGCAACACCCCATTCCGCGCGCAATCACCACGTCGCAACCTAACCGCTGTAGCAGCCTGATGGTGGCATCGTTGATATCGGTATTAAGCGCCTTTTGTGCACAGCCCGTCATAAGCGCGACACGTTTCTTACGATCTCCGATCGCCTTAAAAACCTGCGGATCATCATTGCGGCTGACTGGCGGAATTTTCTTCGGCGCCATCTCGAGCATCGCTTTAAGGCGCGCATCCGGCATCAAACCAGCGAAAGGTCGTCCGATCTTTGCGCCAAGCAAGGCCAAACGAAACCGCGTTGGATAAGGAAGAATGCGGGCAAGCAACCACCGTAGCGCCCTGTCCGAAAAGGGCCGCTTATACGTCTTTTCAATGTAGGCACGCGCCTGATCAACCAGATGCATGTAGTGCACCCCGGATGGGCAGGTCGTCATGCAGGCAAGGCAGGAAAGACAGCGATCAATATGTTTAACCGTCTTCTCATCGGCTGGCCGGCCAGTTTCCAGCATTTCTTTGATCAGGTAAATCCGACCACGCGGTGAATCGAGCTCATCCCCAAGGACCTGATATGTCGGACATGTCGCGGTACAAAAACCACAATGTACGCAACTGCGCAAAATCTCATTCGCACGTTCTATCGCCGGGTCTTTCATTTGCTCAGGGGTAAAGTTGGTTTGCATTTCGTTCCTCAGAAAAACCCGTCACGCCCGTTGGGACACTTCAATTCAATCAACCCATCAAGCCCGGATTGAAAATTCCGTTGGGGTCAAATTTTGCGCGCAATCCTGCGCTGATTGCGGCCAGCGGGGTAGGTTCCGGATGAAATGTTCCAAGCAGCTTTTTGGTTTCGTCATCCGCGCGAACGAGCGTTGCATGGCCACCAAATTCCCCGAGACGCGCACGCAGGTCTGTCCCTTTCGGCAAAAGGACCCATACCAGACCACCGCCCCAATCATACAAAATCCCGTCTGCCTCTGCGCGTGATGCGAGCTCCGGTGCATCGGAAGGTTTTACAGAAATCCGCCAAACATCCCCATCCTGATTGTAAAATGCTTCAACATCACGCACCCATTTCCAGCCAGCTGCGGTTCTTTCCGGGTCTCTTTCGACCACAGTTTCACCAAAACCATCCAATAGTTTCTGCATTTCAGCTAAACGATAGGAAACCGAATTCTCGAAACCTTCCAGGCGGATCATTGTCACCGAATGCCCATCAATCCCCCTCGGCGTATGAGCTGCGCCAGAAACTTCATAAGGTGAGCCTAAGGCCTGCGAAAGTGCGCGCACCGCGTCTCTGTCGCTCAGGCCATTTATCAAAACGACACCTGTACTTTCTACTTTCGGCAGCACTTTGAATGAAACCTCGCTCATTGCGCCAAGCGTGCCGTAGCTACCAGCCAAGAGCTTAACCAAATCGTACCCGGTCACATTCTTCATGACGCGGCCGCCGTTTTTGATAACCGTACCCTGCCCATCCACAAATCGAACGCCAAGCAAAAAATCGCGCGCGGCACCAACCCGAATACGTCTCGGGCCGGAAACATTCGCAGCGACAACACCACCAATTGTGGGCGTTCCCTTTGTGCTCAACAAACCACGGTGATCCATAGGCTCAAACGCCAACCGCTGGCCTTCAGCAGAAAGTGCTGCCTCGATTTCTGCCAAAGGGGTGCCTGCCTGCGCAACCATTGTCAGCGCGCCCGGCTCATATAATGTGATACCAGACAGTCCTGACAGATCCAGTAAATCGCTCTCAGCAACGAATCCAACAGGGCGCGTTCCACCACCCCGGATGCGAACGGGCCCCTGAACCCCCCGTATCATTTCCGCCAGATTTGCTTCATTATCCGGGCGCATTACACACTTCCTTGAATTTCTTTTTCCCGAATACATCCTCGGGGGTGAATTGCCCGTAAGGGCAAGAGGGGGCAGAAAGCCCCCGTCTGTAGCCCAAACAAGGTCTCACGCGGCTCTCCGCGACGCTGTCGACTTCAGTGGAAAAACTTTAGCCGGGTTCAACAACCATTCCGGATCGAACACATCTTTCACCCGAAGCTGAACTTCAATGTCCTCGGCGGTAAACTGATCGTACATAAGGTCACGCTTTTCCACACCAACTCCATGTTCTCCGGTCAGACACCCCCCTGCCTCAACGCATAGCCGCAGAATATCTGCGCCGAATTCTTCGCACAGTTCCAAATCCCCGGGTTTATTCGCATCAAACAAAATAAGCGGGTGCATGTTTCCGTCACCTGCATGGAAAACATTCGCCACATCAAGCCCGTATTCTTTGGACAACTCGCCGATCCTGCGCAGAACGAACGGCAGGCTCGTCACCGGAATTGTTCCATCCAGACACATGTAATCGTTGATCTGACCCATCGCGCCAAATGCAGATTTGCGCCCAAGCCAGATTTTTTCGCTTTCCTCGGCAGATTTGCTTTCGCGCAACTCAACAGGGTTATGGCGGCGGGCAATTTCCATGATCAGTCCCAACTGATGATCGATTTCCGCGTCTGACCCTTCGACTTCAACAATAAGTAAGGCTTCGACATCCGGGTAACCCGCCCCGGCAAAAGCCTCACACGCACGTATGCAAGGCCGATCCATAAATTCAATTGCGACTGGTAAAACACCCGCCTTAATGATGTCACTGACGCAGGCCCCCGCAACTTCGTTACTGTCGAACCCCATCAGGACAGGCCGTGCTCCTTCAGGTTTGCGCAATATCCGCAACGTCGCTTCCGTTACAACACCAAGCTGACCTTCGGACCCACAGATCAGGCCCAGCAAGTCCAAGCCACCAGCGTCAAGATACGCACCGCCAATTTCAACGATCGTGCCGTCCATAAGCACAAGTGTTACGCCAAGCAGATTGTTTGTCGTCACCCCGTATTTCAGGCAATGCGCTCCACCTGAATTCATAGCGATATTACCTGCAATCGCACACGCCAGCTGAGAGGAAGGATCTGGCGCGTAAAAGAAACCTTCTTCTTCTACGGCCCCAGAAACACTCAGGTTCGTGCGCCCGCTCTGTACCCGTATCGTTCTGTTTTCATAGTCTGTGTCTAACACTTCATTCAGCCGTGCCACACCCAAAATGACACAGTCAGCAGTTGGCAATGCGCCGCCTGCCAGAGACGTACCTGACCCTCGTGGAACCACCGGAACCCCTTCGGCCTGACAAACTTTTAAAACCGCTGAAACCTCTTCAGTGGATGCAGGCAAGACCACGCAGAGAGGTGGGCACTTATAAGCCGTCAGTGCATCGCATTCATAAGCGCGCGTCTCTTCCGGAGCGTCAATCACCGCGTCATGCGGCAGCACTTCGCGCAGCCGCACCACAATAATTTCCTTCTTAGCCAATATGGCCGGATCAGGGGTCGGCATCTCCATCAGTAGTCTCCAACACTATAATTGGTAATTAAATATAACCAATTTTCACGTCTGGCAAGTAGATTCCCTTAAGACTAGAGTGCAAGTATGGAACTTATCGAACGACTACAGTTTTTCAATGCGCTTGATGCTTTCTCCGTCTGCCTTCTTGTTATTGCATGGGCGGGTATCGATCTTCTTATCGAAAACCCCGGTGCTAAACGACCCTCGGTCGCTACATTGATGGCTGACTATCGGCGTGCATGGTTTGAACAACTTGTAACACGCGATCCACGCATTTTTGATTCAAATATCCTCTCAATTATGCGGCAGGGCGCATCATTTTTTGCGTCAGCCTGTATGATAGCAATTGGCGGTGGGCTTGCTCTGATTGGAAATACTGAAAGCCTGCTTGGAGTCGCCAGCGACCTGACCCTTCAGGCGGCTCCGGCAGTCGTTTGGGAAGTTAAACTACTGGTCATCTTACTTTTCGTTGCCAACGCGTTTCTGAAATTTGTTTGGTCGCTCCGTCTGTTCGGGTATTGTGCTGTCGTCATGGCGTCTGTTCCCAATGACCCGACAGACCCAGACGCAGCGGTTCGGGCAGCACAGGCTGCAGAAATAAACATTACGGCATCGCGCAGTTTCAACCGCGGCATGCGATCTATCTATTTTGCCCTGTCGGCCGTCGCTTGGTTACTTGGCGCATGGGCACTCATCGTTGCAGTCGCGATAACGCTGATCATGCTGTGGCGGCGCGAGTTCGCCTCTCATTCACGCACAATTCTTTTACCGTCGCATACACAGGACACGTCGAAAGAATGAAATATCTCGCATTGCTCTTGTCACTTGTTGCGACACCTTCCCTCGCAGACGCACCCTCTGTTGAGCAGATCACCGCAACGCGTACAGCATCGGGCTGGACGTTTTCAGTAACACTACGCCACGAAGACACCGGTTGGGACGACTACGCAGACGGTTGGCGTATCGAAACATCTGACGGTGAAGAGCTTGGAATTCGCGTACTGGCCCATCCACATGTTACAGAGCAGCCCTTTACGCGCTCCCAGTCCGGGATTGTGATTTCCGATAACATAACAACAGTCTACATACGTGCGCGCACCAATGTAGAAGGCTGGGCAGAGTCACGGACAGAGTTCAAATTGCCATAGCTCAACTGATCATTTGGAAAGAAGCAATTTCTTCTTCCAAAAATATCCCCGCGCGGAGCGCAAATCTGCACGAAGTGCCAGAAGATGTGGCGCGGAACGCGCCTCAATCATCGTTACCGTCGCCCCTCGCGCAGCCAAGCACCAAGCATAAACGCTGCGGCTAAGAGCAAAGACAACCACGCCGGCAATAGGGGATGAACAGTCACATCTGTGGTCAGATAAGCGCCACGCGGGGTCAGACCGACCCAGCCTCGCCCTGCCGCCGGGCGGCCCCAGCCTACATTCCGCAACCCCGGAAGACCCTCTTCAAGCTTAACAACCCCACCTCGGGTCTCGTCAACGACTGGTGCCAGGATATCGCCGGTTGCAATCGTTTGCACAAACTCGCGCGGCGCAGCCGGGCCAAGCGCTATGACTGCGTCTTTCGTACCATCCGAAAGCCGGTACAACCCAATCTCCGGTCCATCAAAATCAGCTTGGTAGCGTCCTGGGGCAGTTTGCGCCATGGGCACAGTCACAAGTTCGCCACCTGGCGTCGTGATCTCAACATCAGCAGCAGAATCTTCCAGAGTTCGCCGGATAACAGTCATCGATTGACCGCGTGCTTCAGCCCAAAGCGCTTCTTCTTCAAGTTCCGGTTCTTTCATCATCCAATGCGCTAACCTGCGTAGTAGCTCAAGCTGTGGTCCGCCTCCTTCATACCCGCGTGTCCAAAGCCATGACTGGTCCGATGCCAATAGCGCAACACGACCTTCGCCAACTCGATCAAGCACGAGCAATGGTTTATCTTCTGTCCCGGTCATAACGGTTTGTCCGCTTTCGGACGGCTGCAACTCAACGAGCCTGAACCACCGTCCCCATCCGGGACCTGTACCAGGTTCGACGTTCTCCCGTTCCGGGGCAAATGCCTCAAGCCCTTCGGTTACGGGGTGCCTTTGACCTGTTAGCGAAATCTGTGGTGTAAACCCTTCTTCGATCACCCGTGCCGTTGGTCGCGCAGGCAAAATTTGCGCTAGCGGCGAATGATAAAGACTGTCAGCCGATGCAAAATCAACACCTGCCGCAACCAAAACTGCACCTCCGCGTTCAACGTATCGGCGCACGTTTTCCAGATAAATTTCCGGCAATATCCCGCGCCGCTTGTAGCGGTCGAAAATGATAAGATCGAACTCGTCAATTTTCTCCAAAAACAGCTCACGCGTCGGAAACGCAATCAGCGACAACTCGTTCACGGGCACGCCATCCTGCTTTTCAGGTGGCCGTAAAATCGTGAAGTGTACCAAGTCAACCGAACTGTCCGACTTCAGCAAATTACGCCATGTACGTTCTCCTGGGTGCGGCTCGCCAGAGACCAATAAAACCCTCAAACGGTCTCGCACCCCGTTAATCTGAACGATCGCGGCGTTATTCCGGTCCGTAAGCTCTTCGGGCATTTCGGGTGTGCTGAACTGCAAAGTATTCATCCCGCCATGGGGCAAGGTCAGAGGCAAATCCAGATTTTCCCCAATAGGAATTTCAAATACCTGCGGGTCCTGCCCGTCTATTGAAATGTGTAGATCAGCGGTTTGTCGTATACCTAGAGGCACCGCTCCCTGATCTTCAATCCGAAGCGTGAGCGTTAGCTGCTCACCCAGGATGGCAAAGGCGGGCGCGTTTTTCACAACAAGCCTACGGTCCCAATCTGTCGCGCGTCCTGACAGCAATGCGTGAAGCGGTGCAGGTAAATCAGGTGCGAGTTCAGCATCGTGAATTTGCCCGTCCGTTAGCAGGAACACACCTGCCAACCGATCGCTTGGTATATCTGCCAGGGCCTCAGACAACGCGGCCATCAGCAATGATCCGGTGTCGCCTTCACCATTGAGCAGCGTGACAACACGCAGTTCTGTATCTGCGCGCGCCTCTATGCGTTCTTTCATTCGCTCAAGCGCCGCGGCGCTCTGCTCTCTTCGTTCTCCAATTCCCTGGCTCGCGGTGCTGTCAACCACGAGCAGCACAATATCAGACAAAGCTTCGCGTTCTTCTTGTTGCCAGGAAGGGTTCGAAAGAGCCCCGAGTAAAATCAATACTGCAGAGCCACGCAACGGCCAGCCCGCCAATCCACGCCAAAGCGCAAAGCAAAGCGCGATCACCATAACAGCAGAAACTGAAGCCAAGATACTCCAGGGTAAAAGGGGGTCAAAAATAATGCTGTTCGTCATGTTCATTGCCCCAGCCGATCCAGCAAAGCGGGAACGTGAACCTGATCCGATTTGTAGTTTCCAGTCAGCACATGCATGATCAGATTGACGCCAAACCGCTTAGCGATCTCACGTTGTCTTTCACCCGCATACCCACGTCCAATTGGAAACATCCGATTGCCCCCATCATCAACCGCCCAGGCAGAGGCCCAGTCATTACCGCCGATCACAACCGGCGTCACCCCGTCGTTTAGATTGCGAAACGGCATTCCCTCGACCTGTTCTGCATCAGGTGGTGCAGCTTCGACCCAGACATTCCGGCTTGCGTATCGGCCGGGAAAATCTTGCAACAGGTAAAACGTGCGAGTCAGAACATGGTCGGCCGGAACACGTTCGAGCGGGGGAATATCAAGTGACCAGGCCAGTTGTTGCAACTTCTGCCCGTTCGGGCCTCCGCCACGCCCACCAGCAATATCACTGTCTCTTGTATCAAATAGGATCATGCCGCCGTTGCGCAGATACCGGTTCAACTTTCCATATGCCTCATCTGACGGAAGCGGCTGATCGGGCGTGACCGGCCAATAAAGGAAAGGAAAAAATGAAAGCTCATCACGCTCCAGATCAATCGAGATCGGAGGTGCAGGTTCAATCGACGTACGGCTGTTCAGCACTTGTGAAAGACCCACCAACCCTGCCCGAGCGACGCGGTCGATTTCGCCATTGCCCGTAATAACATGTGCTAGCACCACCTCAGAGGTTGCAATGATTGCAAAATCATCCTGCGCGCGCGCCTCAGGTGCTATTAACATCACGCAAAGCAGGACAGCTGCAGCATTGCTTGCGCGAGGGCCTCGAAGACGCCCGGCAAGCCCGAGCGACGCAAATACATCAACCAGCAAGAGCAGAAGTGCCGCCATTAAAAACATACTTTTCAAAGCGCTTTCAACCGCGCGACCAAACCCTTCAACACGCTGACCAACCGGCCAGCTGGTCGTTTTCAGTTCCGTTTCCTGATCGATTGCATTCAAGGCTATTCGCCTGTCGCGTCCTGCGTAAAGACCGGGTGGCATCGCTCGCATCGGTTTGCCAGCGGCCAAAGTCTCGCCAGCGATACCCGCCATCGCGCCAGCATCATCCAACTGGCCAAAGGCATCCAAGACTTTTTCTGCAACCCAGGTCGTGCCTGCCAGATCTTCCTCACCACGATCAAAAGATCCGCTAGAAACTGCCAGCCGTTCGAGCATACCTACGAACAGCCCGGACAAAGGTAATGTTGACCATTCCGCATTCGCTGTAACGTGAAACAAGACGACCTGACCATCACCTAAAGCTTTGCGTGTGACCAAAGGCGTGCCATCCGTAAGCGAGGCGATCACGCGCTCAGCCAGTTCCGGGTCGGGCTGGGCAACCACCTGCGCGTTAACACGAACGTCATCAGGTATTTCAAGACCGTAAAACACCGTGTCTTCTGCAAAAGGTAAAAGCCCTTTGGGCGATCCCCAACTCATCGCGCCGCCAACGCTGCGCCCACCGCGCCGCAACCTCACAGGCATCAGAATATCTTCGCTGTCCCGGCTGATATCACTGGCTGCAAGCCGGGGACCGGCAAAGCGCAACAGCAACCCACCCTTAGCAACCCATTCAGCGACATCGCGCGATTCACCTTCTGACAAAGTTGCGACATCCGCGAGGACAATCACATCCGGATTTGCCAGCAAGACATCGCTCAGCACCCCATCAATCAAATCTGCCGTCGGCACCAAGGCCTTCTTGAGATAGTGAAGTGGTGAAAGCAGTTCCAACCCTTCGCGGTCTTCACGCCCGGCAATTAGGGCAACCTCACGACGGCGCAAACTGTCGTCGGCCAGTGTCACCGCGGCGGCTGAACGCACACTAACAAGTGCAAATCGGGAGATCCTGTTTCGAAGTTCCGGGGGAAGACTAAAAGCCACATCAGCTGTTTTCTCACCCAATCCAAAACGGAGATCAGCGCGTGCCAGTTCACGTTCCTGACCGCTTGGATCAAGCCCGATTGCCGAAACTGAAAAATCCCTGGCTTCCCCAGTTTCAGAGCGTATGGCCTCTACCTTAACAACGCCGTCCTCAAAAATTACCGGCCTAAGTGCATGAACTGCATTTTCGCCTTCAAAGACCGTAACTGCGCGGTGCGTTTCCAAAGATTTCAACAATTCGGCGCGGCCAGAACGTTCCAGACCGTCGGATATCCAGAAGGTCTCAAACTCTGCGTCTCCCAGTTCCACCAGCCAGTTTTCCAGCTCTTCTACGTTAGGTTCCCATGGACGTGGCTGAACACCAGCCAAACGCTCTATCCAGACGCCGGCCGCTTGAAATTGCACCGGCCCTTTATCAGGCTCTGTCAGGGTCATTACGGCAACCGGCCGTCCGGCACGTCCGGCTTCAGCCAGCAAGCCCGCGATCCGGTCTTGCCTAGCGCGCCAATCTCGTGCGTCGGCCCATGTACCATCAACAACAATCATAAGTGGCCCGTCACCGCTGCGCGCGGATTCCGGGTTAAGCACCGGACCCGCAAAACCAATGATGATTGCAGCCACCGCCAACATTCGCAAAAGTAACAACCACCACGGCGTTTTATCACTCTGGCTTTCGTCGTCTGTAAGTCCCAGCAAAAGCGCAACACCGGGGAACCGCCGCCGAATTGGGGCCGGGGGAATAGCGCGCAAAATAAACCAAAGAATAGGGAGCGTGACCAAAGCCGACAGCAGCCACGGCAGCGCAAATCCAACGGGGCCGAACATCACCATCAGCTTCTCCGTTCCAGTGAACGATAGAGCCATAACAGTGCGGATTGCGCCCCTTGGTTTGTGTGGTGGCACTCAAAGTGCCAGCCGGTCGCACGCGCCAAAGACCGCAACGCATCTTTACGCGCCGCCAGGCGTTCAAGATAGCGCCCGCGAAGATCGCTCGCCTTAAGCGTTTCATGCCTCAGCTTTCCGGCCATACTCTCAAAAATGGTGCGGCCATCAAATGGAAAGGCTTCTTCCTGTGGATCAAGTATCTGAAGTAATGCACCACGCACGCCCCTGTCTGCTGCTTTAGTTAGCGCTGCTTCAACCGGCGCAAAATCACCCAGAAAATCTGACAAGAACACCGCCCGAACATTTGGCCGCAAACCTGTCAACTGTGGCGCACCATAGTCCCTATCACTTTCTTCAAACGACAGTGTTTCCGCCATTCGAAGCAATTGAGCTTCGCCAGATCTGGGCGGGGTATCGCTATCTGCCAGACCAACGCGTTCGCCCGCACGTACCAACAAGATGGACGCAGCCAACGCCAATACCTTCGCGCGCGCGCCCTTTTCTGGCAGGTTTTTATCTGATGAAAAATCCATCGATGCTGCGGTATCAGGCCAAAGAAGAACACTTTGTGCAGCTTGCCATTCCCTTTGGCGGATAAAGTGTACGTCAGATTTGGCAGAACGCCGCCAATCAATTTGTCGGGTCTCATCACCTTCAACGGCCGGACGGTACTGCCAGAATTCGTCACCCGCACCTGCCCGTCTGCGGCCGTGCTCACCCAGTAAAACTGTCGCTGCCAGCTTTTCTGCTTCTGCAAGAAGCGGGGGTAAAGGTGCGGCGAGCTCTGCCGCGCCGCGTCGAAGATGACGAGCTGTCTTCACGCAGCAGCCTCGATTCTCATTACCTCTTCGGAAATTCTCTCAATCAATGAACCTAGCTCTTCGCCCCGTGCGCGCGCCGCGAAGGTAAGCGCCATCCGATGGGACAGTACGGACCGCGCCATTTTCGCGACATCTTCAGCAGAAGGCACAAGCCGCCCTTCGAGCAACGCTTGCGCCCTGACAGTCAGCATCAAAGCCTGTGCCGCTCTTGGCCCCGGCCCCCAGGCAACTGAATCTCGCACAATCTGTGCCACACCAGCTTCCTCAGGCCGGAATGCCCTGACAAGATCAAGAATTGTCTCGACCACCGCTTCCCCGACAGGCATCCGTCGCAATAGAGTTTGTGCTTCCAGCAATTCCTTGTCAGTAAACACCTGTTCAGAAACGGCTTCTTCTATCCCGGTTGTCGCCAACAAAATATCGCGCTCTGTGTCGCGATCAGGATAATCAACATCAATTTGCACAAGAAACCGGTCAAGCTGCGCCTCTGGCAAAGGATAAGTGCCCTCCTGCTCAATCGGGTTTTGTGTTGCAAGAACATGAAAGGGTACACCAAGCGCGCGATGCTCACCCGCGATGGTGACTTCCTTTTCCTGCATTGCCTGCAACAAGGCAGATTGCGTTCTTGGGCTTGCGCGGTTGATCTCATCCGCCATCAAAAGCTGGCAAAAAACCGGCCCCTCGATGAAACGGAATGCCCGCTCTCCACCCTTTTTCTTTTCCAGCACTTCAGAGCCGAGGATATCAGCAGGCATCAGATCAGGCGTGAACTGAATGCGATTGCCGTCAAGCCCCATCACTTTCGCCAGTGTGTCGACCAAAAGCGTCTTGCCAAGTCCGGGCAACCCGATCAGCAAACCATGGCCTCCACACAGCAAGGCGGTCAATGCAAGGTCTACGACTCGTTCTTGTCCGATGAAACGCTTGGTAATACTGGCCTTTGCCAGCGCAAGTTTTTCACCCAGCGCCTCAATGTCTGCAACAAGATTTTCGGCCTCAGCCATGGCATGACTCCCTTAACATCTATATCTGCGTATTAAAGGCTGTTATCTTCTGAGAAACAAATGACAAAAGCGATGTCTGGACAAAAGATTGTGAATCCATCGGCGGAAAACCTCGTATCAGCGGCGAAAGCAGCAGGAAAAAAGGGTCCACCACCGGTGCATCTGTGGAACCCGCCATTCTGCGGCGATCTGGATATGCGCATCGCGCGTGATGGAACCTGGTGGTACCTTGGCACACCGATGGGCCGCAAAGAGCTGGTCAAACTTTTCTCGTCAATCATTCGGAAAGACGGTGATGATTATTTCCTCGTCACACCGGTTGAGAAGGTTGGCATTACCGTTGATGATGCCCCTTTCGTTGCCGTTGATTTTGAGGTTTCGGGAACTGGAAGCGATCAAACCCTAACTTTCACAACACAAGTCGATGACACAGCAGAAGCAGGCCCTGATCATCCGATACGCGTTGCGCGTGACCCCGAAACGGGCGAGCCATCGCCTTATGTTCTGATCCGCGCCAACCTTGAGGCGCTTATTGACCGGAAAAGTTTTTACCGTCTTGTCGACATCGGCTGTCACGAGGATGTTGAGGGCACAAACTGGTTCGGCGTCTGGTCCGGCGCGCAGTTTTTTCCGATTATTCCATCGGCAGAACTTGGCGAAAACTGAAACGCGCCTATCTAACCCCTCACAACATAACGCGCGACTTCGCCCCGACTCTAAAGACTTCCTATGCTTCCAAAAAAATTTGCACTGTTTCTGTTTGGGTTTCTTGTGTCCGGCTTGATGTCATTCGTTATTGCAGCCGTCGCAACATATCGCACTATCGGAATTGTAAGCGATTATATCAGTCTGTGGATGAACGCATGAAAGCCAGCCTGGGCGATTGCATTCGTGATGATCCTTATCGTCTCGCCCATGGTACGCAGGTTTGTTGGGCTAATGACCAGAATCTAAACTAGCGTTGTCTTACGCCACCCGGTTACAATTTCGGCTCCAAATCGACAATCACTCAAGCAGCGAACTACCGTTTCGAGTCCAAATTACTGTTTGCTGCGCTGGGTATGAATGGTCACAGTGCGCCCGAAGTTGCCATCGTCTACTTGAAAGTTTCTGACATTGAGAGACAGGAGAAACCAATACGAATGGCTGCACACAAAGAGATTGTTGCCAGAGTCGGTCATGTTTTCTAGAATGGCTTCACAAGGTCACAATCAACAATGGGAGGGCACAAGCTGAGCATGCGTATCATCCGCCGACTTCAGCATGGTCCCCGTTTCGCCCTGTAAACTCGTTTGCAGGGCTGACCTGACAACAATCTCGTTATCGGTTTGCCTTAAGCCGCACTGCGGCCAAATATTGTTTGACCTGAGTTTCCAATGACAATTATCAATATCAGTGCTTTGGGTGTAACCCTTAGCGACACTCTTTTTTCCGACCTGAATCTGACTATATCCAAAGCCGACCGTATAGGACTGGTTGCAGCAAACGGGCGCGGTAAAACCACTTTACTTGGCTGTTTGGCAGGCCTGTTTGAACAAACCACCGGAGAAATCACGCGCGCGCGTGGTTTACGCGTTGGCTATGTGAAACAGGATGTGCCGGATGACGCGTTGGCAATGACACTTTATGATTGGGTGTTGGCTGCGCTCTCCACTGAACAGGCCGAATATGAAAGCTGGCGTGTAGATGTCGTCCTGAATGATCTAAAGGTACCATATGAATTGCAGCATAAACCATTGAATCAACTCAGTGGCGGATGGCAACGCACTGCAATGCTGGCGGCGGTCTGGATTACAGAACCAGATGTGTTGCTGCTGGATGAACCGACCAATCATCTGGATTTGCATCGCATAGGACTGCTGGAAGAATGGTTGGCCGCTTTACCCCGCGACGTGCCGGTCGTAATTATTTCGCATGATCGGGCGTTTCTGGACGCAACAACCAATCGTACGTTGTTTTTGCGACCCGAGCGGTCACGCGTATTTCAGCTGCCCTTCACCGCTGCACGTATCGCATTAGATGAAGCCGACGCTGCCGATGAGCGCCGCTTTGCCAATGACCTGAACAAAGCCCAGCAACTGCGCAAACAGGCCGCGAAATTGAAAAATTTCGGGGTTAACTCGGGTTCTGATCTATTGCTGACTAAGACCAAGCAACTGACCGAACGAGCCGCCAAGATGGAGGCGGCCGCCAAGTCTGCCCACCAAGAGCAAAGCGCGGGCGACATCAGACTGGTTAACAGCGGCACTCACGCTAAAGCTCTGATCACATTGGCTGACGTTCCGGTTGAAGCGCCTGATGGACAGTTGCTTTACAAGACGGGGCAGAAATGGATTTCTCAAGGCGACCGTATCGTATTGCTGGGCGCCAATGGCGCTGGCAAAACACAGTTGATCAAGATGATACAGAGGGCGTTGACAGGTGCGGATGATATAGTGAGATGTGCACCGTCAATTGTACCTGCCTATTCTGACCAACACCTGAGCCAGCTTGCCGATACCGACACCCCTATGAGCATGGTAACGGGGCAATTTGATATTGGCGATCAACGCGCACGAGGGGTTTTAGCGGGTGCGGGCGTCACGATTCAGATGCAGGACACCAAGATTGGTGCATTATCAGGTGGACAAAAAGCCCGGTTGGCGATGTTGGTCATGCGGCTCAAGAACCCAAATTTCTACCTGCTTGATGAACCAACTAATCATCTGGATATCGAAGGGCAGGAAGCGTTGGAAGATGAGCTAATTACACATAGTGCTTCCTGCCTGTTGGTGAGCCATGATCGAAGCTTCCTGCGACATGTGGGCAATCGGTTTTGGTGGATTAACGGCAAAAAACTGGAGGAAGTGGATAGCCCGGAGCCGTTCTTGAGCGGCGAAATGGGTGCAACGTAGGAAGAATGGTCTGGCGCACTGAGCTCTGACAGTGATGCGTTGCGGCACAAATCGACATTGATGTGGCTGCGGCGAACTGCTGCTTTATCCAGTGTGGATAGCATGATTTGGGCTACAGCACTGGCCATCACTAAGTGATCTAACTAATGTTTAAACTGGATGGTCTGCACAAAAGAACAATTTCAATCCGGAGGGGAATAAATGACTTTGAACGTAATCAGACTACTGCCGGACGGGGACCCTAAAACCGGGTTTCAACCTTCAGATCTTGTTCCGCCAGAGCTTTTCACCACGACCGACAAAACCGAACTAATTCACGAATCCTACAACAATTCGGAAACGGGTATCTCATCGGGTGTCTGGAAATGCGCCCCGTGTCGTGAAGAGATCGAGGCATATCCGGTAGATGAAATGATGACAGTCATTTCGGGCTCTGTCACACTGACGAACGCCGATGGATCGTCGGATACTTTCACGGCGGGTGACACGTTTTTCATTGCCAAAGGCACGAAATGCATCTGGGAGATCACAAAAACCCTGCACAAATTCTATATGATCTCGGAGTAAGAGACCCTTCGCCTTGCGGGGGAAAAGAAATCCGAAACTGTCACAATTTCGCGAACACTCCTGACACACCGTTGTCAGCAGGGGTGTGCGATGGTCATCATATCACTAACACAGGAAAGATGACCACGATGACATTCAAGCCTCAAAATGCCCTTGTTTGGGCGGAAATTCCAGTAACCGACCTACCGAGCGCAATGGAATTTTACAAAGCTGTTTTCAACTACACCCTGACAATTGACGACACCGGTCCAAACCCAATTGCGATTTTGCCGACCGCAGATGGAACTGGGACCGCTGCGCATCTTTATCCCGGGAAACCTGCCTCTGACGGGACCGGGGCAACCCTGCATCTGGCTGTACCAGATGCGCTGGAACCAACGGTAGAAAGGTTCAAAAAGGCTGGAGGAGAAGTGCTCAGCCCACCGGTCACAATTCCGGTTGGGCGTTTTGTCTACGGGCTGGACCCTGACGGAAACTCCATCGGCATGTTTGAGGCTGCATAGCCATGCGCCGGGCCGACCGCCTGTTTCAGATTGTACAATATCTGCGCGGTGGTCGGCTGCTTACGGCCCGGGTTCTTTCCGAAAGGCTCGAAGTTTCCGAGCGCACGATCTATCGCGATATCGCTGATCTTATCGGTTCGGGTGTGCCTATAGATGGCGAAGCCGGTGTCGGTTATCTGATGCGCGACGGTTATGATTTGCCGCCACTTATGTTCAACCGCGATGAAATTGTCGCGCTGGTGGCGGGGGCCCAATTGATCCGCGCGTGGGGTGGCGCATCGATGGCCGAGGCCGCTCAGGAAGCCTTGGTGAAAATCAGCGCTGTTTTGCCAGACACTGAACGTGATCGGGCAAACGCAGTTCAGGTTCACGCGATTCCGATGCCAGACATGAACGAAGAACTGCGTGAGCGTCTTGATTTACTAGAACACGCAATCGATAGCCGTACACGGTTAGAAATGATCTACGGTGATGCTGAAGGCAGCCAAACATCACGAACCGTTCGCCCCCTCGGGCTTTGGTTTTGGGGGAAAGTCTGGACACTGGTCACATGGTGCGAACTGCGAAAAGGTTTCCGGGTGTTTCGTGCGGACAGGATTGCAGAGTTGATCGAGTTAGACAGTTTCAGAACTGAACCTGGCAAAACCCTCTCAGATTTTCACAAAACTGATCGCAGAGATGCCGGAGCGGGCTGGCGTCAGAATTGAAGCCCCGATCTAGGTTTCGCATACCTTTAATGCGCCTCTGCCCAATTCGCCCCTCTTCCGGCATCCACCGTCAGCGGCACGTCCAGTTTCACCGCCGGCATTGAAGCGCCTTCCATGACGTCACGGGCACGGGTGATTGCCTCTTCCACCGCACTATCCTCGACCTCAAAAATCAGTTCGTCATGGACCTGAAGCAGCATTTTTACGGGCAGGTCGGCAATTGCCGCAGGCATCCGTATCATTGCGCGGCGGATGACATCAGCCGCTGTTCCCTGAATTGGGGCATTGATTGCAGCGCGACGGGCAAAACCTGCATGCGGTCCCTTGGCATTGATTTCGGGTGTATGGATTTTCCGACCAAACAACGTCTGAACAAAACCATGTTCCTTCGCAAACTCCACGGTTTTATCCATATAGACCCGAATACCGGGGAAGCGTTCAAAATAGCGGTCAATAAATTCCTGGGCTTCTTTCCTGGGGATGCGCAGATTGCGGGCAAGTCCAAAACCCGAGATTCCGTAGATAACGCCAAAATTGATGGCTTTTGCCTGCCTGCGCACCATGGGATCCATGCCTTCTATCGGTACGCCAAACATTTCAGACGCGGTCAGCGCATGAATGTCCTGCCCTTCACGAAACGCCTGTTTCAGCGCATCTATTTCGGCGATATGCGCCAAAATACGCAGTTCAATCTGGCTATAATCGAGGCTGATCAGCGTTTTGCCTTCTTCTGCGACAAATGCCTCGCGAATACGGCGCCCCTCTTCGGTGCGAACGGGAATATTCTGTAGATTCGGATCAGATGACGCTAATCGCCCGGTCGATGCCCCAGACTGGATATAAGACGTGTGAACTCGGCCCGTATCGGGGTGAATATGCTCTTGCAACGCATCTGTGTATGTCGATTTCAGCTTTTGCAGTTGCCTGTAATCCAACACCCGTGCGGGAAAGCCATGTTCGGTCGCGAGGTCTTCCAGCACATCCGCAGGGGTCGACCACTGACCTGTTTTTGTTTTCTTTCCGCCTTCCAAGCCCATCTCGTCAAACAAGATCGCACCAACCTGAGCGGGGGATTGTACATTGAACTTATGCCCTGCCAGTTCATACAATTCCGCCTCCAGCCCGGCCATTTTCTGTGCAAAGGCATTTGACATCCTGCTAAGGGTATCCCGGTCAACCTTGATGCCGTGCATCTCCATTTCGGCAAGTACCGGAACGAGTGGGCGTTCCAGAGTTTCATAAACGGTCGTGACATGCTTCTGGTGCAGTTGTGGTTTCAGGAACTGCCATAGACGTAGCGTAATATCTGCGTCTTCCGCCGCGTATTTTACAGCATCTGCAACGGGCACTTTGTCAAAGGTGATTGCAGATTTCCCGGTTCCGAGCAGTGATTTGATAGATATTGGATCATGGCTCAGATAGCGCTGCGAAAGCGCATCCATACCGTGGTTATGCAAACCCGCATTCTGCGCGTAAGACATCAGCATCGTGTCATCAATTGGCGCGACTGAAACGCCATATCGTTTGAAAATCTTGGCGTCATACTTCATATTCTGACCAATTTTCAGGATCGACGGATCCTCAAGCATCGGTTTCAGAACTTCGAGGGCTTCATTTATAGGCATCTGCCCTTCGGCAAGTGCGTCTGAGGCGAATAAATCCTCTCCGGCTTCGGCGCGATGGATAAGGGGAATATAGCAGGCCTGCCCCGGCTCAACGCATAAGGATATACCAACCAGGTCAACCTGCATTTCATCAAGTCCGGTCGTTTCTGTGTCGACGGCGACCCAGCCGCGCCTGTAAATCTGAGCGAGCCAGCCGTCTAACGCGCCACGGTCTTTCACCCATTCATAGGCATCCGCGTCGAATGGAACCGCCTCTGGCGTTCCCACCTCAACAGCAGCGGGAGCATCAGCGATCACGGGTGCCTCTACGCCCATCTGATCAGCAATTCGTTTGGTTAAGGTGCGAAATTCCATCTCGGCAAGAAAGGCCATTAGATCTTCTGCAATCGGTTCTCGCAGTTCCAGCGTATCAAGGTTGAAATCGAGCTCCATATTCTGATCGAGCTCCACAAGTTGGCGGGACAAGCGGATCAGCTCTTCATTTTCAACCAAAGACTGCCGCCGTTTGGGTTGTTTGATCTCTTCAGCACGCGAGAGCAGGCTTTCCAGATCGCCATACTCGTTGATCAGCAAAGCCGCTGTCTTGATACCAATTCCGGGCGCACCCGGAATATTGTCGACACTGTCCCCGGCAAGCGCCTGCACATCGACAACACGCTCTGGCGCGACGCCAAATTTTTCTTCGACACCCTCCCGGTCGATCCGCTTGTTCTTCATCACGTCGAGCATTTCGACGCCGCCGCCCACGAGCTGCATCAGATCCTTGTCAGAACTAATAATTGTACATCGCCCACCCGCTTCACGCGCCTGCCTCGCAAGGGTTGCTATAATATCATCGGCCTCGAAATTTTCGATCTCGATGCAAGCGATGTTGAACGCTCGCGTCGCATCGCGTGTCAGTGGGAACTGCGGTCGCAAATCTTCCGGCGCCGGGGGACGGTTCGCTTTGTATTTGTCGTAAATATCATTTCGAAACGTTTTGCCGGAATGGTCAAAGATCACCGCCACATGTGTCGGCGCATCATCCCCTTTGTTGTCCTCAACCTGCTTGTACAGCATGTTGCAAAACCCTGCGACCGCACCAATTGGTAAACCGTCTGATTTACGGGTAAGAGGTGGCAGAGCATGATAGGCCCTAAAAATAAAAGCCGAACCATCTATAAGATGCAAATGGCATCCTTTGCCAAAGGCCATGATACCCCTCCCAGTTCCTATTCACACGCATTGCACACCTGCGCTGAACAGCGCTTAGGCGGGTACCCGAATTATCTGCTTACTTGGCTTTTTCGGTATGATCTTTATGCACGAATTTCTTGTCGCAATAACCGCATTCGACCCAACCTTTGTCTGTCGAAATTTGCAACCAGACACGCGGATGGCCCAGCGCGCCGACACCCCCATCACAAGCAACGCGATACGTGTCGACGACGACGGTTTCTGGGGCATCAGTGGACATGGTGGCTCCGTTCAGGTTGTCGAGGGCGGGGTTTGCCCGTAAGTCCGGGACATGATAGCGCAATGACACGCGCGGGCAAGGCCGGAACTGGCCAAAAGGACTGTTGGAATGTCACAGAATGCGATCGAGATCGAAGGTCTGACCAAGACCTACGCTTCCTCCGGAAAACAACCGGGGAAGAAAGCGCTGAAAGGTATTGATCTTACTATTCCCGCCGGAAGTATTTTTGGCTTGCTCGGCCCAAATGGTGCGGGAAAGTCGACTCTGATAAACATACTTGCAGGCCTTGTGCTGAAAACCTCAGGCAAAGTCCGCATTTGGGGGTTTGATCAGGACGTGAACCCCCGCCAATCACGCGCAGCAATTGGTGTTATGCCCCAAGAACTAAACATGGACCCGTTCTTCAGCCCCCGTTCCGCCCTAGAAGTGCAGGCCGGGCTGTACGGCGTCCCAAAGTCCCAACGCACAACCGACGAAATACTTGCGATGATCGGCCTGACCGACAAGGCAGAGGCCTATGCGCGCACCCTTTCAGGAGGGATGCGTCGGCGGCTTCTTCTTGGGAAGGCTCTGGTACATCATCCGCAAATTCTGGTGCTTGATGAACCAACGGCCGGCGTCGATATCGAACTACGCCAGATGCTTTGGAAAAACATTCGCAAGCTGAACGAGCAGGGTATGACGATTATTCTGACCACACATTATCTGGAAGAAGCCGAAGAAATTTGCGACGAAATCGCGATCGTTAACCACGGCGAAATTCTGATACGTGATAAAACCGCTGCTCTTGTCGGACGGATGGATAAGAAAACGCTCGTTATCCTGCCGCAAGGCGCTGCAGATATTACGCCGCCAAAAGGTGTCACGCTTACACGCAGAAGAAATGGCGCACTTGCCTTCACATACCACAAGAATCAGACAAACGCTTCTGAGATACTCGATGCACTTCGCGCAGCGAACATCGTCATTCAGGATGTTGCGACGGAAGAGCCGGACCTTGAAGATGTATTCGTCGCGCTAACGTCCGAAAAAGGCGTTGCGTGAACGCATCAATCCTGCCGAAGCATTGGCCCTAAGGAGCGTCCTGCAAGTACATGGACATGCAAATGTTGGACGTCCTGCACGCCGTCTTTACCGGTATTGGATATGACTCTGTAGCCCTTGCCACCTGAGACGGGATCAATGCCAAGCATTAAACAGACTTTGCCAATTGTCCGGGTAAAATCTACGATTTCGGGATCGGTGGCTTCGTTCGCAAAGTGATCGTAGCAAACATAAGGACCCTTCGGAATTATCAGAACATGGTCCGGAGCCTGCGGCGCGATATCGCGAAACGCCAAACTATATTCAGTTTCCAAAACCGTATCATTTGGAATTTCGCCCCGCAAAATTTTCGCGAAAATATTCTGGTCATCGTAAACATAGCTCATTTGGTTTCTCAGTCAGCGAACAAATGGGTGGTATTGGCGATTTCATGCGCTTTTTCTTCGGAAATATCGAAGAACTCTGCAAGGTGAACAGTGTTTTCTTCGACGGATGCAGACTCTCGCAAACGATAGTACCTGGGGAAATTTGCATCCCGCAGCGCGTCACTTTCGAACAAGACATCAAACCGGATTGTTGGCAAAAGGCGATCCAATGTTTCTTGCGACGTTCGCTCCCCCGCCAATCCAACCCTTTTTGCGTGCCCAATTAGATACTCATCCGTAAAATCGCAGTCTATTTCGAGCAGTTTGGTTTTGCTTCTGTCTGCATAGAAATCTTGAAGCAAATCTATGTTATTGGGATCCAGACAAATCAGCATCCGATCCGTTTCGTAGTAATCAAACAACATCCGCATGAGCGCGCGTCTGTGACGTGTACGCTTGCTGATCGTTGCTTGAATACCGCCAAGATCAGGCAGCACGGTGTTCTCCTCGTCGAACAAATAATCGATCGCGGGTACGTTCGTCACCTGACGCACCTTATCGACAAGACGCTTGGCCACATGCCATTTCTTGCACGCAACAATCATAAGTTCCCGTTCACGCCCCAAAGTACTTTCCGTTTCCCAGAACCGCGGTGTGAAACGACGCCCCATACGACCGCGCCCTGTCAGAAACTTAAAAAGGCTTCGCCCCTCATTTGAAATCTGAAATGTCTCACCCGTGCTTGCATAAAGTGCCCCCAACCGTCGTTTGAGTTCATGCGCTTCCGGGCTAATCTTGCGGGCAAAAAGAAAATTCTGGCTAAGCAATAAATCATAGTGATCGTTGTAAAATGTCGCGGGCATTCCATAGTCGGAAAACACTAAAAACGTCAGCGTCCTGCTTTCAATCTCTTCTTTGGGAATAAGATGATTGACCAAAGTTTGAAAGAAGGTCTCGTCCGGTATCCAGGTCGTTTTGAAAAACCGCATGACGTCAGGGCGCGATTTGATAAAATCTAAAATCCATTCAATCGTGCGCCGCCGTAAACACCACCATTGACTACCGATCATTATTTGAAGGTCAGACGGCACCTCTCTTACAAGCCCCAACTTGCGTTGCAAATTCAGCGAGCCATAAAACAGTTTCTGGTGAGTGCGTTCGTTGAAAAAATGGCGATAGACCAGGCGCTCTGCCTTCATACCGGTTTTGATCCAGTCACTTTCGAAAAAATCAAAGCTTTCGATGTAGTCGACATCGTTTGAATCCAGGAACTCATGCGCGTATTCAGCCGATTTGATCGCCATGCAGTCACCAGACAGCATGTAAAAATGCGTCGCGCGTGGAAATGTCTCTACCGCAGCCTCAACCGCATGAAGTGTCGCCTGAACAAGAGACCATGCACCCCACCCACATTTGATACGCTTTTTGGCAAAAGTGACGTTCGGGTTGTCCTTAAGCGTGTCCTTGATTTTAAAGAAATGTTCGGGATTGGCGCGCGCATCAAAATGGATCGACATAAAATCACCAGCCGCAGTCAAACGCTGCGCCTGCTTGATGATGGCATCAGGATCTTTATGACAGAGCAGAATAAAGGCTATTTTTGCCATTTTGGAAACCAAGATCCCATAAACTTGCGATTGTTTACATAGATAACGTGAAGAGCCATTGAATAAACAGTATTTCTTTGCTTTTTTAGTTACAAATGTCCCCTAACAATAACGTGAATAACTTGGGGTATCTGGAGGCGAATAAAATATGGGTTTTCCCGGAACCTGGATGACCGAGAGCGAAAGCGTGGTTTACCGCGTTGTGCCAAAGTGCGCCTGCTCCACAATCGGTCAGGTGATGTACTATTCAGATCATGGCACGTTCTTTGATGGCGACATTCATGACGCAACCTCAGGCATACACAAATGGGCGCTTGAAGACAGCCAGTCGTTGATAGAAGAAAATGTCACAAAGCACCAAAGTTATGCCTTCACCTGTGTGCGAAACCCATACACACGCATCCTTTCTTCCTTTTTCGACAAGATCTGCGGGATACAGCGCAATGGCAAACGCTATCGCGGAAATCTTGTTCCACTTTTGATACAGAAATACGGAATTCAGGTTGAGGGTGATTTTGATCAGGTCGCGTCATTTCGCCGTTTCCTGCTATTCGCACGCGATACCATTCGTTGGCGGCGTCCCATGGAACCCGATATTCACTGGTCCGCCATGTCCGGACATATTTCAACCTACATCGTGAACGGTGGGCGCTACGATAACATCTTCCACACCGAAACCTTCAACGAAGGTATGCAATCGGTTCTTGATGCGATCGACAAGAAGCACGAAGTTGATCTGGGCGCTATGCCGCGGTTTAACGAAAGCGAAGGCCACGGCCCGAAACGCGCCCATCCGGTCGAAGACTACTTTGACGATCTGTCAAAGCATCTGGTCTACGAAATCTACAAACGCGATTTCAATCTGTTCAAGTATGACTTTGAAAACCCCGGTAACAAGCTCCCGAAAGGCGAGATTGACCTGGATGAGGTGCACGCCAAGTTAGGTGAATAGAGCGAATTCGACCATGGCTGCCGGGCCTCGGTAATTTGTCCAAGGCCCGGCAACGTGAGTGTGGTTACGAACTCTCGGAATCAAGCAAGCCAGATTTGAATAACACTCCGGCTGCAACTGCACCTATGATCGGTGCCACTATGAACAACCATAGCTGCGACAAGGCTGCCCCTCCGGCGAAAAGCGCAGGACCGATAGAACGTGCGGGATTAACAGATACACCGGTCACATTGATCCCAACCAAGTGAATAACAACAAGCGTTAGCCCAATGGCCAGCCCAGCGACGGATGCTGGCGCACCCTTGCCCGTTGCGCCAAGGATCACCACCATGAACAAAAAGGTTGCGACAACCTCGAATGCAAAGGCTGCAATCATCGAATATTCGCCCAAATAGCCAGCACCCCAACCGTTCTGGCCAAGTCCATTTTCAGCGACTGAGTAGTCGGCCTTGCCTGTGGCGATCACCAAAAGTACGAGTGCGGCTGCTATAGCGCCAGCGATTTGCGCAATAATATAGCGTATCGCGTCTCCAAAGCTCATTCGCCCCGCAGCGACCGCACCGAGCGAGACTGCTGGGTTGATATGGCATCCAGACACCGGACCTATCCCATAGGCCATCCCGATAAGCGCCAGACCAAAAGCAAAACTAATTCCTGTCAGGCCGATATCGACACCCGCAATGACGGCCGATCCACAGCCAAATAATACAAGTGTGAAAGTCCCGATAAACTCGGCTATTTCCTTCTTCATAGGTGTCCCTCCCGTTGGTTACCGTGCGTTCAACAAATACGATCACGCGCTCTTCCAACAGGGGAAAGTCACAATAATTTGCTCATTAGTACTGCGATCGACTGAGTGATTTGCGGACTGCCGATACCCCTTTGGCCCGCAGTTCCTTCTCGTCAGATCAAACCGTTAATCTCAAAGCTTTTTCTGACGTTCGCTTGGGGCCGCGCGCCCATGTGTCGGATCACTTCTGATGCCGCAATGCAGCCCATGCGTCCACAGTTTTCCAGCGACTGTCCGGTGGACAAACCATAGAGGAACCCCGCTGCAAACTGGTCACCCGCCCCTGTCGCATCAACGGGTGTGATTGTTTCAACAGGAACCTCGGCGCGTTCATCACCGCGGATCAGAACGACAGGCTCACCACTGCGTGTACAAACAACCGTGCCGCAATCGATACGTGCTTGCGCCAGTGCGTCTTCAAGATCATTGGCTTCGTAAAGCGAAACCCATTCATCCTGATTGCCAATCACATAGTCCATTTCGCCTTTTACAAGTTGACGAAAATCTGCCCGGTGCCGGTTCACACAAAACGGGTCGGACAGCGCAATACCGGCTTTGCCGCCCGCAGCCCGGCACGCACGTGCAGCAGCGGCAAAAGCAGCTTTGCCTTTGTCTTTGTCGTAAAGATAGCCTTCAAGAAACAACAACTCCGCGTCTGCGGCCACGTCGTCCGAAACGTCCTGAGGGCCAAGTTCCGCCGAGATGCCAAGATATGTGTTCATCGACCTTTCGCCGTCCGGGGACACAAAGATCATACTACGTGACGTTGGCAGCTCTCCTCCGGCGACAGGGGGGTTTACGAAATCCGTTCCCTCATCAGCCATTGAACGCGCATAAAACTTACCGAGGTCATCATCATGAACCCGCCCGATGAAAGCTGTTTTCAGCCCGAGGTTGCCAAGGCCCGCAAGCGTATTCGCAACGGAACCACCAGCCGCTTGCGTCCGATCGTTCATCGCACCATACAAAGTTTCAGCGCGTTCACGCTCTACCAGTTGCATGATGCCTTTCTGTATCCCCATATTCTCCAGAAAATAGTCATCGGACTGCGTAAGAACATCGACTACGGCGTTTCCGATGCCGACAACCTGATACTTTTTCGTCATAGATTTTTTTCCTCAAAAGGGCAGAGATCACGCAGAATGCAATTACCGCACATGGGTTTGCGGGCTTTACAAACATAGCGCCCATGCAGAATCAACCAATGATGAGCGTGCTGCAAAAATTCCGCCGGAATGTTGTCTTCAATAGCGCGCTCAACCACATCTACATCTTTGCCGGGTGCAATTCCGGTCCGGTTCCCAATCCGGAAAATATGCGTATCAACGGCCTGTGCTGGCTGCTTGAACCACATGTTCAAAACAACATTCGCGGTTTTACGCCCTACGCCCGGAAGCGAAATCAATGCTGCGCGGGAAGACGGCACAACACCATCATATTCATCAACCAATATCTGGCTGAGCTTGATGACATTCTTCGCTTTCTGACGGAAAAGGCCGATGGTTTTTATATGCGCGGTTAAGCCATCAATCCCCAACGCCAGCATTTTTTCCGGCGTATCCGCGATCTTGAACAATTCCTTCGTCGCTTTGTTCACACCCACGTCCGTCGCCTGCGCGCTTAGCGCCACCGCAACCACCAGCGTATAGGCGTTGGTATGATCCAATTCACCTTTTGGTTCGGGTTCTGTGTCCCGAAACCGGGTGAATATTTCATATATCGTATGATAGTCTAATTGCTTTGCCATGCCAGAGGTATGCACAAGCGCGCGCCTGCCGTCCAGCCCGTCGATGGCGCAGCTTTCGGGTCGCATTGGCCCCCTTCCTAACCTATCCTGTTTACCAAAGACGGAGCGACCAGATGCAGACCGAAGACAGTTATCATTTTAACCTCATCCGCCGCGCACTGGATGAGATCGACAGTGCGAATCAGGCGCTATCGCTAGATGATCTTGCCAAGCGCATGAACATGAGCCCAGCACATTTTCAGCGCGTTTTCAGCCGTTGGGTTGGTGTTTCGCCAAAACGCTACCAGCAATATCTTGCGCTTGGTCACGCAAAAACCCTGCTGCGGGACAGGTTCACAGTGCTTGATACCGCACATGCCACGGGCCTCTCTGGTGGTGGTCGGTTGCATGACCTGTTTATCAAATGGGAAGCAATGAGCCCCGGAACTTACGCGGCGCGTGGCGAAGGCCTGACCATATATTGGGGTTGGTTCGATGGCCCCTTTGGCGAGATGCTTGCCATGGGAACGGACAAAGGCCTCTGCGGGCTGGCGTTCACTTCGGAATGCGGGCGCGAACATGCAATGGAGGACATGACCTCGAGATGGCCAAAAGCGACGTATATAGAGGCCCCACAATATCTGCAGCCCTGGATTGATGGCGCGCTTGGCGGAACCGAGACGAAGCTTGTTCTTATAGGCGCACCACTGCAAATCAAAGTCTGGGAGGCATTGCTCTCAATCCCTTCAGGCCATGTCTCAACTTATTCCGAAATCGCGCAGGCCGTTGGCGCACCACGCGCCGTGCGGGCAGTGGGAACAGCCGTTGGCCGCAACCCTGTCAGTTGGCTTATTCCCTGCCACCGCGCACTTAGAAAATCTGGCGGGCTTGGGGGCTACCATTGGGGCTTGCCGGTCAAACGTGCCATGCTGGCATGGGAATCTGCGCGCTCGGAATCGGCCTGAAAACCTCCTGTTGGCGGTTTATCGCCAAGAAAAAGGGCTTGTTATTCGATAACATCGCCCAATGTATTAAGCAGTGAGTGTACACAGAGTACTCAAGTTTATGAGGCAGATTATGATTCGATTTAAGTTACCACTTATGGCCGCAACTGTAGGTGCTTTGGCACTTGCCGGGTGTGAAGACACGGGTGGCGGCATCAGAACCGCAGACGGAGACCCAAACCGCACTGCAAACGGAGCCTTGATAGGTGCCGGTATTGGCGCGCTTCTTGGTGGAACGCGCGAAAGCGGCAATGATCGCTTTAAGAATGCAGTTATCGGTGGCGCGATTGGTGCTGGCGTAGGTGCCGTGATTGGTAGCCAGCTTGACAAACAAGCCGCTGATTTACGCCGTGATTTAGGCAACGATGAGATTGGTATCGTTAACACTGGCAACGAACTGATTGTGACAATGCCGCAGGACATCTTGTTTGCAACTGACAGCGCGAATGTCCGTTCCGATTTACAACGTGATTTGCGGGCGCTCGCTGGAAATTTGCTCGATTACCCAGACACAACAGTTGAGGTAATAGGCCATACCGACAATGTCGGTGAAGCTGGTTACAATCAAGGTCTGTCATCGCGGCGTGCAAATGCCGTGGCTTCAGTTCTGCTTGGGCAGGGCGTTCCTTCTTATCGTGTAAGGGCATTCGGCAGAGGTGAAAGCCAACCTGTTGCGTCCAATCTGACGTCCGAAGGCCGGTCACAAAACCGCCGTGTTGAAATCGTGATCCGCCCAGCTGCCTGATCATTGTTAAACCAATTCGAAAGGCCGATTCTTAAAAGGATCGGCCTTTTTCATTGTCGTCTTCCGTTGCTGGTCATATGATCTTACCACTTTCAAGGGGTCCGCAATGCCATTTCAAAAAGTTCAATCCGAAAAACTATCCAGCTCTGTCGTACGCCAGATTGAGCTCTTGATCCTGCGTGGGATATTGCGCCCCGGCGAACGACTGCCGAGCGAACGCGAACTTTCCGAAAAGCTTGGCGTGTCACGCCCCAGCCTGCGTGAAGCAGTGGCTGATCTGCAAAATCGTGGACTTCTGAACAGCAAGGCTAGCGCTGGTATCTATGTCGCCAATGTCCTTGGGTCTGCTTTTTCCCCTGCCCTGGTCGCCCTTTTTGCGAGCCATGATGAAGCCCTCTTTGACTACATTGATTTTCGGCGCGATATGGAGGGACTCGCTGCAGAACGTGCTGCGCGGCTTGGCTCGGATACTGATCTCTTGGTCGTCGATACGGTTTTTAAGAAAATGGAAGCGGCTCACACCAAGCGTAATCCGACGGAAGAAGCAAAACTTGATGCGGAGTTCCACCTCGCCATTATCGAAGCAAGCCACAACGTTGTCATGCTTCACATGATGCGATCCATGTTTGAGCTTTTGCGCGAAGGTGTTTTTTACAATCGTCAGGTCATGTTTAAACAACGCACAACCCGTGACACGCTATTGAATCAGCACCGCGCAATAAACAAGGCGTTGCAGGCGCGTGATACTGCAGGTGCACGTGTCGCAGTAGAAGTGCATCTCAGTTATGTTGAGCAATGCATGTCGGATCAGCAAAAGACAGATCAAAACGAGGCGATTGCGCAACAACGCCTAGCGCACGAGCAAGCACGTTAGAAGCGAGCCTGCGTAAAAGAAAACCCGACCGCGAAGGCCGGGTTTCTAGCTTCTTTTAAGTGCAGTGGCAGCTAGTGTAGTTTCGCGTCCACATCCGCTATTGCCGCTTCGATCAGTTTGTTGCCTTCGGCAGCGCTCATTTGCTTGGCAATCACATCACCAGCAGCAGCGACAGCCACCACAACCGCGCGATCGCGAACTGCTTTAACCGCAGACGACTGTGCAGAAACAATCTGATCTTCAGCAGCCGCTAGCCTGCGCGCAATACTTGCCTTCAAATCTTCTTTTGCAATCTCTGCAGCGGTCGCAGCCTCAACCTTGGCGGCTTCGATGATGCGTTGCGCCTGATCCTTCACTTCTTCTTGCTTGCGCTCGTAAGATGCGAGGATAGTTTGCGCTTCTTCACGAAGAGCACGGGCTTCATCCAAATCAGATTTGATTCCGTCAGCACGTTTGTCGAGGTGCCCACTGACAATCCCCGGAACTTTGAAGTAAATCAAAACCCCGATGAAAAGCAGGAACGCGATCGACACAACAAAGTTGGTGTTTCCTAGCGAGAAAAACGAACCCGACGCAGCAAAGGCCGGGCTTGCCGCAGCGGTGAAAAGGAAAGTCAGCTTTTTCATCTTGAAACCCCTTTCAAACGTGCGGTAACCGCTGAGGTGATCGAGCGCGCGTCAGCAGAACCACCCAAAACAGCAACGATTTCCTTCGCTGCTTCTTTTGCAACTTCCTTGACGTTATCCGCAGCGCTTTCGCGAATAGCAGAAATTGCTTTTTCTGCTTCTGCAGTTTTCACGCCGATCTCTGCATCTGCCTTTGCAATTGCCTTGTCCAGATCAACCTGAATCTCGGCTTTTGTTTCAGCAATGATACGGTTTGCTTCTGCGCGAGCTTCTGCGAGTGCTTTGTTATAAGCATCTTCCGCTTCCACAGCTTTCAGCTTTAGCTCTTCGGCTGCAGCGATGTCATTCGTGATCGTGCCCTGGCGTTCAGCCAGAACCGAAGCAATACGAGGCAGCGCAATACGCGACAGAATGAAATAAATGGCCAGCAGCGTCAGGACGAGCCAGAAAATCTGGTTCGAAAACGTGCTGAAATCAAGCTGCGGCATGCCAACAGCCTCTGCAGCATGTCCTGCAGACTCGGCAGCGTGACCTGCGGTTTCTTCAACCTCTGTAGCCATGTCGTCCTCCTAAGACCTTAGATTACACCGGGCGGGCAACATGCGCCCCCCCGGCCGTAAGGATGGTCCGGAAGATTAAACGGCGAACATAAGCAGAAGAGCGACCAGGAACGAGAAGATCCCCAGAGCTTCTGCGAACGCGATGCCGATAAACATTGTTGCGGTTTGACCAGCCGCTGCAGACGGGTTGCGCAGGGCACCCGACAGGAAGTTACCAACAACGTGACCCACGCCGACAGCTGCACCACCCATGCCGGTACATGCAAGACCTGCACCCACATAGGCACCCATTTGTACGATATCGCCTTCCATAGTCGTTACTCCTTACGTTGGAATTGGCATTAGAATTCGTGATTATTCACAAGACCTTAGTGATGAGGATGCAGCGCATCTTTCAGATACACGCAGGTCAGAATTGCAAAAACATAGGCCTGGATAAAGGACACCAGGGTCTCAAGTGCGTAAATCGCAGTAATCGCCAGGATAGAGAATGGAGAGATCGCAAGGATCGCTGCAAAGCCTGCGAATACTTTGATCACCGCGTGACCAGCCATCATGTTCCCTGCAAGACGAATAGAGTGGCTAACAGGGCGCACAAAGTAGGAAATGATCTCGATCAGCGCCAGAATTGGGCGAAGCACCAACGGTGCCTGAGAGATCCAGAAAATGTTCAGAAACCCAAATCCGTGCTTAACAAAGCCCAGAATGGTGACTGTCAGGAACACGGCAATCGCCAGAACCGCAGTAACAGCGATATGCGATGTCGTCGTAAAGCTCATCGGCAAGAGGCCAAGGAAGTTCGCGAACACGATAAACATGAACAGTGTCATGATATATGGGAAATAGCGCAGGCCATCTTTGCCAGCCACATCTTCAACCATCTTGTAGACAAAACCATAGGCCATTTCGCCAACTGATTGTGTGCGCGTTGGCACAATGGCACGACGACGTGTTCCAACGACCAGCAACAAAACGATCGAAAGAACGGTCAAAGCCATCCAAAGTGTCACGTTCGTCGGGGTGTACCACATGACCGGTCCGTCGCCAAAAAGAGGCTGAACAACGAACTGATCCATCGGGTGAAATACCAAACCGCCGGATTCTGCCTCTGCTTCTGCTGACACGTCTAGTCCCTCTTGTCTCGTGTGACTGCATTTTGTTGCTCAGCCACATGTTCCTCTTGGATCTCCTTGGCGGTGCGAAGCATTGTCCTCACGCCGGCCACGAAACCCAGCAAAATAAAAAGCACCATAAAGATTGGTTTGGTCCCAAACAGCGTGTCCAACCCGATCCCGATGCCAAAACCAATCGCGATGCCCGCGACCAGTTCAACCACCATTCGCCAGGCATGTTGTGCCTGAGAATAATGCTCTTCCTTCCGAGGGGCTGGTTCCTGCGCTTTTCGCGCGCCTTCGATCCGGTCTTCAAGCGTTTTGAGACGCTCGGGGTCGGGTGCATCAGGCATAAAATCGGCCTCTCAGTCAGTCGTCGCAACCTAGAAAGAGTACTGATCAGAGTCAACAGCGGCTGATACACTGTAAATATCTGATAATATTGTAATATTTTTTCTGCGTCACTGCGCCGGCACCCGAAACTACGGCAATAGTAAATTCAACCGACCAGTTGAGTTTGCAAAAAGCAGGGTCCGGTATTCTGGTTCAGTTGTTGTGATTCCTGTATATCACTGACCGCTCCAGAAGCCAGCTAACGAATGCCCGAACAGCCCGTCGTCTCCGGGCGCCTGCGCTGAAGGCGAGGTGATAGCTGCCCGCATCAAGCCCGTGATCGACACACTTCACCAGCCGACCGCTTGCAACGTCCTGCTCCACCAATTCCGGGTTCGTCAGAATAACCCCCTGCCCTGCAATGGCTGCGGCCAGGGACAACACCGCATCCAGCGTTCGCTGCACTTTGGGGATTTCAGCATCGGTCAATCCCGCCTTTCGAAACCACCTGCTCCAAGGGTCGCCGTCCCGATCGAAAAGCAGGCGAAACCGAAGCAGATCCCGCGTGCGCATCCCGCTTTGCCAGACAGCAGGCGATGCGTAAGGAAAGATCTGCGTGTTGCTGAGCAGTTCAGAACCCGCTGCAGCAAGCCCGTCACCATGAAACCGTATGGCGACATCCGCCTCATGCTGGTCGAGATTTGCCACAAGGGTACTCGCCACTAGCTTGATTTCAAGCTTGGGATACGTTGTCTGAAATTCTCCGATCCTCGGCACCAGCCAGCGTTCTGCAAATGTCGGATCGCTGTTGACCTTCACACGGCCTTCAACATCAGCGCTGAACAGCTCTGTCGCCGCCGCTATTTCGTCAAACGCGGGCGTCAGCACAGCTAGGTAGCGCCGGCCATCCTCGGTCAGGGCAACTCCCCGGGATTGGGTGCGGAAAAACTGCACCCCCAACCGCTTCTCGAGTCCTCTCACGTGGCGGCTGACAGCAGAATGACTGACGTTCAATTCCTCCGCCGCGCCGGTAAAGCTGCCATGACGTCCGGCCGCCTCAAAGGCGCGCAGGGCATTCAGTGGTGGAAGGTTGCGTGACATGGCCGACATGTGACTTTTTCGAACAAGTCATGTCAAGCAAAGGCTTTTGAAAGTCAGCGGCCAAAAGCACAGATTGATTTCAGAAACACCATCAAAGGATTGCCAACATGGCCTTCACATCGTGTAAAAACGCGCAATCGCGCGACCGCTACAGTATTGTCCACAAGCTTTTGGCAGCGCTTTACCACGCCTTGCCTGCGCAGAGTCATCCACGTTTTTTTCTAACACCCCAATTAAAGCGCGACATGGGTTTTACGGATATCGATGAAACCCACACAAAGCCGGTACAAAGAGACTTGCGCCACCCCATGCTTTAGGTTGTGTACCCTGGCATGGCGCTGCTAGTGTTGCTCCACCATGCCCGATACAATCGAAAAACTCGACACCGTATTCTCAGCCCTCGCCGACCCGACCCGTCGAGCAATCCTGACTATGCTGCTGGAGGATGACATGGCCGTCACCGATGTAGCTGAACCCTTCGAAATGTCCTTAGCGGCGATTTCAAAACACCTGATAATCTTAACCCGTGCTGGTCTTATCAGCCAGGAAAAGCGTGGGCGCGTGAAATGGTGCAAGCTGGAACCCGACGCTTTAAGGGATGCCTCTATCTGGATGCAAAGCTTTGGTCAGTTCGAAGCCGTGAACCTTGATGCGTTTGAGCGGTTCTTAGAGCGCGAACTGGATAACGACACCGCCTGAGCCAGACGCAAACAACACGCCACTCAGTGTTCGTCCTTTAATAGCATAAGCAAAGCAACCACGGTTAGTGCAACACCGGCCAGCACCAGGCCCCGTGGCGCACCGTTGCCCAGCACTAATTCCCAAAGGATAACCCAGCTTGGCACCAGATATGTATACGCCATGACTTTAGCAGATGGCAGGCGCAAGCTCGCGTATTGCAGCAACGCAAAAGATCCGGCACTTGCAAAAACGGCCGTATACACAATCGTTGTCCAGACAATTGTCGGCAATGCCAACCAGTCAGTTTCGAGGATGTCATTCCATCCATAGACTACAAACACCCAGAAAGCCGCGAACATCATTCCAAATGTAAACCCAAAAGCAGGCTCGCCCCGGTTTAGCCGGCGCATGATTGACGGGTAAAACGCGTGCGCCACGCAGCCCCAAAAGAAAATTGCCTCACCAACACCGATGTTAAAGGCCCACAGCGCCGCGAAATCCGCCTTGAATATCACCCAAAGCGCGCCAATTCCGCCCAGAATTAATGCCCCAGCCATGCGAACTGTCGTTATCTGGCGAAGGATCAAATACCCAAAGCCTGCTGCCATAAGGGGTGTAAGTGTAAAAACAGCAGCCGCCGAAACGGGCGGAGCCGTTTTCAAACCTTCAAACATGGTAACAAAATAAAACGCCATTGTGCCACCCAGGATCACAAAGCGCCAAGGAGCGCGTGCAACCTGTCTGGTAAGCCCACCGGTCGCTGCAGCAATAAAACCCATTAGCGTTGTCGCAATTAGAAACCTGATCGCATTAAACGCGGCTGGTTCAACTTCGTTCGCAACCATTGAACCCAGGCTAAAAGAACCCGCGACCAACGCTGAGAAGCTTAGCATCGCAAAATGTCCGCGCATTTCTGATGTCAGCTTGCTGCGATCGCTCCGGGCGCCCTGTGTTGGGCTCATATTGTTCCCCACTCTTTCGCCTTCGCTTTCAAGAAGGTCAGAAATGCCTGTACCTTCATTGTGCGATGCAGGTCGACATGGGTCACGATCCATAGCGGTGAAACCCATTCGGGACGCGGAGGGAAAACCTGAATCAGATCATCGTGCTGGCTCGCAGCGAAATCAGACAGAAACCCAAGGCCCCCGCCCGCGCAGACAGCGTGTTCAATGCTTTGAAAATCCCCTGCGCGAAAGACGACATTCTCTGGAGGAACATGCTCGTCCAGCCATTTGTAGAAGGGCGCGCGTTTCTGGCGTTCTTCGCCAGCGACAAACCTGTGCTTCTTTAGCTCGTCTTCACTATTCGGCATCCCATAACGATCAATGTAGGATTTAGCGCCATAAAGCGCGATACACTGCGTCACCAGCGGTTGCACGACATTGTCTGGCTGATCCGGAGTTTTACCAGCGCGGATAGCGACATGTGCCTCGCCGTATTCCAGGCGAAACACACGCTCCCCTGTCATATAGTGCACCTTCACATCCGGATGCTCTTGCTGAAACTCGACCAGAACAGGTGCAAGTAAGGGCGACATATTCGCAAGCGAAGTGACGAGCAAGTTTCCAGTTACCGACTCTCCCTGACCGCGTATGCGTCCGGCAAGCTGCGTGAACTGTTCAGCTGTCGTCTGGGCAACCTGCAACAGATCCTGCCCCGCTTCGGTCGCTGTGTATCCGCGCGCGTGCCTCTGAAACAGTTTTGTTCCCAGTTGTTTCTCTAAATGGTCTATGTGACGAATAACCGTCGCATGATGCACCCCAAGCACGTCCGCTGCACCACTAACTGTACCCATTCGCGCGACCTGAAACGCTGTACGTATCTCATCCCAGTTTTCCATTCCCTCACCTGTGCAATATTCAACATTTTTTGTTCGATTATCAGTATTGTGTTCATTTTTGCAATGACTAATTTCGATCTATCAACATGAGGAATTCACAAATGACACAATCAATTCTGCGTATCGACGCCTCTGCCCGCGCAGAGGATTCCGTTTCCCGTTCCCTTACCGACAGCATTGTCGCCCGGTTCGGTAGTGCCACCGTTATCACCCGCGATCTATCGGAAGGTATTCCACACCTGTCTGAAACCTGGGTCGGTGCGACTTTCACCCCACCCGAAAACCGTACTGCACAGCAAGTCGAAGCGCTTTCATTCTCTGACGAACTGGTTGCAGAGGTACAAGCAGCTGACATCATCGTCATCGGCTCGGCTATTTACAACTTCAGCCTTCCCTCTTCTCTAAAGGCCTGGATTGACCAGATCAGCCGGGTTGGTGTCACCTTTAAATACGGTGAAAACGGCCCCGAAGGCTTGTTGAAAGACAAACGTGTTATCGTCGCATTGGCCTCTGGCGGCACCGCGATTGGCTCTGACTATGACCATTTCACGCCTTACCTTAAGTTCGTTCTGGGATTTTTAGGCATAACAGATGTGCAATTTGTTGGTGCGACCGAACTGGCTCAGAATGCCGACGCGTCAATCGCGGCTGCAAAGACCGAGATCGGTAAACTTGCCGCATAAAACACACCATAAAAATTCTGACGGGCCCATTCTCGCGGATAGGGCATGTTGGCTTGACTCTTTCCCGCCTCGGGCCTAAACGACCTCGAACTCCGGAAGTCCTTTAAAGCTTCCGGTCCCTTTGCATTGCGCAGGGATCGCCATCAGTCAGCGCGTTGCGCCCACTGGTGCCGTTGGTTATTGGAGCGTCCCTTCTTATCTGAAGGGTTAGGTTTGAAATGGCAAAGGAGCCGTCGCGATGTTTGAAAATCTGTCCGAACGCCTCTCTGGTGTTTTTGACCGCCTTACCAAACAAGGCGCCCTGAGCGATTCTGATGTCTCAACTGCATTACGTGAAGTCCGCGTTGCCCTGCTGGAAGCCGATGTTTCGCTGTCTGTCGCTCGTGACTTTGTTAAGGCGGTACAGGAAAAGGCCGCCGGACAATCTGTTACCAAATCCGTGACGCCCGGCCAGCAGGTCGTAAAGATCGTCCATGACGAACTTGTACATGTCCTTGCAGGTGACGAAACCGAACCGGGTGAGCTGAAGGTAGACAACCCGCCCGCGCCCATCCTGATGGTTGGCCTTCAGGGCTCTGGTAAAACGACAACCACAGCAAAGCTCGCCAAACGCCTTTCAGAAAAGAACGGTAAGCGGGTTCTGATGGCCTCGCTCGATACGCAGCGTCCGGCGGCACAAGAACAGCTTGCAATCCTTGGCAAACAAATCGGCGTGGATACACTACCGATTATCAAGGGTCAGTCCGCCGTTGATATCGCAAAACGCGCCAAACAGCAGGCAACGCTCGCGGGCTATGACGTCTACATGCTCGACACCGCAGGCCGCTTGCACATCGATCAGGTGCTGATGGATGAGGTGCAGGCTGTTCGCGATGTCGCTAACCCGCGCGAAACCCTGCTTGTCGTCGATGGCCTGACTGGTCAGGACGCGGTAAATGTTGCCGAAGAATTTGATGGCAAAGTCGGCATCAGCGGTGTTGTCCTGACCCGGATGGACGGTGACGGACGTGGTGGTGCCGCGCTTTCCATGCGCGCTGTCACGGGCAAGCCAATCAAATACGTTGGTCTTGGCGAAAAGCTGGACGCGATCGAAGAGTTTCACCCGGAACGTGTTGCTGGCCGTATCCTTGGTATGGGCGATATCGTTTCGCTTGTTGAAAAAGCTCAGGAAACCATCGAGGCCGAACAAGCTGAACGCATGATGAAGCGCTTCCAAAAAGGTCTGTTCAATATGAACGACCTGAGAGCGCAGCTTGAGCAAATGATGAAAATGGGCGGCATGGAAGGCATCATGGGTATGATGCCGGGCATGGGCAAAATGGCCAAGCAAGTTGAAGAAGCCGGCTTTGACGACAAAGTTCTGAAACGTCAGGTCGCCCTCATCCAGTCGATGACTAAAAAAGAACGTGCCAATCCACAAATCCTGCAGGCTAGCCGCAAAAAACGCATCGCGAAAGGCGCTGGCCTTGAGGTTTCTGAATTGAACAAGCTTCTGAAAATGCATCGCCAGATGGCTGACATGATGAAGAAGATGGGCAAAATGGGCAAACGCGGCATGCTGAAGGGTGCGCTTGGCAGCATGTTTGGCAAAGGCGGCGGGATGCCTGGAATGCCAGGCGGTATGGACCCATCTGCGATGGACCCCAAAGCACTGGAAGCCGCAGCTAAGAAAATGGGGGGTCTTCCCGGTCTTGGCGGCGGCCCTCTGCCCCCCGGTTTGTCAGGGTTTGGCAAAAAGAAATGAAAATATCCGTCCCCACACTTGAAACAGAACGCCTGATCCTGCGCGAACATCGCGCCGAGGATTTTGAGCCGTTGGCAAAGTTTTACGCCGACGGTGAGCGCTGTGCTGGGTTCGGAGGGCCGCTCGGCCGCGAAGACAGCTGGCGCTGGTTCGCGTCTTCTATTGGTCACTGGCAATTGCGCGGCTATGGCTATTGGTCGGTTGAGGAAAAATCCAGCGGTACATTCTGTGGCCTTGTTGGTCTTTGGAACCCTGAAGGCTGGCGCGAGCCTGAACTGGGCTGGGCCATGGTGGCCAGTGCCGAAGGTCGGGGAATTGCTTATGAAGCCGCGGCGCATGTTCGTGACTACACGTTCGGCACGCTGAACTGGCCGACCCTCACAAGCAACATCGTACCCGACAACGCGCGCTCTATTGCGCTCGCGGAACGGCTTGGCGCGAAACTGGACGGAAGCTACGACAACCCACATATGGGCCTCGTCCATGTCTACCGTCACCCAAAACCGGAGGCGAGCAATGACAGATGATGCAACCCGCGCCGAAGAGGTGCTAAAGGAACATCGTGAAAGCATTGATCGGCTTGACGCTGTGTTGGTTTACACACTTGCCGAGCGTTTCAAACACACGCAGGCCGTCGGTAAACTGAAGGCACAACATTCTTTGCCGCCATCTGACCCGATGCGCGAAGCAAGACAGATCGAACGTCTTCAGCGTATGGCGCTGGAGGCAGACCTTAACCCCGAATTCGCTAAAGAGTTTTTGAGCTTCATAATTAGCGAAGTCATCCATCACCACGAAAAACATCAGGAATAACAGACGGCAATTAGTCCGTCTCAATCATCTTAAGGAGAACTCACAATGGCTATGAAAATCAGGCTCGCTCGCGGTGGCAGCAAAAAACGCCCCTTCTATCGTATCGTTGCTACGGACACCCGTATGCCACGCGATGGTCGTTTTATCGAAAAATTGGGCACCTATAACCCGCTGCTCGCTAAAGACAGCGAAGACCGCGTAAAAATGGATCTTGATCGCGTAAAATACTGGCTTGGCGAAGGTGCAAAGCCAACTGACCGTGTGTCCCGTATGCTGGAAGCTGCTGGTGTTCTAGAGAAGAAGACCCGCAACAACCCTAAATCAGCTGTTCCAGGTAAAAAAGCTGCTGAGCGCGCAGAAGAAAAAGCTTCCAAAGCTGCCGCCGCTGCTGAAGCCGCCGCTGCACCTGCAGAAGCTCCAGCCGAAGAGCCGGTTGAAGAAGTGGCTGAAGAAGCCTCTGCTGAATAAGCGGGGCCGGCTGGGTCATGGCGCAATTTTCGGATCAGTTCCGACAAGAGCTTGACCAGCTAATGAGGTGGCGGCGTGATGTCCGCCACTTTCGCACAGACTCTGTCGAAGGCGTTTTGATTGATCGTTGTCTTGCAACCTTCAATCTGGCGCCTTCCGTCGGTTTATCAGAACCGTGGCGTGTTGTTCGGCTTCGATCGGCAGCGGCGCGAGCCGCAGCACTATCAAACTTCGAATCTGCCAATCAAGACGCACTAAATGGTTACTCAGGTGAAAAATCCGAGATTTATGCCGGGTTGAAACTGAGTGGAATGCGCGATGCCCCAGAGCAATTCGCTGTGTTCTGCGATGAGAATACCGAAAAGGGTGCGGGTCTTGGCGCTGCTACTATGCCCGAAATGCGCCGCTATTCTGTTGTCGCGGCCATCACGCAATTCTGGTTGGCTGCACGTGCTGAAGGGTTGGGTGTTGGCTGGGTATCAATCCTCGATCCGGAACAACTTGCTCGTGATATTGATGTTCCGGAAGACTGGGCATTAGTTGCGTATCTTTGCGTCGGCTGGCCCAAAGATGATATGGAAACACCAGAGCTGGAGCGTGCCGGTTGGGAAGACCGGCGCGGTCATTTGCCTATCGTAGACCGTTAGAGCGCTTCAAAGCCTCTTGCATCAGAACCGCGCGCTCCGCGCTTAGGGCTAAGGGATAACCGATGTCAGACCGTATTTGCGTAGGCGCCATCGCTGGTTCTTATGGAGTAAAGGGTGAGGTTCGCTTGAAAAGCTTTTGTGCTGATCCAGAGGCAATTGCTGACTTTGATCCGCTGTTTTCGGAAGACGGAACTCAAAAATACTCCGTTACTCTGACACATGTCGTCAAGAATGGGTTTTCGGCTAAAATAAATGGCGTTTCCAACAAGGAGCAGGCAGAGAAACTGCGCGGCATAAGGCTGTTTGCTGATCGCGATCAACTGCCTGAGTTACCGGACGACGAATTTTACCACGCAGATCTGATTGGCCTGACGGTTTTGGATACCGGAGGCAACGTTCTTGGCCGCGTTAAGAATGTGCAGAATTACGGGGCAGGCGATTTGCTGGAAATTGAAGGTTCTGTCTTGGAAAATACAGTGCTGCTTCCTTTTACCAAAGAGGTCGTCCCAACGGTTGATCTGGCTGGGGGTCGCATAATCGCGAATCCCCCCGAGGGGATTTATCCGGAATGACCCATTTTTTTCCTGTTACCGGCATTTATGTTGGAGTTTCACGAGATGAGTAATAGCCCTTCCAAATCTCACGGTCGGCTTTCTATCTCTGCGACAACAACGCCTCGCGAACTTATTCAAGACAAACCACACCTGAAAGACGCATGGACCGTCAAGATCGTCACGTTATTCCCCGAGGTTTTTCCCGGTGTCCTGGGGGCATCTCTTACTGGAAAAGCGTTGCAGGAAGGTCTGTGGCGGCTAGAGACAATTGACCTCAGGCCTTTTGGCGAAGGCAAGCATCGCAATGTTGACGCTCCGCCTTATGGGGGTGGTGCCGGGATGGTTCTACGCGCCGATGTTGTTGCAAAGGCGTTGAAACAGGCTGAACGGGATACACCAGAGGACCACGCAAAATGGCCCGTGGTTTATCTTTCACCGCGCGGCAAGCCCTTTACGCAGGCAATGGCGCAAGAATTTTCAGAGGCCAAAGGAATGACTTTGCTTTGTGGTCGTTTTGAAGGGGTGGACGAACGCGTGATCGAACATTTCGATATCACGGAAGTCTCGCTTGGTGACTTTGTCTTGACAGGCGGAGAGATTGCAGCACAGGCCTTGATTGATGCGACAGTCCGGCTTATACCGCGCGTGCTTGGGAATCAGGAATCTACCGAGGACGAATCGTTCGCGGCTGGATTGCTTGAGCACCCGCAATACACGAAACCAGCCGTTTGGGAGGGTCGTGAGATACCGGAAATTCTTCTTTCCGGGCATCACGCGAAGATAACCGACTGGCGGCAGGTTATGGCCGAAAGGCTAACTAAGGAACGTCGACCTGACCTCTGGCGGGCTTATTGTGAAGAACACGGTAGGGACCCGGTTGAAGACCAAGAGCTATCGGGGCGCGCAAACCTTCGTGGAAAAACCACGAGCAAAAAAGGATCATAGCGATGAATCTAATCGCACAGCTGGAAGCCGAGCAAATTGCAGCGCTTGGCAAAGACATTCCAGATTTCAAAGCGGGTGACACTATCCGCGTTGGGTTTAAAGTGACAGAAGGCTCGCGCACGCGTGTCCAGAACTACGAAGGCGTATGCATCAGCCGTAAAAACGGCAACGGCATTGCTGGCGCGTTCACTGTTCGCAAGATTTCATTTGGGGAAGGTGTTGAACGGGTCTTCCCGCTGCACTCCACCAACATTGATAGCATCACCGTGGTTCGCCGCGGTCGCGTGCGTCGTGCGAAACTTTATTATCTGCGTGAACGTCGTGGTAAATCTGCACGTATCGCTGAACAAACAAATTACAAGCCCGCGTCGGCTAAAGCGTAAGGACGGATAAAATGAGAAAAGACATCCATCCCGAATATCACACGATCAGCGTCAAAATGACTGACGGCACGGTCATGGAAATGAAATCGACTTGGGGCAAGGAAGGCGACCAATTGGCGCTGGATATTGATCCTACAGTACACCCTGCGTGGACCGGCGGCGGCACGCGCCTGATGGACACTGGCGGTCGCGTCTCCAAGTTCAAAAAGAAATACGAAGGTCTGGGTTTCTAAGCACCCTATACCTGCTCTTATTACGAACGCCGCTCCTCTCGGAGCGGCGTTTTGCATTTTCGTAAAGTTTTTTGCTTACAATTTGTAGGCTGGGAAGCTTGTAGGTCACATTGTTATGCCACCACCTACCTGCGCTCAAATCCATTTGCTTGCATCAGCGGCAGACGAGACTTGAAGATCGGAACAATCATCGAAAGTGGTCTGCTATGACGTCGGGGGCCTTTTTCCTTGCCGTTTTTCAAAGACGTCAGATTCGACTGTGCCTTCTGGTCAATTCCATTCAGATTCGCCCGCTTTATCGCGTTTTCAAGACCAACCGGAGCTTCCTGACTGGACCAAAGGTTAGCATGTGAAGGTTTGCCCATCGCGACATCTATCGTGATTGGGTTTCCTTCAGTATCGGAGAATTCAAGCTCGCCGACTGCGCTCTTTACTTTTGTTGCAACGTTGCTCGACTTTTTACGCCCTGATTTTGGAATGACACAAACGAAAATCCCATCTCCGACATATGAGATTTGCAAATTCGGGCTGTTGATCGCACCGGTTATGCAACTGGCAACGCTGTTGACCAGACTTCGAAAGTCACTGGATGAAAGTGTTTGGTGGATCGTTTCGATTTCGATAATCTTGAAAGCAACAATCTCCATCGCATAATTGCCCATGGGTAACTTCAGAAGGCGGTTTTCCAACTCGGTGATATCAACCGCTCCGGTCACGTCTTCGAGGTCGAATTTTTCATCAAGCCTTAAGCTATGCAGACCATCCAGCTGTTCTTTCAACGCTTCCGCATTCAAACGCGCTTCACGTTCCTGATGGACCACATGACTCAACCCATCTGCCGCCCGAATACGAGCGCCAAGTTCTAATCCATGAAACGGTTTGGTTATATAATCGGTCGCTCCGGCGGCAAAGGCACGATCTATATAGCATTGCTCGGATAAGGCGGTGATCATCAATACCGGAATGTTAATATATTCTTCGAAACTGCGAATGGTTTTGCACAGCTCGATTCCATCTTTTCCTGGCATTCTAATATCGAGCAGGTAGCAATCGAACGGGTCCTGCGTATTGTTGATAAGCGCCAGTGCCTCGTCTGCAGAGGTTGCGACTGTAATATCGGTGTAGTCCGCATTTACCAGTGCCGACTTCAGAATCTCCAGTGCGATTTCATCATCGTCAACTGCCAGGATCTTCATATCGTCCACTCCAAATATGGCATGCAGAGCCCTTCTGAATGTGCCATCTGATCGTCTTTGATTCTCTCATAATCACGTAGATACGTCGTCCCCGTTGCCTGTATGGAAACAAAGTTTGGTCTAAATATGGCAAAGCGATGTTTTGTGAAATCATGATACGCTGGTCTCTGCCCAGTTATTGCTGATCCATATCTACAGCAAACACCAATCGTAATACGCTCTGTTTCGGAACCAAAAAATGACTTCCGCTGCCTAAAAATACCCCGGTCTTAAGTGGCAGATAAATGCAATTTCACAATAAAAGCACATAAGTCCGCCTTGTGCACTGCTGTGGCTTCCCATAATGAAAAACACAACATATAGTTAGCATGTCCATAAGGGCGCGCTTTTTTACGTTGCTGGGAAGGGATATCTGGCTTGGCGCATATCATCGTTGTCGGGAATGAAAAGGGCGGATCAGGTAAGTCGACGACGTCTATGCACGTGGCAACTGCGCTTGCACGGATGGGCCACAAGGTTGGCGCGTTGGATCTGGATCTCAGACAGAAAACATTTGGCCGGTATATCGAAAATCGGAAAGCATTTCTAAATTCGCAAGGATTGGACCTGCCAGTTCCCGATTATCACGATTTGCCAGAAATTGACCGGTCATCGCTACAACCCGGTGAAAATATCTATGATCATCGCTTGTCAGCTGCTGTGGCGACACTGGAACCCGATAGTGATTTTATCCTGATCGACTGCCCCGGTTCTCATACACGGCTGTCTCAGGTTGCGCATTCGCTGGCTGACACATTGATCACACCGTTAAACGACAGCTTCATTGATTTTGATTTGCTTGCCCGGCTGAACTCTGAAACGGGCAAAATCCTAGGTCCATCGGTTTATTCTGAAATGGTATGGAACGCGCGCCAACTGCGCGCGCAGGCCGGGCTTCCACCAATTGACTGGATCGTAGTTCGTAACCGACTTGCGGCGCAGCAAATGCACAACAAAAAGAAGATGGGCGAAGCGCTCGAAAATCTGTCTAAACGCATCGGATTTCGTATTGCGCCCGGTTTCGGTGAACGTGTGATTTTCCGGGAACTTTTTCCACGCGGATTAACGCTGCTTGATCTTAAAGAAGTTGGGGTTGAGCATCTTAATATTTCAAACGTTGCTGCCCGTCAGGAAGTTCGCGATCTTATGAAAGCGCTGCATTTACCGGGCGTGACCGTGAATTTCTAGGGACAAGCCTTTCTGGACAGGACTCTGTTCTGATAGTTGGGTTGCAAGCCACTGCCAATCGACAGCCAAGAAAAAAAGGGCGGCCTCGCGGTCGCCCAATTTAATTTGTTGGAGGTCACTTTCAGATTGCTACCGACGTGGCGGACGGACATATCGCTGAATAGAAAGTAGCGAGACTTCGCGACCTTCAGACATCTGGTCCCGAACAACTGCAATAGCATAGATGCCAGAGCCGACCTTCTTCACCATCCGGGTTGTTGGTGCGTCCGGATTGCTAAGGCTTTCAGCAACCTGCATTCCGGTGCCTTCATAGTCGAACATTACGAGCCTCGAAGAGTCACCTAATGAAACGGCGTCTATAACAACAAGACTTTCTTCTTCGACCGAGAACAGAAACCACTGTGTACCCACAGCGGCCACGTTGTCACTCCGCAGGGTCCGATCAAGCAAACCCAGATCGGTGAAAACGATGCCGCTATCAGATGGCGGCAATAGCTCTCCCAGTGCATAAGCCTCGGCCAACATTGCCTCAGCGGTCATTTCCTCGATAGTGACAGAATAAGAACCTGAACCTTCCCCAGAAAATGGGCTAACTGCCAAGCAATATTGACCGGCTGGCAAAGCGACATCCGGCTGGATGCGGCTGTTCGTTCCAAGCCCTTCTCCGTCATCCGAGGTGGAAACTTCCGCTCCTTCTGCATTGTACAAACCAAGGACCGTATCGAAATCATTGCTACGTGCCGTCAATCGCAGCTCAATCGGCTCTGTTGTTTCAAACCGATAGAACTTGTGCCCATTGCTCAGGGTTTGGGCAAAATTCTGTGCTTCAAAGCCTGAGCTAAGGCTTGTCGACAAATCGGTTGTTGCATTTGGATCGCCGCACGGATCGGCTGGTGCACCGCTTCCGGCACCTCGTGAAGCAGCCGCTTCAGACCATTCTTCCAGCGTCAGGTTGAAATCCCCGCCGCTGGTGTCGTAACTGCCAACCGAAACGCAGTAGTCCCCGGCAGGCAATACATCCTGAAAACCCAGGTAGCTGTCAGTGCCGCCGCCACTGTCATCATCCGACCCAAGTTCTGAACCGTTACCGTCTTCCAACGTTAGCAAAGTGTCAAAATCACCGCTGCGCACACCAATACTCAACGCCATCGGCTCTGCAAGACTGAACGCAAAGCTGTCATTTCCTGGGTTACGACCTTGAAGAATCTGCGCCTCAAACCCCGGAGCCAGCGTCGAGTCCAGTGTTACGAGCCCCTCGGCAGAATGGCACCCGCCTGCCCCGGCAACAATTCCGGTACTTACTGTTACGGGGATCGTCGTGAAGAAGCCTTGCGGCAATTCCCCAACCGCAGGGGGAACTTCAGTCAAAGTTCTGATCTGAGCACAATAGACACCTGCCGTAAGCGCAGCCCCTAACCGCGAGTTTAAATCTCCTGCACCATCATCGTCAGAGCGCACCATCCGGCCACTGTCATCGAATAATATGATAATCGGGTCAGCTTCGCCTGCTGCGGTTTCAACCGTAATTCCTGTATCGGACTGAATCGTAAGTTCCAGATAGGCCGGTTCACCTCGCGCGATATCAATCAACGTATTGATCGGCTCTGCACCTTCGCCCGTGATAGAATAGCTGCCCTGCGTCAAGGCGAGGGGCTGACCACAGAAGCCTGCATCCTGTGCAAGGACGCCCGTACCCATAAACATAAAGGCGAAAAAAGCGCACAGTTGCGGTTTTGTAAAAATTTTTGTTTTGAACATGTATTCGCTCACTTTCCTAGTGAATAGGCTTGGTTTGCATAGCGATGCATTACTTTCTAACGGTCGCTGCCGCACATTATCAAAAGAACCCGTGGGCCATGCGTTTGTCAAATGGTCATCTGATTTTTCGCACTTAGCGAAAAAATTAGCGGCCGCACAAAATGCCTGTCAGACAGAAGTGACCCTTCTGGCAGATATCTGTGTTTTCCAAATGAAACTAATGATGAAGATTCCGCTCAAGATCAATACAATCGTTGGCGCAGAGGCGCTTCCGATAAAAAAGCTAAAGTAAACCCCAGCAAGGCCCGCGAACATTGTTAATAATACCGCCAGAACAAGCATAAGCTCGAACCGCTGCGTCAAAAGAAACGCGATAGCGCCGGGTGCAATCAAAAGACCGATCGCCAGAATTATTCCAACCGCTTTCAACGTCGCAACAATTGTCAGCGACAAAATCGCGAGCAAACCGTAGTGCAGCAATTTAACATTCAATCCAGCTGCCTGCGCTTGCGCTGGATCAAAGGCGTGCAACAGGAAATCGCGACGTTTCAGTATTACGATCACAGCAACGAAAAGTGCGATTAGGCCAGTTGTCAGGATATCTCCCCAGCTTACGCCCAACATGTTTCCAAACAGGATATGATCCAGATGCACATCAGTTTCGATTTTTGTGTAGATAACCAATCCGAAACCGAACATGCCCGAAAACACCACCCCCATGACTGTATCCTGTTTGATGCGGCTATTGTCCTTCAGGAAACCGGTGGCCAGCGCACAGACCATTCCAGCACCAAAAGCACCTATGATGAGCGGAATATTAATCAGATACGCCAGCACCACTCCCGGCAACACCGCGTGGCTAATTGCATCGCCCATCAGGGACCATCCCTTCAGGACCAGATAGCAAGACAACAGCGCAGTCGGCACCGCGATAATTGTGGTGATGATAAAGGCGCGGATCATGAACTCGAATTGAAATGGCAAGAGCAGTTCGTCAATCATGCCCCACCCTCCAATGCATCTGCGGAACGGCGGCGTGCGGCAAGATAACCGTGCTTGGGTGCCAGAAAGAAGGCGGTTAAGAATATCAATGTTTGAAGGCAGATGATAATTCCACCTGTCGCGCCATCCAGAAAATAGCTTGCGTAAGCTCCTACAAAACTTGTGATGGATCCAATCGCCACGCTCAACATCAAAAGACGCGGAAAGCGATCCGTCAGCAAATAGGCTGTCGCCCCCGGTGTCACCACCATTGCGATAACAAGGAACGCGCCCACCGTTTGCAACGCAGCAACACAAGACGCCGACAAGAGCGTGAAAAACAGCACTTTCAAAAGATCAGGTTTCAACCCAATCGATCGCGCATGGTTTTCGTCAAAAAACGCCACCATCAGGTCTTTCCATTTCAACAGAAGAATTGTGAGCGAGACAAACCCTATAACTGCCAATTGCAGTGTATCACCCGGTGTGATCGCAAGGATGTTTCCAAGCGTGATCGTTTGAATGTTAACAGAAGTCGGCGAAATAGAGACCATGAACAACCCGAGCCCGAAAAACGAAGTAAAAATCAGACCAATTATCGCGTCTTCCTTAAGCCCGGATCTCTGGTTCAGAAATAACATCGCTCCGGCCGCCAGCCCCCCTGCCAGAAAGGCACCAAGGGCAAATGGTAATCCCAGCATATAAGCCCCAGCAACACCGGGCACGATAGAATGGCTAAGCGCGTCCCCGATTAGTGACCATCCCTTGAGCATCAGATAGGCGGACAGAAATGCACAGACCCCACCCACAAGTGCGCTGACCCACATCGCGTTGATCATGAACCCATAGGTGAAAGGCTCCAGCAGCATTTCCATCAGCTTTCGCCCTCTGGCTTATCGTCGTAAACAACGAAGGGCCGCTCGTCATCGGTAATAACCGTAACCTGACGGCTGTCGTCATCGTCATGCAAGTCTTTGCCACCCAGAACAAAATGACGCAACACACCGCCAAAAGCGGCCTCAAGGTTCGATTGTGTAAAGGTTTCTTCTGTTAGGCCGTGTGCCAGCACGGTGCCTTTTACCAAAATTGTACGATCACAAAATTCAGGAACAGACCCAAGGTTATGGGTCGACACCAACATCACACGGCCTTCATCACGCATATCACGCAACAGCGCGATAATAGCACCCTCGGTCTGCACATCGACACCTGTGAAAGGTTCATCCAACAAGATGACTTTGCCGTCTTGCGCCAAAGCGCGTGCAAGAAAAACCCGTTTACGCTGCCCGCCAGACAGTTCGCCAATCTGGCGGTATCGGAACTCACTCATTCCAACTCGGGCCAAGGCCTCTGTCACCGCGTTCCGGTCTTCGTCACGTGTCATCCGCATAAAGTTCATGTGGCCATAACGGCCCATCATAACCACATCTTCAACCAGTACCGGGAAAGACCAGTCGACTTCTTCGGCCTGCGGCACATAGGCTACGATGTTTCTCTTCAACGCCTCTTTTACCGGCATTCCAAGGATCGAGATTTCACCCTTTGCTACCGGCACAAACCCCATGATCGCCTTGAATAATGTTGACTTTCCAGCCCCATTCACCCCGACAAGCGCTGTTATCGTTCCTGTCGGAATCTCAAAACTGGCGTCTCGCAACGCCGTCAGACCATTGCGATACGTGACCGTTACGCCTTGTGCGAAAATACCTGAATCAAGCGGCGCCAGCATTGGGATGTCCTATTCAGAATTCGCAGTCAAACCTGCAACTATGGTTTCAGAGGTTACACGAAGCAAATCGAGGTAACTGGGCACAGGTCCGTCCGCTTCCGTCAGAGAATCGACATAAAGAACACCGCCAAACGCCGCCCCAGTCTCACGGGCCACCTGTTTTGCCGGGTCGCTTGAGACAGTGCTTTCGCAAAATACTGCGCGAATATTGTTCTCTCGCACACCGTCAATCACCTTGCGCACCTGCTGAGGTGTCCCCGTCTGATCTGCATTGATCGGCCAGAGGTAAAGCTCCTGCATCTCAAAATCCCGGATCAGATAGCTAAAAGCCCCTTCACAAGTTGCAAGCCAACGTTCACTTTCCGGCACCGCAAGAATGGCGTCCCGCAAGGGTGCAATAGCGGCAACCAGTTTTTGTTTGTAGGCTTCGGCATTCGCCTTATAAATTTCCGCGTTATCAGGGTCATACGTCACAAAGGCGTCCCGAATATTGTCGACGTAAATGATAGCATTATCCAGCGACATCCAGGCATGTGGGTTTGGCTTTCCGTCATAGGCCCCTTCTGAAATGCTGACCGGCTCAATGCCTTCGGTCAAAACAACGCTTGGAACATCAGAAAGGTTGCCGAAAAACTGCTCAAACCAAAGTTCAAGGTTCATCCCGTTCCACAAAATCAGATCCGCGTCCTGCGCACGCAAAATATCGCGTGGCGTCGGGTCATATCCATGAATTTCCGTGCCAGGCCGGGTGATCGATTCCACGACTGCGGCATCTCCTGCCACGTTCGATGCCATATCTGCAATGACGGTAAAGGTGGTTACTGCTTTGAATTTTTCCGCTGCGGTGGCAACCGCACTCGCGGCAATGAGAAAGGCAGTCGCACCTATCAGAATTCTAACGGTTTTTTGCATTGGGCACCCCTTTGCCCCAAAGGGCTTCGCCAATTGATTATGAGAATCGTTCGCAACTGTCAACTAGATTGCGAATAATTTGCAAAAAGAAACCGTCAGCGTTCTCCGAATGAAAAGATATCAAGATCAAAACGATATTTAATCCAGCAAACTGGTACAAATGTCTGTAAATCAGTTGTTTTACCAGTTTCCAAAAATATCCCCGCCGGAGGCTTCTTTGTCCTCCCCCAGCGGGGCGTCGCTTTAAAGTTCGCGTCAGATACAGTCTATGAACAACTGTTTCATGTTCTCAGAATTCAACTCAATCGGATTTCCACCGCAACTTGGGTCGTTCAACGCCATTTCAGTCAACGTATCGATCTTGTCGGTGCCAACACCCATTTCAGATAGCTTCTTCGGAATGCCGAGATCATCATTCAATTTCAACACGTAGTCAAAAAATCCGTTAAATCCGCCGGAGATACCCAAATAGGCGGCGGCCTGATTGAACCTGTCTTCAATCGCGGGCCTGTTAAACGTTAAAACCGGTGGCATTACGACAGCATTCGTTGTGCCGTGATGGGTGTTATAGACCGCACCAATCGGATGGGAAATTGCGTGAATCGCGCCAAGCCCTTTTTGAAAGGCTGTCGCACCCATCGCTGCCGCAGACATCATCTGAGCCCGCGCCTCAAGATCATTTCCATCTTCGTAAGCGCGTGGCAGGTAATCCTTCACCAATCGCATTCCTTCAAGCGCAATACCCTGGCTCATCGGGTGGTAATGCGGACTGCTGAACGCCTCGACACAATGTGCGAAAGCGTCGAGCCCTGTACCAGCGGTGATGAACTTTGGCATTCCAACTGTCAGTTCCGGGTCGCAGATCACAACACTTGGCAAAACCTTTGGGTGAAAAATTATCTTTTTCACATGGGTCACACTGTCAGTGATCACGCTGGCACGGCCCACTTCCGACCCGGTTCCCGCTGTTGTTGGCACGGCAACAATGGGCGCTATCGCGTCTGCGTCCGCGCGCGCCCACCAGTCGCCAACATCTTCAAAATCCCAAATCGGGCGCGTTTGGCCAGCCATGAAGGCAACCATTTTACCAAGATCGAGGCCCGAGCCACCACCAAAGGCGATAACACCGTCGTGGCCGCCTGTTTTGTAGACCGCAACACCATCCGCGAGGTTCAGCTCGTTCGGGTTCGGATCAACCTCAGAAAACAGGCCGCGCCCAAGGCCCGCTGCTTCCATGATATCAAGCGTTGTCGCCGTGATCGGCAACCCGGCCAACCCCTTGTCCGTCACCAACAGCGGTTTCTTCATACCTGCGGCCGCACAGGCCTCGGGCAATTCCTTGATACGACCTGCGCCAAATTTCATTGTGGTCGGGTAAGACCAATTTCCGACGAGATTCATTTCGTCACCTTTTTCAAATGATAAGATTTTGGCCGGGTCAGGTTATGAAAACCAATGACGCTTAGCGCGCCGCCCCGACCGGTGTTTTTGCACCCGGTCCAGCAAAGGCCCGGATCAAGATAATCAGCCCTGTTCATGAAGACCGTGCCTGTTTCAACCTCTGCACCAATCCGGCTTGCCCGTCCAACATCCTGCGTCCAGAGAGACGCTGTCAGGCCGAATTCACTGTCATTCATAAGTGCAATCGCCTCTTCGTCGGATGACACTTTCATTATGCCAACGACCGGCCCAAAGCTTTCATCCCGCATCACCCGCATTTCGTGCGTTACGTTTGTCAGAATTTGCGGCGTCAAATAGGCACCACCGTCATCTTCGGCAAAGGTATCAATATGCGCAGTCGCACCCATCGCCAAAGCTTTGTCAATTTGTGCGCGCACCTCTGCTGCAAACCGCACATTTGCCATCGGACCAAGTGTAGTTTCAGTGTCCAGCGGATTGCCAAGCTTATAGCCTTTTACAATCGCCACAGCCTTTTCAACAAAAGCATCAAAAAGGCTTTCATGCACGTAAATCCGTTCAATCCCGCAGCAGCACTGGCCTGAGTTGAACATCGCCCCATCGATCAGCGTATCAACCGCTGCGTCGAGGTCAGCATCTTCCATGACATAGCCCGGGTCTTTACCGCCAAGCTCCAGCCCAACACCGGTAAAGGTGCCTGCCGCAGCCATTTCCATTGCCCGGCCACCGCCGACAGACCCAGTGAAATTTACAAATCCAAAGGATTTGGCTGCAATAAGCGCAGACGTCGTGTCATGGTCCAGAAACACATTCTGGAAAACATCCGCTGGCACACCAGCCTCTGTAAAGGCGCGCACCATCCGCTCGCCAACCAACAGGGTTTGCGTTGCGTGTTTCAGCACCACAGTGTTCCCTGCCATAAGCGCGGGGGCAACCGTGTTAATCGCTGTCATGTAAGGATAGTTCCAAGGGGCTACGACCAGAACAACCCCATGTGGTTCCCGCTTGATGACTCTTTCAAAAGCATCGCTTTCTTCCACAACGATCGGCGCCAGCGTATCTTCGGCGATCTTCGCCATATAACTGGCGCGCTCATTAAAACCGCCAAATTCGCCGCCGTACCGCACCGGACGCCCCATCATATGGGCGAGTTCTGGAACAATCTCGTCACTCATCTCGCCAACACGGGCGACACCAGCCATGACAAGATCGACACGTTCTGCCAATGGTCGTGCAGCCCAAGCTTTTTGCGCAGTCTTTGCGCGGTTGACTACGGCTTCCGCCTCTGACTGAGACAGTACAGGACGGGTGGCATAGACCGATCCATCAATCGGTGAAATGCATTTCAGTTCTTGCGTCATATTATCCCCAATCACGCACGTTCAAAACCGCGGGCGACTTCGTAATCTGTCACCACACGGTCAAATTCTTCCAGTTCCCATTCAGCTGCGCGGCAGTAATGATCCACCACATCTTCGCCCAAAGCCTCACGCAGCATCTTGGAATTCTTCAGCGTTTCGCGTGCATCCCTCAGGTTTTGCGGAATGAAGCCGGAGTTGCCTTCGTAAGCATCGCCAACTGTCGGCGGATCCAGTTTCATCTTGTCTTCAATACCTTTGATCCCCGCCGCGAGCTGCGCCGCCATTGCCAGATAAGGATTGAGGTCTGAACCACCGACACGGCATTCAACACGCACCGCTTTTGTCCCATCGCCACATAGCCGGAAACCGGCTGTCCGGTTGTCGACCGACCAGATTGTGCGGGTAGGTGCAAAGGTTCCCTTTTGGAATCGCTTGTAGCTGTTCACATATGGCGCCAGAAAATAAGTGTAGTCAGGCGCATATTTCAGCAGACCCGCCATGTAATACTTCATGATTTCTGACATGCCGAGCTTGTCGTTCTTGTCAAAAAACGCTGGTTTTCCGTCTTTCCAAAGCGACTGATGGACGTGGCTGGATGACCCAACTTTTTCATGGTGCCACTTGGGAAGGAAGGTCACCGCATGCCCTTGCTGCCAAGAGATTTCCTTAACAGCGTGTTTGGCAATTGTGTGATGGTCAGCCGTATCAAGTGCCGCGGCATATTTGATGTTCAGTTCTTCCTGGCCTGTCTCCGCTTCGCCCTTTGTATTTTCCACGGGAATGCCAGCCGCATACAGGTGGTTTCGTATCGGGCGCATTACGTGTTCTTCTTTGGTCGTCTGAAGAATGTGATAATCTTCATTGTAACCTGAAATCGGTGCCAGATCGCGAAATTTGCTTTTGCGGATTTCGTCAAAGCTTTTCTCGAACAAAAAGAATTCAAGCTCGGTCGCCATCATTGCCGTCATACCCAATTCGTCCAGCCGGGTAATCTGGCGCTTCAGAATAGCGCGCGGCGAGTGGATGATGTCCTGATAGGTGTGATGATCCAGAACATCGCATAACACCATTGCAGTGCCTTCGAGCCAGGGAACCAGCCGAAGCGTGTCGAGATCGGGTTTCATGACATAATCGCCATACCCGCTTTCCCAACTTGTCGAGGCATATCCCTCCGGCGTTGCCATTTCGAGGTCGGTCGCCAGCAGATAATTACAACAATGGGTTTCTTCCCACGCGCTATCGACAAAATGCTGCGCCAGAAATCGCTTGCCCATAAGGCGGCCTTGCATATCCACGATACAGGTCAGAACCGTATCAATTTCACCAGATTTTACGGCGGATTTTAAAGCGTCAAAGGTCAGATTGCCGGGCATGGTCTGTATCCTGAAAATTGGAGGTTAGGGGTGCCCCGGTAGCGAACCACCGGGGCGCTTGTTTTTAGCCGAACGAATAGGGCGGGCCAGCTTTGCCGAGCACTTCGTTATAATCGCGGAAGATCTGGACGATTTTCGAGTGAATTTCACCTTCCTGTGCGATTTCGTCCCAGAAAGTGACAGCCGCGTCTTCAACCGTTTTCCACTCGGCTTGCGGAATTGAGCGCAGTTTCAGCTGATCACCCGTGGCGCGCAGACGTGCCTCGCCGCCCCAGTACCACTGGTTGCGATAGGTGTGACCCGCTTCGATCCCGGCCATCACAATCGACTTGAGATGCTCGGGCAGATCGGCCCATTGTTTCTGGTTCACAAAGAACGACCCAATCCATGCGCCCGAGATGTTGTTGGTCAGGAAATAGTCAGTCACATTGGCCCAGCCGACTGTGTAGTCTTCGGTGATGCCAGACCATGCCATGCCATCCAACTCGCCGGTTTGCACGGCCACTTCGGCATCCTCGTAGGGGATCGATACTGGAATAACGCCAAACTGGGCAAGGAAACGCCCGGCGGTCGGGAAGGTGTAAAGCTTCAGACCGTCAAGATCGGCCAGTGATGTGACCTCTTTTTTGGTGTTGAAGTTACACGGGTCCTGACCTGCGGCCGACAGCCACGCAACACCGACCTTTTCGTATTCCGAGCGCCAGATGTCGGCCAGCCCGTATTGCTCGAACAGCACCGGCACATCGAGCGCGTGTTTTGTCGCCAATGGGAAATAGCCGCCAAACACCTGCAGAGGCGTGGGCGATGCCATTGAATCATCATCGGAATGAACTGCGTCGATCGTGCCACTTTGGAGCGCCTGAAACAGCTCACCTGTGGGAACAATCTGGTCGGCATAAAACAGCTCGATCTCCATCTCGCCGTTGGCGGCGGTGTTGATGTAGTCGATGACTGGCTTGGTAACAAACTCGCCCAGGGCCGCGCCAGCATAGGTCTGGAAGCGCCATTTGATGGGGGTTTGTGCATGGACAATGGCCGGTGTGGCCAAAGTTGCGGCACCGCCAAGTGTTGCGGCGCGTAGAAATGAACGTCTGGTCGTCATGGGACTCTCCTTAGTTGGGTTTCATCGGGATGCTCCGTTGGCGGAGTTCTTTTGGTTATTTTCCGTAAACATAATTAGGTAGCCAGAGGGCGATCTGCGGAAAGATCATGACCACAGCCAGGGCAAAAGCCATAACAATCACAAACGGCACGATAGAGCGGTAGATGTCCCTTATCGTGATCTCAGGCGGCGCCATAGCGCGCATCAGGAACAGATTATAACCGAATGGTGGGGTCATATAGGCGATTTGGCAAGTGATAGTGTAAAGCACCCCGTACCAGACCAGATCAAAGCCCATCGATCCGACCAGAGGTACATATAGCGGTGCCACAATCACCAGCATTGCGGTGTCGTCCAGAAACGTGCCCATCAGAATGAACGACAGCTGCATCAGGATCAGGATTGTCCATGGGTTCAGACCCAGTTGTTGGGTGAAAAGATCCTCGATTGCCTTGACCGCGCCCAGCCCGTCAAAGATTGCGCCAAAACCAAGGGCGGCCAGAATGATCCACATAAACATGCATGAAATCGCCAATGTTTGACGCACGGAAGTTTCAAACACCTCGCGGGTCATCCGGCCTTTCAGGACTGCCGCCAAAAACGCGGCCATTGCACCGATGGCCGAACTTTCGACCAGTGAGGTATAACCCTTGACGAAAGGCACCATCATCACTGCGAAAATCGCCAAAGGTAGGACGCCAGCCCCCAAAAGGCGCAGTTTTTCGGCCATCGGCACATTGCGCTCGTCTTCGGGTAGCGCAGGGCCAAGATGCGGCTGCAGGCGGCAGCGCACGTAGATGTAGATGATGAACATCGTGGCCATCATCAGGCCGGGAATGACCCCTGCCAGCCACAGCTGTCCCACCGGTTGGCGTGCGATCATCGCATATAGCACCAGTACGACCGAGGGCGGCACTAGGATGCCCAAACTTGACCCGGCCTGAATGACGCCGGTGACCATGATCTTGTCATAGCCACGCTTCAGAAGTTCAGGCAGGGCGATGGTGGCCCCGATGGCCATGCCTGCCACGCTGAGGCCGTTCATTGCCGAAATCAGCACCATCAACCCGATTGTGCCAATCGCCAACCCGCCCCGAACAGGGCCCATCCAGACATGGAACATCTTGTAGAGGTCATCGGCAATTTTGGATTCGGACAGCACGTAACCCATGAAAATAAACATCGGCAGTGTCAGCAGCGGATACCATTTCATCAGCTTCATTGCGGCCGAGAAAGGGATGTCGACGCCGTTGTTCCAACCCAAAAATACGGCGGAAGCTGAGGCCACAAACCCGATGGCACCGAATACCCGCTGCCCGGTCAGCAGCATCAGCATCATTGAGCTGAACATCAGAATGGCGATCATTTCATAAGGCATCAGAGAGCCTCACCGCGGATACGCCCGATGTCGCGAAAGAACTCGGCAAGAGATTGTAAAAGCATCAAAAAGACCCCGATGCAGAGCAGGGATTTTACCGGCCAGAGATAGGGGCGCCAAGGGCTGTTGCTGCGCTCCATGAAGCCCAGCTTGTCGCCGGCGGCATCAAAGCCCTGAGAAAACAAGGTACTCAACAGCTCACTCAGGAATTCGTAGGTTGTTGCATTATAGGGTCGGCCCAATGAGTAGGCGAATGAGTTAATACCGCCGTAGAGAAGCACACCAAGATAGAACATCAGGAAAAGAACGGTGAAGGCATCAAACCACGCCCGTTGCCGTACCGACCAGCCGCCATAAAATAGATCCATCCGAACGTTTGACCCCAATTGGAGCGAATAAGGTCCGCCCAGTACGTAATAGGCGACCATCACGAACTGTGCGGTTTCCAGTGTCCAGTGTGAAGAGGTGAACAAAGTTTTGGACACCGACGACCACAAAAGAACACCCACCAGAGCAAACAGCAGATACATCGCGAACCGCCCGATAAAATAGTTCATCGCGTCTATTGCGCGAATGTAGCCAAGGATCACTCTAGGCATGATGGGCGGTTCCCATTTTTACAAGGCCAAGTTCTTTTAGCGACGGAGCGAGCAAACCAAGCAATTCACCGGCAATAGCGTCTTGCGCCGCCTCCGTTTCCAAAAGATCGTTTCGTACTTCGATCATTACGTTCATCAATCCATGTTCTATGCCATGAATTTTCAACGAATGTGTCACACCATCAGCAGGGCCATAGGGAGAATTCCTCTCGACAACGCGGGGGGCTATCAATTCTGACTGCGCGAGCATCGCATCTGCGACGCGGCTATCTGTGTCGTGCAAAATACCAATCTCGACATTTCTTGGTTTGCCAAAATAAAGCGGCGTGAAACTGTGAATCGTCACGAGCACGGTTGGAATCGCGTTTGATTTCCGGGCTTCCAGAACCTCGCCCACAGCATTGCAGAACGGAACATAAACCTGTTCGACCCGTACTGCCTTATCTTCATCGCTTAAACCCTGATTGCCGGGCACCTCGATCAACTCGGACTTTTCCGGCATCGCGCCTGGTGATTCAGGTGGTCGATTGCAATCGTACACCAGCCTGGAAACGCAACCCACAATAAGCGGCGCATTAAGTGCTTTTGAAAGACGAGCGGCAAGAGCCCGCGCACCCGGATCCCAGACCGCATGACTGTCGCGTGTAGCGGGGCTTAACCCAAGATTATTGTATGCTTCCGGAATATGTGCCGATGCATGTTCACAAACCAAAACAACAGGACCAACCCCATCGGGGTTCAGCACCTCGACGACAGTGCTGGACTGTTTTGTATTCGTTTCGACCAACTGGATTCCCCCGCCTGATAAAATACTTTCCTTTCTTTCACGATCTGTCAATATATTTTCACATGCTGGTCAAACACAAAAACCCAACTTAGAGTGAACGCATAAAATTTAGGGAAAGCCTTTGCCGAATTCCTCGCAAACAGTGCGCAGTCTGATCCGCAGCCGGTATGAGTCGCTGACTCAGACAGAACGTAAACTGGCCAATTCCCTTCTGGAAAACTACCCCGCCGCGGGGCTGGCATCGATCACAATTGTTGCAGAGAATGCCGGCGTATCAACGCCGACCGTCGCCAGGATGGTCCAAAAACTTGGGTTCAAAGGGTATCCCCAATTTCACAAAGCGTTGCGGGAAGAGCTTGAAGCGCAGGTTTCAGGGCCGATAAAGAAACATGAGAACTGGGCAAGTGAAGCGCCGGATTCTCATATGCTGAATCGATTTGCAGATTCCGTTATGCATAATCTCGGCCAAACCCTTTCGCATGTTGATACCGAAAAGTTTGATCAGGCGGTTTCCGTTTTGGCTGACAAGGAAAATCAGCTTTTTGTTGTAGGTGGCCGAATTACCCGTGCGCTCGCCGACTACACGTTTACGCATATGCAGGCAATCCGGCCACGGGTTACCCATATGACGTCATCCTCGGCCACCTGGCCGCATTACGTGCTTGATATGGCCGAAGGTGATGTGCTGCTTATGTTCGATGTGCGGCGCTACGAAACCAACCTGCAGCGTCTGGCAGAACTTGCTTCGTCCCGGGGGGTAAAGGTGATCCTGATCACCGATCAGTGGGCCTCTCCCGTCGCGAAAGTCGCCGACCAAATTTTTAACTGTTGGGTCGAAATCCCTTCGGCTTGGGATTCCAATGTTGCAACAATGATGCTGCTCGAAGCCATGATCGCTGCGGTACAGGAAAAGATCTGGCCCGAGACCAGAGAGCGGTTTGAAAGATTGGACGAGTTATTCGATATGACACGTCTGTTCCGCAAATTTAGTTAGGGACGCTGAAATTTTAGGCGATATACACGAACGAATTTAAACAATTGTTAGTTTTGATTGAACCGAATCGCAAGAAAGTTTACCAATTGGTCAAAAGTATGAAATCAAATCCAACGGGGGTAAAAATAATGAATAATTTAAAGACCACATCTCAGCTGTCCGGAATGACGCGCCGAAGGCTGCTGGCAACCAGCGCGGCTGCGCTAACGATGACCGGTATTGTCGGCCTTCCCGGTCGCGCGCTTGCTGCCGACCCGCTTAAAGTAGCTGGCATCTACACAGTCCCGGTCGAGCAGCAATGGGTCAGCCGAATTCACAAAGCTGCAGAAACCGCTCAGGGGCGTGGTGATATCGAATACACCTATTCCGAAAATGTGAGTAACACAGACTATACACGCGTGATGCGGGAATACGCTGAACAGGGATATCAGCTCATTATCGGCGAAGTATTTGGTGTAGAACAAGAAGCGCGCGAAGTCGCGGCAGACTACCCCAATATCGCTTTCCTGATGGGTTCCAGCTTCAAACAGGATGATGCGCTGGCGAATTTCTCTGTGTTCGACAACTATATTCAGGATGCGTCATACCTGTCTGGCATCATTGCAGGCTCGCTTACCAAGGCTGGCAACATCGGCATGGTCGGTGGCTTCCCGATTCCCGAGGTAAACCGGCTGATGCATGCCTTCATGGCTGGTGCACGTGAGATCAACCCGGATATCACCTTTCAGGTCAGCTTTATCGGCAGCTGGTTTGACCCACCCAAAGCTAAAGAAACTGCCTTCGCGATGATCGAACAGGGTGCAGATGTTCTGTATGCCGAACGCTTTGGTGTTTCAGACGCAGCACAAGAACGCGGCGTGCTTGCCATCGGTAATGTGATCGACACGCAATCCGACTACCCTGATACCGTTGCTGCCTCTGCTCTTTGGCACTTTGAACCGACCTTGGACAAAGCCATTGCAGAAGTGCAGGCAGGCAGCTTCACCGCTGCTGACTACGGTGTCTATTCCTTCATGAGCGAAGGGGGCAGTTCCCTTGCGCCGCTCGGCACTTTCGAAGGCAAAGTTCCGGCAGATGCTCTCGCGCTGGTAGCAGAGCGCGAAGCTGCAATCAAAGACGGCAGTTTTTCCGTCGAAATCAACGACGAAGAACCGCGGTCGTCATAAATGACTAAGCAAAGTGAGGCGCAGGTTGTTCTGCGCCTCGACCGCATCACCAAAACCTTCGGCGCTTTGGTCGCGAATGACGCGGTCAGCCTCGACCTGCACAAAGGCGAGGTAATAGCGCTACTCGGTGAAAACGGCGCGGGTAAGACAACGTTGATGAACATCCTGTTCGGCCATTACACCGCCGATACAGGGAGCGTTGAAGTGTTCGGCCAGGAACTGCCACCGGGAAACCCACGTGCTGCTTTGGCTGCTGGCGTAGGCATGGTTCACCAGCACTTTACCCTTGCTGACAATATGACCGTGCTGGAAAACATCGTACTCGGCACCCAACCCTTATGGCGTCTGGGTTTTGACCGGTCTGCAGCCCGCGCACGCATTATTAAATTATCCGGTGATTTTGGCCTGACGGTTCACCCCGATGCGCGTGTCGGCGCATTGTCGGTTGGGGAACGTCAAAGGGTGGAAATACTTAAGGCGCTTTACCGCGATGCACGGATTCTGATCCTTGATGAGCCGACCGCCGTTCTTACCCCTCAAGAAACCGATGACCTGTTCGCAACGATGCGCAAGGCTGTCGATCTGGGTCTGTCGGTGGTCTTTATTTCGCACAAGCTGCACGAAGTTATGGCGATCTCAAGCCGTGTCCTTGTGCTTCGCCACGGCCGGCTTGTCGCCGAAGTTTTGACAGAAGAAACAGACCGCCACGCCCTCGCAACACTGATGGTTGGGGAAGAAGTTACGCCACCCAAAGTTGCTGAATCCACAACTGGCCCAGCGCTGATGCGCCTTCAGAATGTTTCGACTGCTGATCAGGGCAGCGCGCCTGGCTTGAAGTCACTGTCGCTCGATCTAAGAGCCGGACAGATCATTGGCCTTGCCGGCGTATCCGGTAATGGACAGTCCGCACTTGCCGACATGATTGGGGGTTTGACAACACCGCTTTCCGGCACAATAGCCTTGGAAAATTCCGAACCTGTTAACTGGAACCCGCGAACCGCTGTCTCAGCAGGTATCGCCCGTATTCCGGAAGACCGGCACAAGACCGGAACGATCGCAGATTTTGATTTGACCGAGAACGCCATCCTCGAAAACTATTCCGAAGCCCCTTACAGCCGAAATGGCTGGATGAACTGGCAAAAGGCCGAGGATTTCTCGAAACATATTATCGACACCTATGACGTCCGTTGCCCGGGCCCTCAGACACGTATTCGGCTGCTTTCCGGCGGGAACATGCAAAAGCTGATCCTTGGCCGGGTACTTGAGCAGTCTCCACGCATCATTCTGGCTAATCAGCCGGTACGTGGTCTTGATATCGGGGCTGTCACCTATGTGCATTCGCGTCTGTTGGATGCACGCGCTGGTGGCGCTGCGGTGTTGCTTATTTCCGAAGATCTGGAAGAGATCATGGCGCTGTCCGATGTCATTCACGTTATTTCCGAAGGCCGCCTGTCACCGGGTTTCGCACGTGGAAGCAAGACGGCCGCAGAACTTGGTGTTTGGATGGCAGGGCACGGTTTTGACGAGGAGGCCACAAATGCGGCTTGAGCCCATTGCGAACCCTACAGTCACACGCACCCTGTCGCTTCCATTGCTGGCCTTGACGGTTACGGTCTTTGTCGCCTCATTTTTGGCAATGTTGGCAGGGGCCAATCCGTTTTCGGTTCTGGGGTTGATCATCGATGGCGCTGTTGGTTCTAAGTTCGCGGCGCTTGAAACCTTGAACCGCGCCACACCGCTGATCTTTACCGGACTCGCGGTCGCGGTCGCTTTTCGCGCGCGGCTTTGGAATATTGGGGCGGAAGCACAGCTTTATGCTGGTGCAGTTATCACTGTACTGCTGGGAACTGGGGCACTTGCCTGGCCGTCTGGCCTGCTGCTTCCAACGATTGCTATTTGCGCGATGCTTGCGGGCGCGCTTGTTCTGCTTTTGCCAGCCTATCTCAAAACCCGGTTTGGCGTGGACGAAGTTGTCACAACCCTGCTTTTCAATTTTGTTGTGTTGCTTTTGGTATCAATGCTTCTTGAAGGCGTGCTCAAGGACCCAATGGGTATGGGCTGGCCAAAATCGGCCCGACTGATCCCCGAGGCCCGGCTGCCGCGCATCGTCGAAGGGCTGCGCCTGCACTGGGGATTTGGGCTGGCCATCGTATCCGCCGCGGTGGTCTGGATGATCCAGACACGAACCACGCTAGGGTATGAAATGCGCGCCGTTGGATTGAATCAGAAAGCCGCGCTATTTGCCGGAATCCCGGTGAACACCGTCCTTATCAAAACCGCACTTTTGTCAGGTGGGCTTGCAGCCCTCGCCGGGTTTTCCGAAGTTGCCGGACTTAAGGGTAATCTCACGCTAGATCTGTCACCAGGGTTTGGCTACACCGGCATCATCGTTGCAATGCTGGCCTTTTTGAACCCGATTGGTGTTGTTGTATCTGCGCTGTTTGTTGCTGGCATTTTCGTCGGCGCTGACAGCATGAGCCGCGCCGCGGATGTGCCTACCTACATCGCCGATATTATGCTCGCCACAGCCTTGTTGCTGATGGTGCTCGCGATCATGCTCACCCGTTTTCGCATTGTCAGGGAGTAAGGATACATGGAAATCTTAGACATCCTGATTTCTGCAAGCTTCTGGACAGCAGCGATCCGTATCGCAAGCCCCCTGATCTTTGCAACGATGGGAGAGCTTATTTGTGAACGCGCAGGTGTTCTAAACCTAGGCATCGAAGGCATCATGGTTGTTGGCGCATTCGCGGGCTGGATGACGGTTTATTCCGGTTATGGCCTTTGGACTGGTGTGGGTGTCGCCATGCTGTCGGGCATGTTCTTTGGCCTGGTACACGGCACCCTGACCGTCCCATTCGGATTGTCACAGCATGTTGTCGGTTTGGGGATCACCCTGCTCGCAACATCCCTGACCTATTTCAGTTATCGACTGGCGTTACCAGAGGTGACAAGCCCACCAAAGATAGAAGCGTTTCAACCCTTGCCGATCCCTGTGTTGTCAGAGATACCCGTCATTGGCCCCGCGCTGTTCACCCAAACACCACTGACCTATCTGGCCTTTGTCTTGGTGTTGGTCGTGTCACTGGTACTTTACCGAACACCGGTTGGGCTTGCTTTGCGTGCTGCCGGGGAAAACCCGTCAGCGGTTGATGCGCAAGGCTTGTCAGTAAGTGCTATCCGGATCGGGGCGGTGATGGTCGGCAGTGGTCTTATGGCCGTGGGTGGGGCCTTTCTGACCATGTCTGCCTTCAATTCTTTCTTCTTTGAAATGGTGAACGGGCGCGGATGGATTTGCATTGCGCTTGTGGTTTTCGGGGCGTGGAGGCCAAGCAAGGCTTTGCTGGGGGCTATCTTGTTCGCCGCCTTTGATGCGCTGCAGATCAGAATTCAGCAAACGCCACTTGGTGCCAATGTCCCTTATCAAGTGTTTCTGATGATGCCTTACTTGCTTTCGATCCTCGCGCTTGTGGTCATGTCGCGGCGTGCAGAAGTGCCTGCAGCCCTGATGGTGGCGTTTAACAAAGGGGAGCGCTGATGTTCGATATAATCGTAAAAGGTGGCACCCTGCCCGATGGGCGCATCACTGATATCGGTATCAAGGGAAACCGGATTACCGCTATCGAAAGTATAGAAGCAGAAGCAAGACAGGTTATCGACGCCAGCGGAGACCTGGTCAGCCCGCCACTGGTTGACCCGCATTTCCATCTGGACGCAACACAGTCCTACGGCATCCCGCGCATCAATGCTTCGGGTACATTGCTGGAAGGCATCGGCCTTTGGGGTGAACTGAAAGAGGTTATGACGCTTGAACAAGTTCGCGACCGGGCGCTTGCCTATTGCGATTGGGCCGCAAGCATGGGGCTGCTGGCGATCCGCAGCCATGTTGATGTCTGCGATGACAAGTTGCTTGGCGTTCAGGCGTTGCTAGAAGTTAAAAAGCTAGTTGCAGACTATATTGACCTGCAACTGGTAGCCTTCCCGCAAGACGGCTTGTACCGAAGCCCGACCGCACTGCAAAATACGATCCGGGCGCTTGATATGGGCGTAGATGTGGTTGGCGGCATTCCGCATTTCGAACGTACAATGGCAGACGGGGCCGAATCTGTTCGCGCTCTTTGCGAGATTGCAGCAGAGCGCGGACTTATGGTCGACATGCATTGCGATGAAACGGATGACCCGATGTCTCGCCATATCGAAGCATTGGCGTACGAGACACAACGGTTGGGGCTGCAAGGCCGGGTTGCGGGTTCGCATCTGACGTCAATGCATTCGATGGACAACTATTACGTCTCGAAACTGCTACCTCTGATGCAGGAGGCCGAAGTGGCGGCCATACCAAACCCACTGATTAACATCGTTTTACAAGGCCGTCATGACACCTTCCCTAAACGCCGCGGCATGACCCGTGTGAAAGAGATGCTGGCCATGGGCATTACTGTGGGGTTTGGGCAGGATTGCGTGCTTGATCCCTGGTATAGCCTTGGAACGGCAGACATGCTTGATGTCGCCTTCATGGGCCTGCACGTGGCGCAGATGACCAGCCCAGATGAAATGCGCAAATGTTTTGACATGGTGACGGTTGATAGCGCCAAAATCATGGGGCTTCAGGATTATGGGCTTCGCGTTGGAGCAAAAGCATCGCTTGTGGTGCTCGATGCAGGCAGCCCGATCGAAGCGCTGCGCTTGCGTCCCGACCGGCTTTGGGTCATCGCGAATGGGAAAGTGATTTCAAGACAGGCGCGCAACGACGCGCAACTTTCTCTGACCAATCGCCCGGATTCCGTGCGACGACGCCATTCCGCGCATCTGCCTTAGCAATTAAAATCAAGCCTTCGCTATCGTATGACGTGAACCCCACATGGTGCGTGGCGGACAACACGTGCAGCGGTGGACCCGAGGAAAAAATCCTGCAAACCCGGCCTGTGCGATGCAATCACAATAAGATCGCAACCATGCCCGTCAGCATACTCCGTAATCGTTGTCCCGGAATGGCCAGTCACAACCTTGGTCTCTGCACCAGGTACACTTACGGCTTCGGTTTTCAGACTTGCCTCAGCCTCTTTCGCATTTTTCGACAACTGCCCTTCCGGCAAATATTGCGAAACATAGGCAGGGATATCTTCCAGAACATGTAAAACCGTAATTTTCCCACCGTCGGAAACCAGCTTTTGGGCGACTTCCAATGCTTTGGCTGTGTTCGGGCCGTGATCAAGCGCGATCGGAACCAAAATATTCTCATACATAACAGCATCTCCTTACAGAATGACCTAGTTTGCGATGCTACCTAAGGGTCTGCCATGATCTGTATCAACCGTTTTACAGGAAGCGTTCTGACCATTTTTTATAGGTTTCTGAAGTATTATCGCAAACGAATACCTATGCATACATTGCATTCCGGCAATGCAAAAATAGTGAATTGTGAATCAAATCCACAAGTCCTAAATGAGCCCTACCAACCGACGCGGTGTCGGCTGAAACAGAAGTAAGGAAGCGCAAAATGTCTATCGCAACAGCAACACGTTCTGTGCCTCTCGGAGCAGTCACGACTTTCCGTCTGGTGAACGTATTTGAAGAAGTAAAAGACACTATCATTTCTTGGAATGATGCACGTCAAACACGTAATGCTCTGGCTAAACTTTCAGCGTACCAGTTGGCTGATATCGGACTGTCCCCAGCAGTTCGCTAGTAAGACATTCAATACTGGAATTCGAAGAGAGCTGCGCAAATGCGCGGCTCTCTTTGAGTCTGTGACCCCATTTCTGCATTGAAATGAAATCAATCGCTTTCAACGAGTGCCTTGATTGCGGCCCGATCAGATCTCGGAAACGCGGTTCAGGATTGGTTGCAATGACATTTCGAACTCGGGGACCCTGTTTTCGTCGAATACAGAGATTACCCTTCATTCATTTTCCCTGGCGTGCTTTCGAAAAACCGGGTTGGAAGGTTTGAGTTTTGCGATGCAAGATTCTGCCCACGCTATCCAATGTGACAGAGGTCGCCCTTCCAGATAATAGTCACCAGTCGATAGTTGAATTTTCAACGAGCGAACGAAATCTTCAAGGCGTCTGCTTTCCGAACTATCGTTGTTTTTTGACTGTAACTTCTGCCTCCATCCCTGGCTCACTTCACCAAAAAATGGAAACCCACCTCGCCCACTTTGTTCCAGTTTGTACTGCAAGCGCTTTAGTTCGCGTTCTACGCTCCAGCGAAAATTTATGGGTCCCGACGCCATAATCTCGCGAACAATGACCGGAAGAAGGGCTTCGGCTATTACGTGTTTTGATTCCACCCATTTGGGGTAGCCTCTTCCATGAATGTGACTCTCAAATTTAAAGATGAGAAACCCCGTTGGTTTGTTCCGGAATAAGCCGGCAGAAAAAGGATTGGCGAGACGCGTTTCCGAGCAATCCAAAAGTTCTGCTCCTTTGTTGTGAACGCTGACAAAACATTTTTGCATCTTTTCAGTAACTGAGAATTCAAGGGTTTCACCTGAGATGGTGAGCGTGAGTTTCCCAGATGGTTCTGCTCTCTCAACGCATCCACCTTCAACCTCAACAGCGTTAAGCAAGGAGCTTGTTACGAGAAGCCTTCGTTCTTCGCTCTCAGTCAAATCTATCGGAATTCCGGTCCCGTGAGTACCTGCCTTGCCATCCAGTAACGCCCCTACCCAGCCTTCCATTTGAGGGTGCAATGACTCAAGCGACTGGCAAAGTTCCATATCTAACCTCGTATTAAAATTTAAAATCTATCTATAAATCATAAGCGATTTACCAAACGATTCTAAGGTGTCCTTTTGGACAGGTTTTGTTGGTAAAATATTGTTTTTGTTTCTTTATTCAGGATAATTTTGGCTGATTAAGACTTCTTTGTGGCAGAGATACGGCGACACCATGCTGGAAACAATGAGCAGCAGAAACGGAGCCAGCTGTCAGCACAACACAAGAGTTCACCGATGCAAAGCCGTTTGTTGTTAGCATCCAATTTCAGTAGATAGCTTAGCACCTAATATTTTGAAGCCTTAGAAATTTTCTTAAGTCTGACATCGTCGACGCACCCCACCTGCAACGCGTATCCGTCTTCAGACATTGTCTACCCGAATGGGGATTCGGAGTGCTTTTTCGTCTTTGGCGTCCTTTGGAGCGCGAGAACGAGTTCTCATCGAGAAAGATTAGCCATTTATTCAGACTATCACCAACCGCCACTTGATTTATATCAAGTATGGAATGCGCGATCAGTGTTAGCAATCCTATGGGGTGCTTAGCCGTGGGTTTTTTTGTTCGCGCATTCCCTAGTGAGAATCTCTTCAACGTTTTCTAGGCACCCTACTTTTCCTATCGGCAACTTAGAGGCTGAAGCGTCTGGCAAAGATAGCCAAATTGCGCATACATCCGACATATAACATGCAACCGATCAAGACCTGCTTTGCGGGCTTTTCGGACTTTGGTGAAGCAAGGTTGAATGCCCAGTGTTTTGGCCGTTTCAGGCCTTTGCCATGATCAACGCGGCGGGAACAGGTACTTCAAATCCGACATCCGATTTGTGCGTTGCTTCAACCATCTTTGCCATTGTCGAACGAATTGCCTCGATGGTCTTGCTGGGTTGAGCTGCGAGCAACATGGCCATACGAACCGTGGCCTCGGAGTAAATTTTGAAAAGCTGATCGGCAGAATCAAGGCTCCAGACGCAATTAACAGTGCCGTGTTTCACATCTTCGAATCCTGCGTCCTCAAGCAGCTCTCGAGCTGTGTCTTGTCGAGCAAACTGAAAGAAGTCGGGTTGCGCAGGCGCGCCCTTTGTCGGATCCGCATGAGCCATAAATGCACCAAATGCAATCTTGAAGGAAGGCGATGCGTCTGGGCCAACCCAAGCGGTCATCCCGAATGTTCCGCCTGGTTTTAAAACGCGCCTTGCTTCGGCGAGTGCTCTGGGCTGGTCCGGAAGATGCATGATACCGCAATTGCAGAGAACGGAATCAAAGCTCTGGTCGTCGAACGGAAGGCTTTGCGCATCACCGTTTTCGTAGGTCGCGCTTGGAGCACTTCTCTTCGCGTACGCCAGCATTTCCTCTGAAAAATCGAGCCCCGTCACCTGGCAGTTTAGATCACAGAGTTTGGCCGTCATCGCGCCGTGACCACAGCAAAGGTCCAAAACAGTTGACTCAGCCGCGGGAGAAGCGGCTTTCACCAATCCGAGCATAGCTTGATCTGCGGCCATGGCGAACTGCGAGACATAGCTATTTGCAACATCTGGTTTCGTCCACCCGGTCTTTTCTGCAATTCCAAACGCTTCGAATTCGCCCATTGCTATGCTCCTGAAGCCTCGCTTTACAATTACACTTTATTCCTCAGTTTACCTTACTGTATAAACGCTCGTTTGTCAGCAGTTGGCGCTTTGCGTCAGTTTGTACGCAACATAAAATCTGGAAGAAGAGGCTCAAAATAGTAATGCCCTGCAATTGGGCGAATGACGACTATGCTAGGCTGGCATTTCTATAGGATGCTACGTTTTAGCAACTTTTCAGGTGGTCCGGAGGAGGCGCAAATCTCTGGTTATCCATTCGATCCTTCGAGAAACTATTGAGGAATAGGGGGGGATCAGATTGGTCAACCAAATCGTGCTGTATGTTTTAAACGCAAATTTGAGATTAATGGTGCACCGAGAGGGATTCGAACCCCCGGCCCCCTGATTCGTAGTCAGGTACTCTATCCAGCTGAGCTATCGGTGCGCCCGGCGTGACTTAGCTCTGCTCGCCTCGCAATGCAAGAGCGAATTCACGAAGAAACTGCATCTAATGCACTGTCACCCTTTGGTATACGTATCACAAATTTCGTTCCGGTGTGATCACTGGCCAAGAGATCAAGCCGTCCACCGTGGCCGCGGGCAAGTTCTGCCGCGATGGCAAGACCCAGGCCAGTACCGCCCTTTCGGATGCCGCCTTGAAAAGGCGTAAACAGATGCTCACGCGCTTTTGGTGGTAGCCCAGGACCGGTATCAGAAACGGTGATAAACCATTCTCCGTCATCTTCGTCCGCCTGAACAGATATATCGCCTTCTTTTCCTGTTGCAACAATCGCTTGTCGCGCGTTGCGGATGAGATTGGAAAGAACCCTATGCAACTGATCGCTATCGGCGCGCAACTCCATCCCTTCCGGAACGTCCTGGCTGAAACGTATGCCGCATTCGCCAACAGCCAGTCGTTCGCCTTCTATGACATCACGAACAATCTGGGCCACATCGATCCGTGAAAGAACCGGCGCTGGTTCTTCCGCCTTTCCAAAGGTCAGGGTGCTTTCACAAAGATGTACGGCACGCGAGATTGAATTGACGAGCTTTGGTGCAGACCGTTTTACCGTCGGGTCATCACTGCTTTCCAGACGGTCCACCATTAACTGCGCAACGGTTAAGATATTGCGCAGGTCATGACTTACCTTTGCAACTGCTCCACCAAGTTGCGCAAGCCTGTCTTTTTGTTTCAACGACTGGGTCAGCTCCGTCTGCATGGATTGAAGCGCATTTTCGGCTTCGCGCAATTCAATGATGCTTGCGCTGGGATTAATGATGGTACGCGCATCTTCTGGCGATGCCGCGTAGGATTGCATCGCTGTAACCACGCGGCGGATTGGCAAGACGAGCGTGCCCCTTACCGCCATGAACAGCAGCGACGCCGTGATTGCGGAAATCACTGCGGACAAAAGTAAAATATTGATACCATAATCAAGCATTGCAGATCTCAGCGGACCGGATGCCATTGTTATCTCAATCAGCAAACCACCCTGCCGCACGGGTTCACCCAACACACGAATGACCCTGTCTTGTCTATCAAGAATACGCATAAGAGCATCGCGAATAAGTTCGTAGGCACCCGCATCGCGCAAATCAAAGGTTTGAAAGACTGGTCCGGGTACTGGCGACGAAAGCATCAATTGGCGCGTATCATCGCGCCGCAGCACGACGTTAAAAACGCCTGCGTTCTCCAAAAGCTCAGCCTCAAGCGCCTGATCAATCATGTCGTCTGCTAAAACGGCAAGCGACGCTATCTGCGCGCGCTCTAAACGCAAAAGCAGATAATCCTCTCGGAACCGCGCGACCGACGGTACAAAAATCAGCACCTCAGCGAGCATGACAAACAAAATTGTCAGCAACAAGAAGCGCCCAGAGAGGGAATTAAGAACCATACCAGCCCCTCACCGCCCTTTTAAGGCAGCCATCTTTGAACAAATCTGACAATCCGTTTTACCTTCGGATTGTCAAACAGCCGCGGCGTATAATATGCCCCCGCAGCACGTTTGTTAACTTCGCCCAGCGTTGGATAAGGCGCAACCATATTCGCGACCGCACCAATCTTGAGCTTATTCGCGATGACCAGCGCCCAGACTCCGATAAGCTCTCCTGCCTGCGGCCCGGCAATCGACGCTCCAACGGGCCGGCCCTTTACGATCATTACTTTGATCAAACCCTGTGTTTTACCTTCTGCGATAGCACGGTCATTGCCAGAAAACTCAAACCGGGTCACTTCCAACAAATCGCCATGCGTTTCACGCGCCTGCGCCTCGGTCAGCCCGACCTGCGCAAGCTCTGGCTCGGTGTAAGTCGCCCAGGGAATGTGGTCTACACGCACCTTCGACGGCAGACCGAACAACATCGACTTTATTACAACTCCGGCATGATACCCGGCAACGTGCGTAAACTGGAGCGGGGATGCAACATCGCCCACTGCATAAACGCGCCGATTGGTGGTCCGAAGGCTATCGTCCACCTTGACGCCACCACGATGCGTTTCAACACCGGCAGCATCCAATTTGAGCTTTTCAAGGTTTGGCTTGCGACCTACGGCCATTAACAGATGCGAGCCTTTAAAGACCCGCCCGTCCTTAACCTCGACTTCAATCGCACCAGCTTTGCCTCGAATTTCCGCCGCCATTGCATCTTCTGCAATCTCGATTCCTTCGGCCCGCAGGTTTTCCAACACGATCTCGGCCAGTTCAGGGTCATCCTTGCCAAGCGCTTTCATCCCCTCAATCACAGTGACCTCAGAGCCAAGGCGCCGATGTGCCTGCGCCATTTCCATGCCAATCGGGCCACCGCCTATCACCAGCAAATGTTTCGGCTTCTCTCGCAACTCAAAAATCGTCTCGTTGGTTTCATAGGGAACTGAATCCAAACCTGGAATGGGAGGAACAAAGGGGGATGACCCCGTCGCGACCACAAAACGACGTGCTGTTATAACAGTGTTGCCCGCCTGAACTTCGGTTGGCGAAATAAATTGCCCATATTCCGAAATGACCTTCACACCCAGCCCTTCGAATCTTTCGACAGAATCGTGTGGCGCAATCGTGCCAATCACCTTTGCAACGTGATCTTTGGCAGCGCCATAATCGACTTTGGGTGTAATTGGTGACACGCCGTAAGGTGCCCCGGTTTCCATAGCATGTGCTGCCTTACCAGCAGCAATCAGTGCCTTTGAGGGAATACAGCCATAGTTCAGACAGTCGCCACCCATTTTGTGGCCTTCTATCAGAACCACATCAGCCCCCATCTGAACCGCGCCCGATGCTATCGACAATCCACCAGAGCCTGCACCAATGATGCAGATATCCGTTTTTATACGGTTCATTTTCAATGTCCTTGTTTTTTGGATAACGCTTTGATCATGATCGGCAGCGCGGCCAGCACACAAAGCCCCAGGATCGGCAACAGAACTTTAGGCTCAAAGATAATGCCAAGATCAGGTGTTTCACCCTGCTCGAACACCTCTCCTAACCCGGCACCAACTGAAGTATAGACTACACCGCCCGGGATAATTCCGAGGAAGGTTGAGATCGCGAAACGATGAAGCGGAACACCAACAAGCGCAGGCACCAGATTAGCGACAAAGAAAGGAACCGCTGGAACCAGACGGATCAGAAATAGCACCGACCATTGGTTTTCATCAATTCCGTCCTTGATCTTCTTAACAGCGCCTTCTGAGCTTTCCATTTTTGCAGCCAGTCGCTCTCCCAAACCCCAACGAGCCGCCAGAAAAATGGCGATAGATCCCACGGTTGCAGCAGTTACATTGAACAAGGCTCCCGGAAACACCCCAAACAAAAAGCCACCTGTTAAAGTTGCGATCGTCGCACCGGGCAACGAGAACCCGACAATAACGATGTAAGCCCCAATGAATGCCAGTGCTGTAAGAAGGTAATTTGCGTCACGAAATGTCAAAAGCATTTCGCGGTTTTCGCCCAAAGTTTCAAAGCTCAGATAGTCTCGCAGCGTAAACGCCCCGATGACGGCCACGCAAGCGATGGCAATTAACGGCAAGCGCCGCTTGAGATTTGAAGGCGGCATCGGGGTTTCGCTCATATCGGTCATCTTTTTGTAGTCTCATCAGGGGTTTCATTGAGCACAACATGCGCTGCGAAACCATCAGACGGTAGTGTGATCACGCGTCCTTGATCAGTGGTGAAGCAATGTTTCAGTTGAGCAAAGGTTTTACACCATCACTGAAACATATATTGTGGTTCTTGGACGAAATTGTTGCATAAAACCTTTCACCAGCGAATTGACTTATGCCATGCGACCCCCTAAAGACCGGGCTTCGAATACATTTGGTCTTCGAATCCATCCGGGATTGCAGACCTACTTTGACGGAGACGGACGATGAAACGCACTTTCCAGCCATCCAATCTGGTTCGCAAACGGCGCCACGGCTTTCGTTCGCGCATGGCGACCAAAGCTGGCCGTAAAATTTTGAACGCACGCCGCGCCAAGGGCCGGAAGGTGCTTAGCGCATAAGCGCAGCCAAAAGGCCAACGGATATGACACCGCCGGAGACACGCGCAGCAGGCCAATCGCCAATCGCTGCGGCAGGGTCCCCGGCGGTTTCCGTTTGTCTGGAGGTATTGCGCAATCGTGCGGACTTTCTTCGCGCAGCGCGCGGATTGCGCAAGCCGATGCCAGGCTTTCTTCTTCAGGCGCGCAAACGGGTACCGGACGAAGCCCCGGATCACGTCATTCGCGTTGGTTATACCTGTTCCAAGAAGGTCGGAAATGCCGTTGCCCGGAACCGGGCCAAACGACGCTTGCGCGAAATCGCTCGCGTTTGCCTTCCTGAATTAGGGTGCCCCGGATGGGATTACGTATTGGTCGGGCGCCCGATGGCGACGGCCAATCAGCCTTTTGCCGATCTTCTGGCCGATCTCGAAACAGCACTCGCCATCATTCACCAAAAACGAAAATGACGTTGCTCGCACATATCTTCGCCCTACCGGTGCGTGCCTACCGTTTGATCTTTTCACCCTGGGTCGGCCACAACTGTCGGTATCAGCCAACCTGCTCGGCCTATGCTTTAGAAGCGCTGGAAAAACATGGTGCCATTAAGGGCGCAATACTTACTGCCCGCCGTATTGGGCGTTGCCATCCTCTTGGCAAAGAAGGATACGACCCGGTGCCGGACCCCGAAAACCCAAAGAAGTAGATAATAGGCCTGCAAACTGCGTCTCCCCCTTCAGGGGGATCAAGGGGGTTTTACCACTGAAAACCTTGCGGGCGTCGCCCGCGCCATTTAACACCATCCAAGTTATCCAAATCCGGTGTCCCGAATGCTTGACGACCTCGACGATTTTCACCCGCTGTTTCACGGCGCGCCTTCTACGACCGAGTTCAAGAAGCTGCGCAAGCGTATCGTGCGCAATACCCGCGAAGCGATAGAGCAATACGGCATGATCGAACGTGATGCCCGTTGGCTGGTGTGCCTGTCTGGGGGCAAGGACAGCTACACATTGCTGGCCGTCCTGCACGAACTTCAATGGCGCGGTGTGCTTCCGGTGGAACTGCTTGCCTGCAACCTTGATCAGGGACAGCCCGGGTTCCCGGCGACCGTTCTGCCCGACTTCCTTGAGAAAATGCAGGTCCCACACCGGATTGAATACCAAGACACCTATTCCATTGTGATGGACAAAATTCCTGAAGGCCGCACCTTTTGTGCACTCTGCTCACGTCTGCGACGGGGCAACCTTTACCGGATCGCCCGTGAAGAAGGGTGTTCCGCTGTTGTGCTGGGCCATCATCGCGATGACATACTTGAAACGTTTTTCATGAATCTGTTTCACGGCGGTCGGCTGGCAACCATGCCACCAAAGCTTTTGAACGAAGAAGGCGATCTTTTTGTCTATCGACCACTTGCACATGTGGCCGAGGCGGATTGTGAAAAATTCTCGAACGCGATGAACTATCCGATCATCCCCTGCGATCTTTGTGGCAGTCAGGACGGTCTGCAACGTCAGCAAGTCAAACAAATACTCGATACCTGGGAAGCCAATAATCCCGGACGTCGACAAGTCATGTTCCGTTCGCTGATGAACGCGCGCCCGTCGCATCTGCTTGATCCAAAACTTTTCGACTTCGAAGGGCTTCAACGCAACAAGGCAGAATTTGATGAAAATGCTCTGCAGCCTCCTCGCCTGCGTTAACCGACAGATGAGGAACGCAACGTAAGATTCGATCCTGAACACCGCAGATTTCATCGGTGAAAACAGGATACGAGACTATGCGGATTTCATTCGGCCCAGCTAGACAAGCTTTTTCTGACCTGTTCACTGGTTCACACACTTATGTGTTTGTGCCGGCCTTAACTTTAGGAAGCTTTTGGTTAGGAGGCGAAGCTGCGCTTGTAGGCGTTTCTCTCCTGCTTCCAGTTTTTTTCGCAGCAGCGTCTTGCTTTTCCGAACGGCCAAATGAAAAGCGAACTCGACAAAACAATCTTAGCGGGCCTGCATCGCACGAAGATGTGTGTCAGACGCTTGAAACGGCTTTCTCAGCAGCGCCAAGGACCGGTCGAACACCTGCCTGCCTCATAGTCGAACTCGATGATTTTGACGTTTTAAGAAAACGATATGGCCTCAGAGCCTCGGAAGATATCCTCTGTCAGGCAGACAACAGAGTCCGCACTGTCCTTCGTGACAGGGACGTCATTGCCCAGATGGAGAAAGCTCGCTTCGTCATTGCTCTGGCACCTGTCCAGCGCGCGGATTTGGAAGCGCTCCTTCAAATTTCTGGGCGTATCCAGTCTGCGATTGCCGAGCCATTACTCATAGACGCTGCGACCATTTACCTGTCTGCAAGCATTGGGTTTTGTATCGCGGGCGACGCACCCGAAAGAACCGGTGAATCACTGCTTGAAGCTGCGGATGATGCGCTCGCTGAAGCGCGGCTAAATGCAAACGGTGCGATCCGGGCCTATTCGCATGAAATGCGGAACAAAGCGCGTTTTCGCAACGTCATGAGTGACGATGTTGAATCCGCGCTTGAAAACGGTCAAATTCAAGCTTGGTTCCAACCACAACTCTCGACCGATACAGGACGGATCACTGGTTTTGAGGCGCTGGCGCGGTGGTGCCATCCGGAACGTGGTGTAATTTCCCCTACAGACTTCTTACCTGCAATCGAAAACTCAGGTCTTTCTGAACGCCTGAACGAAGTAATGCTTTTCCATGCCCTGACTGCTTTGAAATCATGGGATGACGCAGAATTCAATATCCCGTCTGTTGCGGTTAATTTTTCCAGCCAAGAACTTCGCAACCCCAAATTTGTTGATAAAATTAAGTGGGAACTTGATCGATTTGATCTGGCGCCAGAACGCCTCTCGGTCGAGATTCTGGAAACTGTCGTCGCTGGCCCGGGCGACGATACAGTCACGCGCAATCTGACAACTCTGGCAAATCTCGGATGCGGGATCGACCTTGATGATTTTGGGACGGGTCACGCCTCGATTTCGAACATTCGTCGTTTCGCTGTCGGACGCATAAAGATCGACCGGTCCTTCATCACCCATGTCGATAAGGATCAAAGTCAGCAAAGAATGGTTTCGGCCATCCTGTCCTTAGCCGAACGGCTGGAACTGGAGACTTTGGCCGAAGGTGTCGAGACGATCGGCGAACATGCAATGCTATCGCAACTTGGCTGCAGCCACGTTCAGGGGTTCGCTGTTGCGCGGCCCATGTCATTTGAAGACTCGCTGCCCTGGATAGAAAGACAATTGGCAATTCTATCCGCACCACCACGGTTTGGCCGTTACATCGGCTGAAAGATCGTTCGAAAAGGGCTGTTTTTACTGAAAACCGCTTGACCTTTTCCCCCTCAGTCTGTTCAACCTCCGTGACCTAAATTCAGGACAGGCGGGCGGTCCCACATGGACGAACAGAACAGAAATCTTATTCTTGCAATCGCGCTGAGCGGACTTGTTATGTTGGTCTGGCTTACTTTCTTTGCGCCAGAACCACCTGTAACCGACCCAAACGCTGAACCTGCCACTGCAGCGACAACGGAAGGCACCTCTGACACGGCCATCCCCGGCGTTGCGCCACCTGCCGCTTCCGACACAGTTGCTCTGGCTGCACCTTCACCCGATGCGACAGCCCCTGAAGCCCCGCGTGTTACCATCGACACCCCCCGCCTGAGCGGATCAATCTCCTTACTGGGTGGCAGAATCGACGATCTAGCGCTTTCAGACTATCGAGAAACGCTCGATTCCGATTCCGAGGGCGTGACCCTGCTTAAGCCGACAACCGAAGAAAACGCGTACTATGCATTGTTCGGCTGGACACCCGCTGGCGCGAGCAGCACAGAACTGCCAAACCACCTGACAATCTGGAACGTAGAGTCCGGCGAAACATTAACACCTGAAACTCCGGTCACGCTCATCTGGAACAACGGTAGTGGCCTTGTTTTTCGCCGTAGTATTTCGGTTGACGACAACTTTATGTTTTCAGTTACGCAATCAGTCGAAAACACTTCAGGTGAAGCTGTTCGCATTCGTCCGTATGGGCAACTTGTACGCCATACCGAACCAGACAACCTCAAGGGATTTTTCATTATCCACGAAGGTGCCATTCGGATGGCAGACGGCAAGCTTGCTGAAACAGACTATGACGACATTGTTGATCTGGATGTTGACCCGCGTGAAGCCGCCGCTGCCCAAATAACAGAAGTTGCGGAAAACGGCTGGGTCGGATTCACCGATCACTATTGGATGACAACCCTGATCCCGAATGCCGGGCAACCCTTTACAGCCGTCGAGAAACACATCGGAACTGCGGACATCTACCTGTCAGAAGTGCGTCACGCCTCGTTAACGGTGGAACCCGGTGCAATCCAGTCTGTTGAAACCAAGCTCTTTGCGGGTGCAAAAGAATGGGAAACAATTCGCAACTACCAAGATAATGGCGGCATAACTGGCTTCCTCGATTCCATTGACTGGGGATGGTTCTTTTTCCTGACCAAACCGATTTTCTTTGTTCTGCACTGGTTAAACAGTTTTATTGGCAACATGGGTTGGTCGATCATCGGTTTGACGCTTATCATCAAGGCAATCCTGTTCCCACTAGCTTATAAATCCTATGTCTCTATGGCACGGATGAAAGAGTTGCAGCCTGAAATGGCGGCCCTGAAAGAACGCGCCGGTGACGACAAACAAAAGCTTCAGCAGGAGATGATGAAGCTTTACAAAGAGAAAAAAGTGAACCCGGCCGCAGGGTGTTTGCCAATTCTCATGCAAATTCCGATCTTCTTTTCACTCTACAAAGTGATTTTTGTCACGATTGAGCTGCGTCATGCTGAATGGATTGGCTGGATCAAGGACCTTTCGGCACCTGATCCGTCGTCGATCCTGAACCTTTTTGGGTTACTGCCCTATGCAACGCCGGAACCCGGATCGATCTTTGCAATCGTTTCACTTGGCGTATTGCCAATTTTGCTTGGTATTTCGATGTGGTTGCAGCAAAAACTGAACCCGGCCCCAACAGATGCGACGCAGGCAGCCATTTTTGCCTGGATGCCTTGGGTGTTCATGTTCATGCTCGGCAGCTTCGCCTCTGGCCTCGTGATCTACTGGATTGCGAACAACACGATTACCTTCACCCAACAGTATTTGATCATGCGTAGCCAGGGATATAAACCCGATGTGTTTGGTAACATCAAAGGCACCTTTAAACGCAATAAGCCCGAGGCTTAGGTATGACCAAGGTCGCCCACATCTGGCGCCATCCCATCAAATCACATGGGACCGAAACGCTTGATCGTGTTGAACTGGATGCTGGCCGCACGATGCCGTGGGACCGGCGCTGGGCCGTCGCGCATGACGCGTCTAAAGCTGACGGTGCTGAATGGGCGCCCTGCGTGAATTTTACGATAGGTTCCAAGGCGCCAAAACTGATGGCCATCAAGGCACGGGCGAATGAAGAAACAGGCCTCGTTACACTGAGCCACCCAGACCTTCCGCCGTTCACATTCAACCCTGACACGGACAGCGAGGCGTTTCTTGATTGGGTAAAGCCGCTTGTCCCACCAAACCGGGCCCAATCGGCACGCGTGGTACGTGTTCCGGGCCGGGGTATGACTGATACCGAATTTCCCTCGATCTCAATCGCCAATCTCGCGTCTCACGCGCAGGTCGCAGAGCATTTGGACCAAGAGATTTCGCCACTTCGCTGGCGTGCAAACATCTGGCTTGAGGGGCTCAAACCCTGGGAAGAGTTTGAATGGCTGGGTCAACGGTTTCGGGTTGGAACTGCAGAATTCGAAATTAGAGAACGTATTAAACGATGCCTGGCGACCACCGCAAACCCGGAAACCGGGGAACGTGATGCAGATACTCTTGGCGCGTTGAATGCAGGCTGGGGTCATCAGGATTTCGGTGTCTATGCAAAAGTTGTCACGCCGGGCCGAATTGCGCTTGGTGACAATGCGGAGCTGATTTGATGGAGCTTGGATTCCCCATTGCGAAAGAACCCGAACACCAGGATGTTGAAGCCGGGCGCCTCCTGTTTGCTGGAGAGACCGAATTCGTCAAAGGCGTTGTCGCGATGGACGGCCTGCCCCCGGCCGACAGGTTAGAGGTGTGTTTTGCAGGCCGCTCAAATGTTGGTAAATCCAGCCTGATCAACGCATTGACCGGACGAAAAGGGCTTGCACGCGCCTCAAACACTCCGGGGCGCACCCAGGAAATCAACTATTTCACTGCTGGTGACGAACTCTACCTTGTCGATCTGCCGGGCTATGGGTATGCCAACGCACCACTGCCAGTTGTGGAAAAATGGCAAAGGCTGCTCAAGTCCTACTTAGCTGGTCGCCAGACCTTAAGGCGGGCATTCGTTTTGATCGATGCGCGACATGGCGTAAAAAAAGTTGACGAAGAGATTTTGTCTCTGCTTGATCGCGCCGCTGTGACGTTTCAGGTTGTTCTGACCAAAACAGACAAGGTTAAAGGTGCTGATCGCACAAAAGTACTGGCGCAGGTACGTCAGGCACTGAGCAAACATCCGGCGGCTTTTCCCGAACTGGTCCTGACCTCTTCCGAAAAAGGCGAAGGAATACCCATGCTACGTGCCATAATCGCGACGCTTGAATAGCAGAACCAAAAATCTTTGAAGATTTTTAGCAAGAATTTTCAAAAATTCTTGCCCCAGGTACAGACCTTGCATCAAGAAGGCCTGAAAAGGGACAAAGACATGAAGAAGCAAACTGCCATGAACCGAGATTGGATCGCTACAGCCCGCACCCTTTCTGAGGCGTTACCGTATCTGCAACGTTATGATGACGCGATTGTCGTGATCAAATTTGGCGGCAATGCCATGGGTGACGATGATGAAATGGACGGCTTCGCGCGGGATATCGTGCTCATGCAGCAGGTCGGCGTGAACCCTGTCATCGTGCATGGCGGCGGTCCAATGATTAATGAAATGCTGGAAAAGCTCGGCATTCAGTCAGAATTCGTAAATGGCAAACGCGTTACAGATGCCGCAACGGTTGAAGTCGTTGAAATGGTTCTGTCGGGCCGGGTTAACAAGCGGATCGTACAGGCGATAAACCGGCAAGGTGGTAAAGCAGTTGGCCTTTCCGGTAAGGATGCCAATCTGATGATCTGTGACCAGACAAATCCTGATCTGGGTTTTGTCGGGACACCTGCTGAGATGAATCCAAACGTTTTACACACGTTGTTTGGTGCCGATGCTATCCCGGTCATCGCGCCGCTGGGGGCTGGTCGTAACGGTGAGACCTACAATGTGAATGGCGATACCGCAGCCGGTGCAATTGCAGCGTCACTCAAGGCGGATCGGCTTTTGCTTCTTACAGATGTCGCCGGCGTTAAAAATGCCGAAGGTGATGTCATGACAGAGATCACCCCTGATCAGATACGCCAGATGACAACGGAAGGGATAATTGCGGGCGGTATGATACCGAAAACCGAAACTGCGCTGGTCGCAATTGAAGGTGGCGTGCGGGCTGTTGTTATACTTGATGGTCGCGCACCTAATGCTTGTTTGCTGGAACTTTTCACCGAACATGGCGCAGGGTCTATCATCAGAGGTACGGGTATACCGGTAACCTGAAATTCAGTTGCCTTTCAAAGAATAAGCCGCTTAGTTCAGCGCATGGAAAACGAAGCCGTAATACGCCTTTCGATCTTTATCGGACTGTTTGCAGTTTTCGCGACACTGGAAGCGCTTTGGCCGCGCCGTGAGCGAAGCCTGACTCGTCAGAAACGCTGGTTGACCAACTGGGCAATCACCCTCCTTGACGCAGTCACCTTGCGAATTCTGGCGCTTGCTATGCCCCTGCTTGCGGTTGGCGCTGCGATTGATGCAAATGTGCAGGGGTGGGGTTTGTTAAACCAACTTGGATGGCCAAATTGGCTGGAAACCGTCCTTGCCATATTATTCTTTGATTTTGCAATTTGGGCGCAGCATCTGATTACCCATAAAATTCCGCTGCTTTGGCGGTTCCACCGGGTGCATCATTCTGACCGCGATATCGACGTAACAACAGCTATCCGCTTCCACCCCGTGGAAATCGCCTTTTCGATGTTGTTAAAGATTGGGCTGGTTTATTTGCTAGGGCCCTCTGCGCTTGCAATTGTGTTGTTCGAAATCCTGCTAAACGGTACCGCGATGTTTAACCACGCAAATCTTTCGCTTCCGTTGCCGGTTGATCGGGTGTTGCGCCGCATTCTTGTGACACCTGATATGCATCGCGTTCACCATTCAGTTCATCGTGCGGAACATGACAGTAACTATGGTTTTGCTCTATCGATCTGGGATCAGTTGTTTGGAACCTACATCGCACAGCCGAAGGCAGGCCATTCAGAAATGACCATAGGGCTTGAATGGCAAGATGATCGACCTGCACAATTGGGGTGGAGCCTTAAGCTTCCCTTCCTGCGCAAATGACGTATGAGACGCTCCTGAAGGCCGCACAGACGCGCCATCTCGATATTTTCGGGGCATTCCACCCGGAAAACAAAGACCTCACACCAGCTGGCACAAAAACACTTTTGCTGTTGGGGCCACATGAACCGGGTTTCTGGCCACATGTGTCTGCCCAGTCAGAATTTTCTGACGGCTTGCCAGATCCGTTGGACCGTTGGTCAAAACGCGTTGTCAGCGACTGGGCCAAAGCACTTGGCGCAACACCAGTTTACCCATCAGACGGGCCACCCTATCCGCCGTTTATCCGCTGGGCACTTCGTTCTAAGCGCGCATGGTCATCACCAGTCGCAATGTTGGTTCATGATCATGCCGGGCTGTTCGTTTCTTACCGCGCAGCAATCGCTCTGCCGCAGCGTATCGCCTTGCCAGACCAGAGTTCAGTAAACCCCTGCGAGACCTGTGATACGAAGCCCTGCGTTACCGCCTGCCCCGTCTCCGCGATCACAGAAGACCAGTATGACGTGCCGGCCTGCAAGACATTTCTCGATACTGCAGAGGGAAAAGACTGTCGATTTTATGGATGTGCCGTCCGGCGCGCTTGTCCAATCAGCACAACTTATGGCAGGTTAGCGGAACAATCTGCCTTTCACATGGACGCCTTTCATCCACAATGACACTACGCCTAATCCTGATCCGACATGCAAAATCCAGTTGGGATGACCCACTGCTGGATGACCACGACCGCACTCTGGACGAAAGAGGCAGAACATCTGCCGATGCCATCGGGAAATGGCTTTCAGACAAGCACTATTTGCCTGATGCCATGCTTTGTTCTACCGCAAGACGCACCGTTGAGACCTGGAAAATTCTTTCTTCTCATCTGGAAGAAGACGCAACCATTGAAATCAGCTCTGCGCTTTATCTTGCCTCCGCACATCAAATGCTAAATTTGCTTTCAAAACGAGGTGAAGCGACCGTTTTGATGCTTGGCCACAATCCTGGAACTGGTTCTCTAGCCGCCGGGTTGGTCTCCAGACGCCCGGCACATGCGCAATTTGACAAGTACCCAACTGCAGCAACTTCAATAATCGATTTCAATGTTTCGAGTTGGAACGCCGTTATCCCCGGAAGCGGAGAACTTGTTGATTTTGTCGTGCCCCGCGACCTCGTTTAGAAAAAAATGCACCTCTAAATAAAAAACCCCGGTCAAGTCACCGGGGTTTTTCGTGATGTCAGATTTAAACTCTAGTGCCCGAGAATTTGACTCAGGAACAGTTTTGTACGGTCTGATTTCGGGTTGTTGAAGAACTCTTCTGGTTCATTCTGTTCAACAATCTGGCCTTGGTCCATAAAGATAACCCGGTTAGCCACCTGTCGGGCAAAGCCCATTTCGTGGGTAACACACAGCATGGTCATGCCTTCTTCTGCAAGCTCGATCATGGTGTCGAGCACCTCTTTGATCATCTCAGGGTCAAGCGCAGAGGTCGGTTCATCAAACAGCATGATCCGCGGCTTCATGCAGAGACTGCGTGCAATCGCAACGCGCTGTTGCTGACCACCCGAAAGCTGACCGGGGAACTTGTCGGCCTGCTCTGGGATTTTCACCTTTTCAAGAAAGTGCATCGCGATTTCTTCGGCTTCTTTTTTGGGTGTTTTACGAACCCAGATCGGCGCCAGCGTGCAATTTTCAAGAATACTCAGATGCGGGAAGAGATTGAAGTGTTGAAAACACATACCAACTTCAGACCTGATCTTATCGATGTTTTTAAGATCCGATGTCAGCTCAGTCCCATCAACGATGATATCGCCCTGCTGGTGTTCTTCCAACCTGTTGATACAGCGGATCAGAGTAGATTTTCCAGAACCCGAAGGCCCCGCTATAACGATCCGTTCACCTTCGTTGACGGTCAGGTTTATGTCCCGCAAAACGTGGAACGCCCCGTACCATTTGTTCATATTAGTGATTTGAACAGCGATATGGTCAGAAACTGACATTTTGCTGCGGTCGGCTTCGCGTTTTTGTGCAAGTTCAGACATTTGTGAACTCCCTTACTGATGGCCAGTTTGAAGCTTGCGCTCCAGATACATGGAATAACGAGACATTGAGAAGCAGAAGATAAAGAATATGAGCGCCAGGAAACCGTAAAGCTCCCATACGATACCATTCCAGTTCGAATCTGCCCGAATACCTGCGAGCAAGCCCAGCGGATCAAGCAAGGCGATGATCGAAACCAGCGTCGTATCCTTGAAAACTCCGATGAAGGTACTCACGATCCCGGGAATTGAAATCTTCAGCGCTTGCGGCATAATGATCAGCCTTTGCGCTTTCCAATAATCAAGTCCCAAGGCATCTGCGGCCTCATATTGCCCGGTTGGAAGGGCAGCAAGCCCACCACGAACGACCTCTGCCATATAGGCTGCTGCGAACAGCGTAACCATGATTAGCACCCGAAGGATGATGTCAAAGTTAGTACCCGGTGGCAAAAAGATGTTCAGCAATGTTGAAGCAACAAACAACAAGGTAATCAGTGGCACGCCACGAATGAACTCAATGAATCCGACACAAAGCGCCTTAACAATCAACAGATCAGACTGCCGTCCTAGCGCTAGGACGATCCCCAGAGGCAGTGAACCAAAGATTGCAACAACCCCAATGGTAATCGACAGCATGAAGCCACCGAATTTGCGGCTTTCTACTGCTTCGATACCCAGTGGTATAATGCTTTCGAAAGAACTCGCAAAAATACCCGCAAGTGCAAGCCACCAGATAATCGGAACTGCTGCTGCAGCGATAACGCCGACAAGGCTACCCAAAATAGGTGTGATCACCCGATAGGCAACGTAGCCTAGTACAAAACCCAGTATTGCCGAGATCGGAACCCAGATCGAACCGCCCCACAGCAACCAAGCCCCAAAGAATGGGAAGATAGCTGTAAACCAGATCAGTTTCTTTGGCACATACTCGGCAAACAGCACTGGTCCGAGCGCAACAAACAATGAAAAGAATGCCAGTATCGGGCGCCAATACAGTTCTGAAGGATAGAACCCAAAGAACAGCTGAATCCAGCGTTCCCGAATCACCGCCCAACACGCACCTTCATGATGCTCTCCGTAGGCGGCAGCAATCACTTCGCGGCACTCGTGCAGCGAACCAGCCGACCAGGATGACATGAACATCCAAGGTAAAACTTTGGACAATACAAAGTAAATCACCAGCATCGATAACACCGTAGCTATCGAGTTGAACCAACCTGTAAACAGATTATGTCGCACCCAGCCAACAAAGCCCACCGTCGTCGCAGGCGGTGCCTGCTCCGGAAGCATTTCGGTGCGTACAAATGAAACTTCAGCCATCTTATCGCTCCCTCAGCTTAACAGAGTTATTGTACCAGTTCATTACCATTGAGATGCTCAATGAAATGGTCAGGTAAACAAGCATTCCCAACAGAACCGTCTCAAGCTCGCGGCCTGTTTGGTTGAGCGTTATGCCCATCAAAGTGCCGGTGAGATCCATGTAGCCCACCGCAATAGCAAGCGAGGAGTTTTTGGTCAGGTTCAGATAATTGGAAATGAGCGGCGGAATGATCACACGCAGCGCTTGCGGCAGGATCACAAGGTTCATCGTACGGCTGGGACGCAGGCCCAACGCTGATGCAGCTTCTGTTTGCCCTTTACTAATTGCAAGGATACCAGCCCGTACGATCTCGGCAATAAAGGCCGCTGTATAAAGCGACAACGCAAGCCAAAGTGCGATGAGAGAGTTTCGCAGGTGCGTACCACCAGTAAAGTTAAATCCTTTGAGCTCAGGATATCCAAGGTGGAAACCGAGCACATATAAAAGGATCGCCATCGGAATAACGATAACGCCGAGCCTGGCATACCAGGTCGTCGGTCTGACACCCGTTGCGGCCTGTATCTGATCGGCGCGCTTTTTGATCAAGCCAGAGATCAACAATGAGGCACCCAGAAGTGCAAGGATGGCCATTAGATCGAGGCTGATTTCAAATGCGTCGTTGAATACGGACACATCGCCAATTCCGCTCGAAAACAGAGGTTCGGGAATGTAGACACCTCTGTTTGTAACAGCAACACTGTCACCAAAACTCATCGTCGCAACAGGATCTTCACCCCTGAAGTCTTTGGGTTGCGGCAATGTTTCGGTAATGATCGCCATTGCGAACACGATCCACAACAGAACAGGGACGTTACGGAAACTTTCCACGTAAATCGTCATCAAGCGCGCAATGATCCAGTTTTTGGAAAGCCGCAAGACACCGATTGTCACGCCCAGTATTGTGGCCGTGATACAGCCAAGCACCGCCACGACAAGAGTGTTCATCAAGCCGATTACGGCTGCGCGGATATGAGGACTCTGAGAATTGTAATCCAACAATCTCTGGTTGATGTCATAGCCAGCTGGTTCCCACAAAAACCCAAAACTTGGTTCTTTCCCGAGTTCGGCCAGGTTGTTTGCGGTATTGCTGATAAGCCAGCCAATCGCGATAAGGAAGCCTATCAGTGCCACGACTTGTATCGTCATGGACCGATAGCGGGTGTCGTAAATCAGCATAGATAGCCGAAACGACTCCTTAGGAGGGTCGGTCAGTGTTGTCATAGAAGACATCCCCGTAAGCCTTGGTTGTTATTTTTGGCGCATTTGCTGCGCTCGTTAAGCCCAAGGCGTTATTGTTTTATTTTACTAATAGAGCGCAAAAGGCGCGGCCGAGACCGCGCCTTTCAATTTTCTCTTAGCGGAATGGAGGCGAGTAAAGCAAACCGCCATTAGTCCATTGTGCGTTCAGTCCGCGTGACAGACCAATTGGGGTATTTTCACCGATGTTCCGTTCGAACAATTCGGCGTAGTTACCGCCAGCTGCGATGGCATTTTTTGCCCAATCAGCAGACAGACCCAGCATTTCACCCAAGTTACCTTCGGTGCCCAGAAGACGATTAATCTCTGGATTGTTGGTTCCTGCGGACATCTCACCGATGTTTGCGGATGTCACACCCAGCTCTTCAGCTGAAATCAGCGCATTCAAAGACCAACGCACGATATCGCCCCATTCGTTGTCGCCGTGGCGAACGAGTGGTCCGAGTGGCTCTTTCGAAATAATCTCGGGCAGCAAAACGTGGTCGTTCGGACTTTCAAAAGTTGCACGTGTTGCAGCAAGGCCAGATGCGTCAGTGGTGTAAGTGTCACAAGCGCCAGCCAGATACTGTTGCTGGCCTTCTGCGTTGGTTTCGATCGGAACTGGCTCGTAGCTGATACCATTAGCGCGGAAGAAATCCGCAAGGTTCAGCTCGGTTGTGGTGCCGGTTTGGATACAAACCGTGGCACCGTCCAGTTCTTTAGCCGAAGTCACACCCAGCGCAGTCGGAACCATGAAGCCTTGGCCGTCATAGTAGTTGACACCAACGAAGTCGAACTTCAGGTCAACGTCACGGCTGAAAGTCCAGGTCGTGTTGCGGGCGAGCATATCGATTTCGCCGGAGGCGAGCGCGGTGAAGCGAGTTTTACCAGTGGTTGGCACAAACTCTACAGCAGTTGGGTCACCAAAGACCGCGGCTGCGACGGCGCGGCAAACGCCTACGTCAAAGCCGTCCCATTCACCGTTTGCATCTGGCACAGCGAAGCCCGCCACCCCAGTGGTAACACCACAGTTTAGCTTGCCACGTGCTTTAACGTCGTCGAGCGTACCGGCGAAGACACCGCCGGCAGCAATACCGGCGACGGTCAGGGCGCCAAGAAATACGGATTTTTTCATGTTTACCTCTTCCTGATAGTCCGCTCATTTCAGAGCGGTTATTCCGGCTTCGTCAAAAGCCGGAGGCGATACATAGGGGTTAATCCCCCCTAAGTGCATAAAGTTAGGCCAAATATGGGAGCCAAGGTCAAGGGGTTGTACGTATATTAACGTAACGTGAACTACGTTTCACGCCGACAATAACCCTGTTTGACAAGCGAAATCATAGATAGTTTCGGTCAGAGGACAAAAAATGGAATTTTGCAGCATTATGGAAGGAGAGGCGTTTAAGTTCTGCTGTTTCGCTCGCTTCGTCATCTTTGCCCCATTGCTCTTCCTGCCACGATTCGTCGATTCGTGCCCGGAACCAAAGCTCGTCAACGGAAAGAAATTTCTTCGATACGGCAAGTCCGACAATCAGAGAGCCAGTGATTGAGACGAGGTCGTGAAAACCCGCAAGTTGAAACGGCGTCATCGCGTGAACCAGACCATTGAGTGTGTGAATACTCTTCTCCGGCTGTGGCACGTAGACGATCCCGGTTGTTGTTTTCAGCGCAACCCCAAGCTCCTCCTCAGACCACTTTAGAACCGGGTCCCATGCCTCTGCCTGACGCGCGACAAGCTCTACCGGCGCAGCCGCCCGGTAACACAAAAGATCCGTCCCCCCATAATCGGCAATCAACGCAGCGACCTCGGCCTGCTGCGGCATAATTTTGTCGATCGCAGAATTTGCCGCTCTGGTCAGCGGCATTGTTTCAGGTTGAATGTTTTCGACCTGAGCCTCCCATTCTTCGGCGACGGCTTCTGCCAACATACGTGTTGGCATACAAAGGTTGGCCTTGGACGGTGTTTTTACAGAGCGGTTATCCAAACGAATTTCAAAACCGTCTGGCGTTTCAGCAACGGAAACTGTTTTCCAGAATCGCTTCTTCTTCCATTCGCTCATAGATGCGTTCCCCACAGCGAAAAGAGCACCTCGGGCAGTGCTCTGAAATCATCGATAATCTGATCTGCACCGCCAGCGTGCAAACGCGCCCGATCATGGTAACCCCAACTGACCCCTATGGTATGAAACCCAGCCGCGCGACCCATTTCAATATCAAACTCTGTGTCCCCTATCATAACTGAGTGCTCTGCCCGCACCCCTGTATCGGACAGGCAAGTATGCAACATCGACGGATGCGGTTTTGACGGGTGATGATCGGCAACCTGTTGGGTCACAAAAACGTCCTGCAACGCGTGGCTTTCCAAAAGGTGGTCCAGACCACGCCGCGACTTTCCGGTCGCAACGCCCATCAATAGACCGGGGGCAGAACTTAGCCTTGCAATCATCTCGCGGGCATATGGGTAAAGCGGCGCATGTGCCTGGGCCCCACCATTCTGTCGCGTGGTCATGAAAGAATGCTTGTATCCATTGACCAGTTCAGCCTGCGCCGCGTCACTTAGGTCTGGAGCAAGCGTTGCCACAGCGACCGGTAAAGACAAACCAACAATGCTCAATACTTCGGACCGAGAGGGCATGGGATAGTCTAACGCCTGAAACGCGGCGCCCATCGCAGCAAGTATTTGCTGTTGGCTGTCGACAAGTGTTCCATCGACATCAAATACGACCAAACGCAGCGGATCGTCCGTCAAAACTCGTCCTCAAAAGGGTCTTCAGGAACGTCGGCAGGTGACCATCCAAGTGTCTCCCAAGTACGCTCCATATGCTCGGGCAAAGGTGCGGTAATGTTCAGTGCCGCACCACTGACGGGATGTTGAATGCGCAACGACCTGGCGTGCAAATGCAACTTGCGGCTTATCTCGCCGCCCAGCTGTGCTCCCCAACCATCGCCAAGGTTTTCCTGCCCTGAGCCACCATATTTTCCGTCACCAATGATCGGATGCCCGATCTCAGCCATATGCGCCCTAAGTTGGTGGGTGCGCCCCGTTATCGGCACCAAGGCGACCCAGCACACGCGCCCTCCGAGATTTGAAAGAATAGCATAGTCTGTCGTGGCGCGTTTCGCCCCCTCCACGCGCTCAACTTCGTTTGGGTGCACACACATCATCTTTTCTGCTTCACCATGCCCACCGTGCCCTGACGCCTTCACAAGGCCATAGCGGATCGATCCCTGCCGTGGCATCGGCGCCCCAGCGACTGCAGCCCAGTAAATCTTACGTGTTTCACGTGATCGGAATGCGCTTGTCAGTGCCGAAGCGACAGCTCGGGTGCGCGCCAAAAGCAATACACCGGAGGTATCTTTATCAAGCCGGTGCACAAGCCGTGGCTTTTCCTCGTATCCAAAGCGCAGCGCCTCGGCCAAACCGTCGACGTGGCGGGTTTGTTTGCTTCCGCCCTGTGTGGCAAGCCCGGGCGGTTTGTTCAGCGCGATGACATGATCGTCGCGATATATCACACAAGATTGTATAAGCTTGGCATCTTCATCTGAAACCGTCGAACGGGGCGGTTTCGCCTGAGAGCTGATCTCGTTCGCATCCGGCAACGGCGGGATACGAACGCTTTGGCCCTGCGCGAGACGCGTCGCAGGTTTAACCCGGCCACCATCAACCCTGATGTCACCTTTCCGGCACATCTTTTCGATCCGACCCTGTGCAATATGCGGGAACGTCCGGCGAAACCAACGATCCAGCCGTTGGTCGGCATCATCTGCTCCAATCTCAAGTATTTGAACGCGGCTCATGCCAAAATCCCCCGTGCAACCATGACACCAAGCGCAATACCCGATAGCGTCAGTACAAGCGTTCCTGCAACATAAAGTGCAGCGGTCCCCACCTGTCCCCTTTCAAACAACGTAAGCGCGTCGAGAGAAAATGCCGAGAAGGTTGTGTAACCCCCTAAAACACCCGTCATCAAAAACGGCGCTAATCGGTTGTCACCTTTCGTAGCGAGCATAACAATCAGCACTCCCATAAGGAACGAGCCAACGACGTTCACAACCAGCGTTCCCCAGGGAAAGCCATGGCCAAAAATACGAAGCGTTGCGACGCCGGTAAGATATCTGCCAGAAGCGCCGATCGCGCCACCCAGAGCAACTTGTAAAACGGTCCAGATCATGGCGCTTCTCATTTCGCGTCACAGAGGCAGAGTCAACCGCCCTGTCGCTTTGAACGTAGTTTTGCAAAGTAATCGAGCCTGCGTTTCAATTCTCTCTCAAAACCGCGTTCAACAGGTTGGTAGTAAATGCCACGCTTCATTTCCTCGGGAAAATAGTTCTGCCCTGAAAACCCTGCTTCGGCGTCGTGATCATAGGAGTACCCATCACCATACCCCTGATCCTTCATCAATTTTGTGGGCGCGTTCAGGATATGCTTCGGTGGCGGCTCTGACCCCGTTTCCTTCGCTGCGCGCATTGCTGATTTGTACCCGACATAGGCCGCATTCGATTTTGGGGCCAATGCCAAGTAAACCACTGCTTGCGCGAGCGCCAGTTCACCTTCAGGGCTTCCCAGTCTTTCGTAGGTTTCCCAGGCATGAAGGCAAATCGTCTGCGCCTGCGGATCAGCAAGACCAATGTCTTCCACTGCCATGCGGGTCACACGGCGCGCGAGATAGCGTGGGTCTTCTCCCCCCGTCAGCATCCGGGCAAACCAGTAAAGTGCAGCATCAGGGTCCGATCCGCGCACAGATTTATGGAGTGCTGAGATAAGATTAAAATGTTCATCACCGCTTTTGTCGTACTTCGTTGCACGCCGCATCAACCGTTTGGCCAGCGTTTCCTTGTTAATCTTACTTTCGGTTTTCCAAGCAGCCACTTGTTCAATTAGATTAAGCAACGCCCGTCCGTCGCCATCTGCCATTTCCAAAAGAGCCTCACGCGCCGGGCCATCCAGCGGCAAGGCTCGTCCCAGATCCTTTTCTGCACGCTGCGCCAATCTTTCCAGATC
>Ga0316189_10000050_pt1 | contig 99076 bp, 97 predicted proteins | sample LowCovwburrow_MG_FD_204930 | JGI IMG/M metagenome (GOLD analysis project Ga0316189, IMG submission 204930) | Coastal sediment microbial communities from Maine, United States - Lowes Cove worm burrow | ecosystem: Environmental > Aquatic > Marine > Coastal > Sediment | place: USA: Maine... | reverse complement strand
GCAAGCGCATGGGTAGCTGGGCGTCGATCATCAGGTTGGTCAGGCCCATGGCCACGCCGAGAATAATCAGAATGCTACCCACCAGCGTGGCGGTATCGGCAAGCAACGGTACCAGTTGGCTGCGCAGCACAATGGAGCGATGCACAACGGATTCCAGTACCAGCACGTAGAGTGCCGTGAACGCTGCGGCTTCGCTGACAGTGACGTAGCCACCGAAAATGCCAACCACGAGCAGGATTGGCAGCAGAATATCGCCGCTGGCTTCCTTGCTGGCTCGCCATGCAGTGTGGCGGTGGAAAGCATGGTGTTTCACGCCGAAGCGTGCGCCGGTAATAGCGGCATAGGCGCCGAGCATGATCATCAGCATCAGGCCCGGCACAACGCCGGCGACAAACAGCTCATCGATGTTTACGCCGGCGACAACGCCGTACAGCAGAATCGCCAGGCTGGGTGGAAACAGCAGTCCCAGCGAACCGGATGTCGTCAGCAGGCCGAGACTGAAGCGTTCCGGGTAGTGGACTTTCATCAGCACCGGGTAGAGCAGGCCGCCAAGTGCAAGGATGGTGACACCGGAAGCACCGGAGAACGACGTGAAGAACGCACACGCGCTAATGGCGACTACCGCCAGGCCTCCCGGTAACCAGCCCAGCAAGCCGTTGAACAGCCGGATGAGTCTTTGTGGGGCGCCACCGGCCGCAAGTACTACACCGGCAAGGGTGAATAACGGAATGGCGGTCAGGTTGGGGGAGGTTGCCAGGCGGTTGAGTTCAATGATCAGTAATGCAGAGTCCAGCTCACTGTGGTAGGCGAACAGCAGACTGCCGGCACCGAGTGCGGTGAACAGCGGTAGCCCGAAGACCGCCAGCAGGACGAGAATGGCTACGGCAGGCAGCACGCGTCTTCTTCCTGTCCGATCAGGGTGGCGAGAATAAATTCCAGGGTCAGCAGACAGAAGCCGGTTGGTATTACCAGGCCGACCAGCACCAGCCAGCGTTCATGGTCCGGTGCATACTGCCATTCGTCGAGCCAGTAGCGGATCGCAGCATCGGCCAAAAGCGCGCACACGACTGCGGCAATGGCGCGCAGGGGGCGATACAGGGCGCGGAGTTTTGCGGGTGACAGGAAGGAGCAACAGATGTCGATCTTGATATGCCGGTTGCGTGACACGGCCAGTGCGGCGCCGAAAAAGGTGACGTACAGGACCAGGTAACGGGTCAGGGCATCGGCACCGGCGAGACCGCTGTCAAATAAATTGCGTGAGATTATCTGCGCCAGCGCGAGCAGTAGCAGCAGCAGCAGGCTGCCGGCTGCCAGCCAGGTTTCGGTTTGTATAAGCAGCTCGCGAAAGCGGTTTAACAATTCAGGGTGCCGTTTTACGGGCCTGATCTGCCCGGTACTGTTCCAGCAGGTGGCGGGTTTTCTCAAACAATGGTCCGGGAATGTACTCGCTGGCCACCAGTTCTGCGGCAGCACGATCGCGCACATCAACGAGTACGGGTTCACTCATTCCGGCACCCGGTTCGATGAATTGCAAGCCGCGTTCTTTCAGTGTGTTGATGCTTTCAGCGTTATCGATACGCGAGGCGGCGATCAGTTTTTCGCCGGCAGCTGTACCGGTTTCGGTGAGGATGGTCTGCAGGTCAGCAGGCAGCTTGTCGTAGAATTTCCTGGTGACTATCAGGCCACCCATGCCGTTGGTCAACGGTACGCTGCTGATATACTGCGTCTTGGTAAACCACTGCAGGGCGATAGCGCCCAGTGGTGGTGAATACACGGTATCGATCAGCCCGGTGGACAGGCTGGTGTAGACATCCATGATCGACAGCGGTACCGGTGATATGCCGCTGGCTTTGAAAAATGCCTGTCCCAGTGGATCGCCTTGCCAGAGCCACACGCGGCGGGTTTTCATGTCTTCCAGAGAACGGATTGGCTCCCGGGAGAACATGTGCACGAAGCCGACTTCCATCCAGCCGAGTAGCGTATAGCCGTTGTCTTTGAAGCCCTGCTTGAACTCGTCGGTAAACTGCTGGCGGATGAAATCAATTTCGTCGGTGTTATTAAACAGGAATGGTAATTCCAGCACGCGCGCCGGCGAATACATGCGACCGATGCCGTAGCCGGTGAAAGCGCCGCCCTGAAGCTGGTTGAAGCGCATTTTTTTCAGCACATCAGGTTCGTCACCCTGGACGCCGCCGGGGTAGAACTTGAACCCGATCCGGCCGTTGCTTCTGGCTCTGAGATCTCTGTCCCATTCTTCCAGCAGGTTCATCCAGGTGGTGCCGCTGGGCGCCAGCGTGGCGAACTTTATGGTGTATTCGGGTGCCGCGGACAGGTTGCCTGTGAGCAGCAAGAGGGCCGTGAGCAGCCAGGTTCGGGATCGGGTTATGGTTATCATTTGCTTATCCGCTGTGACTAGAACCAGTCATCCTCCAATTCCAGCAACAGGCTCGCCCGGTGGCGTGCAATCTGGTTGGCCAGTGCCATTTCCGGAAAACTGCCGACCGGGTCATTGACGACGCCAGTCAGCAGGTAATTGAACTGGTCGGCATCCAGTTGCTGGCGTTCCAGGTATTCGGCCTGCAGCACATCAACCATCAGCAACTTACCTTCTGTGACAGCACGCGCTGCAGTAAAGTTTTCCTCTGCGAGCTCGAAGTTACCACCAAGCATGGGCGTGCGGCCACCATAGTAGACACCGTAGAACAGGTAAACGCCGCCATAATAGAAGTCCGGCTGCAGTTCCATCACGCGGTGCATCAGGCGTTCAGTACTTGCCAGCTGGGCAATGCGTTCGGGGCTGGTGCGGTTCAGGTCAATCTGCTTGGCCCAGCAGGACGCGGTCCAGAACAGGGCCGGGACAGCGTTTCGGTTCATTCGCGCCAGGGCATCGTCGAGTTCGCTGATGCTGGCATGCGAAAGATCCAGGTCCATGCCCAGCGTCTCTAACGCACGTACACCGTAGCTGACGCCGCGTGCGTACAGGGCATCTGCACGTTCCGGGTCGCGGGTTTCCACGAAGCCGAAGGCATAGCCATAAAAACCCTGTGCCGCATTAGTCAGTAGCGCGAGGTTTTCGGGGTCTTCGATAATCAGGCCTTCGATCAGTTTGAGGTTGGCGGGGATAGCTGCCTGGGCAAGCGCCAGGTCGGTTTCCCGGTTCATCGCGTCGATGTTGCCGTCCATAATGGATTCCGACGTGCGCGCAACAATTTGTCCCATGCTGCATGCGCCCAGCCAGGGAAGCAGCAGTGCGACAAGGATCAGCCTGCCAGATGTCATTTTCATCCCCATAACCTCCTTTATTTGAACAGCACTTCCAGTATGCGCTGATATATGGTGGATAGCTGGTCCAGATCATCGACCGCCACGCATTCGTTGACCTGGTGGATGGTTGCATTCAGCGGGCCCAGTTCCAGTACCTGCGCACCAGTGGGGGCGATAAAACGTCCATCCGAGGTGCCGCCGCTGGTGGACAGTTCGGTATTGATACCGGCGATGTCTTTAATCGAACGCCGTGCCGCATCGACCAGTTCACCCGCAGGCGTCAGAAAGGGTTCGCCTGAAAGTCTCCAGCCGAGATCATAGTTCAACGCGTGCCTGTCCAGCACGGCATGTACGCGCTCGCGGATGACCTGCTCATTCAGTTCGGTGGAGTAGCGCAAGTTGAACATCAGCTGCAACTCGCCGGGCACTACGTTTTCTGCACCGGTACCCGAGTGAATATTCGATACCTGGAAACTGGTGGGGGGGAAAAATTCATTGCCCTGGTCCCATTCAACAGTACACAGCTCGGCGAGCGCCGGTGCTACGCGATGAATCGGATTATCCGCCAGATGGGGATAAGCGACATGGCCCTGTGTGCCCTTGATCGTCAGCTTGCCATTCAGCGAGCCACGCCGGCCATTCTTGATAACGTCGCCGAGCTGGTTTGTGCTCGAAGGTTCGCCGACCAGGCACATCTCAATCTGTTCGCCGCGGGCCACGAGCTGTTCTACTACCTTGACGGTGCCGTTTATTGAGGGGCCTTCTTCATCACTGGTGATCAGAAAACCGATCGAACCTTTATGCCCGGGGTGGGCGGCGACAAAAGCTTCACACGCCGTCACCATAGCGGCCAGCGAACCTTTCATATCGGCTGCGCCACGCCCGTACAGCAGGCCATTGCGGATTTCCGGTTTGAAAGGATCGGACTGCCAGTCTTCCAGAGGCCCGGTAGGCACTACATCGGTATGTCCGGCAAACACCAGCAGTGGGCTGCTGTCGCCACGGCGCGCCCAGAAATTGGTCACTTCGCCGAATGGCAGGTCTTCGCACTGGAAGCCGATTGCGCTCAGGCGTTCGCGCATCAGCTGCTGGCAACCGGCGTCTTCCGGAGTAACCGAGGCGCGGCTGATCAGGTCTCTGGCGAGTTCGAGCGTGGCAGACATGTGGCTAGTGTACTTGGTTTACCGCAGCGGCAATAGCACGGGGTAACAGGAGATCGCCGCATTACCCCGTCAATATGAATGGCCTAGAACAAGGAGGCGTATTCATCCGCCTTGAACCCGACCACGCGGCGATCGCCCAGGTCAAGTACCGGTCGCTTGATGATGCCGGGGTTGTCCTGCATACACTGCAATGCGGATGCCCTGTCGATTGAATCACGCACATCTTCGGGCAGTTTGCGCCACAACTGGCCGCGCCGGTTGAGCAGGACTTCCCAGCCGAGTTCCTTTTCCCAGGCCTTGAGCTGTTTCAGGTTCAGTCCTTCCTTGCGGTAGTCGTGGAAACGGTACTCGACACCTTGCTCGTCCAGCCAGCGCATGGCCTTTTTCATGGTGTCGCAGTTTTTAATGCCGTAGATAGTGATCATGCTTGACGTATCTGCAGTGTGGATCAGATATCGCGCAACAGTTCGTTAATACCGACCTTGCCGCGTGTCTTTTCATCGACCTTCTTGACGATCACTGCGCAATACAGGCTGTACTTGCCGTCCTTTGAAGGCAGATTACCGGAGACCACCACGGACCCGGCAGGCACCCGGCCATACATGACTTCGTCCTTTTCACGGTCGTAGATACGTGTGCTCTGGCCGATGTAGACGCCCATGGAAATAACCGAGCCTTCCTCGACAATCACGCCTTCGACCACTTCCGAGCGTGCGCCAATGAAACAATTGTCTTCGATAATTGTCGGTGCCGCCTGAACCGGCTCCAGTACGCCACCGATACCGACACCACCGGACAGGTGCACGTTCTTGCCGATCTGTGCACAGGAGCCAACTGTGGCCCAGGTATCCACCATGGTACCGGAATCGACATAGGCACCGATATTCACGTAAGAAGGCATCAGTACAACGCCGGAGGAGATATAGGAACCGTAACGTGCGGTTGCCGGCGGCACTACCCGCACACCGCCTTCACGGAACTCACGCGCGTTGTAGTCAGAGTACTTTGATTTCACCTTGTCGTAGTAGTTGGTGAAACCGCCCTTCATGAATTCGTTATCCTGGATACGAAATGACAACAGCACGGCTTTTTTCAACCAGTCGTTGACCACCCAGCCGCCATCCTTTTTTTCGGCAACGCGTGCTTCACCGGCGTCGAGCATACGGATGGCTTCAAGGGTCGCATCCCTGACGTGGGTTTCAACAGTGCGCGGCGTAATGTCGGCGCGGCGTTCAAAGGCTTCTTCGATGGTGGGCTGTATGTCACTCATTATGTGTTCTCCTGCACATCAAGCTGTTCTGTAAAAGTACGAATTCTTTGCGCGGCATCGATACACTCGTCAAGCGGTGCGACCAATGCCATGCGAATATGATCTTTGCCCGGATTGCCATTTTCGGTATCACGTGACAAATAGCTGCCGGGCAGCACGATGACATTCTGTTTTGCCAGTAGCTGTCGGGCGAAAACCTGATCGTCGATGGGGGTGCGCGGCCAGAGGTAAAAACTTGCCGGCGGCGTTTCCAGGTCCAGTACCGGCGATAGTATATCGGTTACCGCGGCAAATTTATCCCGGTATAAACGCCGGTTTTCGACCACATGCGCCTCATCCTGCCATGCACGTATGCTGGCATCCTGGGTGGGTGGCGGCATCGCGGAACCATGGTAGGTGCGGTAGAGAAAGAACGGTTCGATCAGTTCGGCGTCACCGGCGACGAAACCCGACCGCAGGCCCGGGGCGTTGGAGCGCTTCGACAGGCTGTGAAATACCATGCAGCGCTTGTAGTCCTCGTTGCCCATGGCGGCGGCGGCCTGCAGCAGACCCGGCGGTGGTGCCGCTTCGTCCAGGTATATCTCGGAGTAACATTCGTCGGAAACGATCACAAAGTCGTGACGTTCGGCACGCTCGATCAGCACCTGCAGCGCTTCGCTATCGAGCACACGCCCCGTGGGGTTGCCGGGTGAACACACGTAGAGCAGTTGGCAGCGATCCCAGTCACTATCGCTGACCGCGTCGAAATCCGGCAGGTAGTCACTGGCAGCAGTGCAATTGATAAACCCGGGTTCGGCCCCCGCGAGTAATGCAGCGCCTTCATAGATTTGATAAAAAGGATTCGGCATTAATATCAGTGGCTGATTGGCGGGGTCAATGAGACACTGTGCAATGGCGAACAGTGCCTCGCGTGTACCATTCACCGGGAGTATCTGGCGATCCGGGTCCAGGCTGTCGGCAGGCAACGCAAAGCGGGTTCCCAACCAGTTGGCAATAGTTTCGCGCAGCTGAAGACTGCCGCGCGTGGCCGGGTAGAGCGACAGACCGTGCAGGTGCTCGATCAGTGCCTCACTGATAAAACCCGGGGTCGGGTGTTTAGGTTCGCCGATAGACAGTCGAATGGCGCCGAGCCGCTCGGGCGGCGTTACACCCGCATGCAATTTGGCCATACGCTCAAACGGGTAGGGTTGCAGACGTGACAGGTTTGGGTTCATGAAGCGCGCAAGCGGCGAGAAAGCGAAAACGGAATTATACGGAAACTGATGCAGCACTCCAATCACCAAATACTGCCGGTTCTGAGTCTGTTAGTGACAGCAACCCTGTGGGGCCTGGTCTGGTACCCGTTGCGCCTGCTCGAAGCACAGGGAATGAGCGGTCTCTGGCTGTCGTTGATCAGCTATGGAGCCGCCCTGACACTGGGCATGGTGTGGTTATGGCGCAGCCGGGCTGACTGGCGCGAAAACGCCATCTGGCTGGGTCTGATGACACTGGCCGTAGGCTGGTGCAATGTCGCTTTTGTGCTCGCCGTGCTCGATGGCACGGTAGTGCGCGTGTTGCTGCTTTTCTACCTGTCCCCGTTGTGGGCACTGATCCTCGGCTGGCTGATGCTGGACGAGCATCCGGGTACTACCGGACTTGTCGCATTTGTGATGGCGATTACCGGTGCTGTGACCATGTTGTGGGATCCGGAACTGGGATCTCCCTGGCCGCGGAATGTGGCCGACTGGTTGGCGGTGTCTTCGGGTCTGGCGTTTGCGGTTGCCAACGTCACGGTACGCAAGACCCACCATGTGTCCTTGCAGACCAAGGCGGCTGCCGGCTGGCTCGGGGTTGTTCTGGTGGCTGCCGTGTGGATTGTGGTGGCCGCGGAACCAGTGCCGGTTTTTTCGGTGAAGGCATTGACCGGCGCGCTGCTGCTGGGCTGGTTTGGCTTTTTTATCATGAGCGTGACCGTGATCTATGGCGTCACCCATATGCCGATTTACCGCTCGGCAGTCATATTACTGTTTGAACTGGTTATCGGTGCGGTGTCGGCACAGCTGTTAACCGAAGAACTGGTGCTCATGCGCGAATGGCTCGGCGGGGCGCTGATTATGGGAGCGGCCTATATGGCGGCGCGTGCCCAACTGGGAGGCAGGGCGTGAACGAGATAACAGGTATTCACCATGCCAGCGTCGTGGTCAGCGATCTCCCGCGCGCATTGCGGTTCTATGTTGATGTGCTGGGTATAGAGGTCGACACGTCGCGCCCATCGATGCCATTTGATGGTGCATGGCTCCAGCTTGGTGATCAGCAGATACATTTGTTGCAGCTTCCCAATCCGGACCCGGTCGCTGCGCGTCCGGAACACCCCGGGCGGGACCGGCACACGGCATTGAAGGTGCGTGGTATGGAGGCTGTGGTCAGCCGCCTGGAGCAGGCAGGCATAGCCATGGCACACAGCCGCTCAGGGCGCCGGGCGGTATTCTGTCGTGATCCGGATGGCAACGGCATCGAGCTGGTTGAAACCGGCTGAGTCTGTGCACCGGTTTCAGGTGCCGGTATCGAGCGTTTCCACAAGTTGTTCGCGCAGGCTGTCCTGCTCGGCCTCGGTCAGCGGCAGGTTGTCGCGGTTGGTGACATGGAAGACATCTTCCGCCTGCGAACCAAAGGTAGCGACTTTGGCGTTTTGCAGGTGAATCCCCTGCGCATGAAACACCTGGCCGACCTGTGATAACAACCCTGGATTGTCGGTGGTGATCAGCTCAACGATAGTGCGCCCGGCAGCCTCATCATCATGGAAACGAACCCTGGTAGGCACCTGGAACTGGCGCAGACGTCGCTCCGGTGGTCGTAAGCCGCGCGATGTCACCTCGCCGGTCAGCAATTCCCGCATCAGGGTAGTGAGCTCCTCTGCCTGGTAATGACCGGTCAGCGGTTCGCCATAGGTATCGAGCAGCTGGTAGGTGTCTACTGCATAGTCGTCTGCAGTGGTAAAGATGCGCGCCTCAGCGATGCTCAGCCCGAGCTGGTCGAGCAGGCCGGTGGTGCGGATGAACAGCTGGTCCACGATCGGGGTATAGAGAAACAGGGCGCTGCCACCGCGTTCAGAGCGCGCCTGGAACGCAACCCGTATACCTTCGATGTCACCAGGCTTGAGAATGGTTTCGGCATGCCACATGACCTCGTCGACATGCTGGCGCAGGAAGTAGTCGTCCGGAAAATTTTCCCATAGTGCTTCAAGCCGGTCGGGGTCGACACCTTTCCCGGCCAGTCGGCCAAGCGCCGTACTCTTTATGTCGCTGATCAGTTGCTCGCGGTGCAATGGATTTTCCAGGCCACGTCGTAGCGCATCGCGTGTATTGTCATAGAGCTCTCTGAACAGCGAACCTTTCCAGTTATTCCACAGCGTCGGGTTGGTGCCGCGTATGTCGGCCACTGTCAGCAGGTAGAGATAATTCAGGCGGGTACGATCACCAACCTTTGTTGCAAATTCATGGATCTCATCCGGGTCGGAAATGTCACGACGCTGGGCGACATGTGACATCAGCAGATGACTTTCCACCAGCCAGGCGACCAGCTCCTGGTCGTACTCGCTGACGTCGTGATGGGCAAGAAACTCGCGTGCATCGATGGCGCCAAGTTCAGCGTGGTTGCCGCCCCGGCCCTTGGCAATATCGTGGAAGAATCCTGCCAGGTAGAGTAATTCGGGCTTGGGTATATTTTCGGTGACACGACTGCAGTGTGGTAATTCATGATCGTACGCCTTGACGAAGAAACGTCGCAGGTTACGGATCACGAAGAGTGTGTGTTCATCGACCGTGTAGGCATGGAACAGGTCGTGCTGCATTTGTCCGACAATCTTTTCGAATGGCGGGTAATAGGCGGCAAGAATGCCGTAGCGGTTCATACGACGCAGTTCATGGGTGAGACCTTCCGGCTGGCGGAAGATCTCCATGAACAGGCTGCGGCAACGAATATCATTCCGGAAATTGTCATCGATCAGGTGCAGGTGACTGCGAATCAGGCGAATGGTCGAGGCGCTGACACCCGTGAGCTGCGGGTTTTGCTGCATCAGCAGGAAAACTTCCAGCAGGGCAAACGGGTAGTGATCGAAGACGGTGTCGTACGCAACTTCCAGAAAACCCTTGCGAGACTGGAAACGGCGGTTGATGGCAATGGGTTCTTCCGGGTCATCTGCATGCAGAATGACTTCTGCCAGCAGTTGTAACAGCATTTCATTGAGGCGGCTGAGTGCCTGGATGGCAAGGTAGTAATCCTTCATGAACCATTCAACGGCGAGGATATGGTTCCTGTCGGTATAGCCGAAAAGCTGCGCCAGGGTGCGCTGGTGATCAAACAGCAGACGGTCTTCGCGCCGGTTGGTGATCCGGTGCAGTCCGAATCGCACCCGCCAGAGGAAACGCTGGCTTTCCATCAGGGTGTCATACTCTTCACGAGTGATGAATTGTTCATCGATAAGGTCGCGTACCAGATCAGAACCAAAGTGGCGCTTTAACACCCAGGCAATCATCTGGCCGTCGCGCAAGCCGCCAGGACCTTCCTTGACGTTGGGTTCCAGATTGTAGACGGCGTCGTCGAAACGCGCATAGCGTTGCTGCTGTTCTTTCAGCTTGGCACGGAAAAAGTCGGCACTCGGCCAAACATTGTCCGGGCCGATGCTTTTACGCATGCGCTCGAACAGCGACTGCGAGCCACACAGCGCGCGGGCTTCCATGAGGTTGGTAGCGACAGTGATATCGGCAGTCGCCTGTTCTACGCAATCCTGCAGGGTCCGTACGCTGTGTCCGACTTCCAGCCCGATATCCCAGAGCAGCATTAAAAAGGCTTCCAGCAGTGGGCCGCTCTGTTCATCCTCGGTATTACCGAGTAACAGCATGATGTCGACGTCCGAGCCGGGTAACAGCTCCCTGCGCCCGTAGCCCCCCACAGCGACCAGGGTGGCATCGAGATTTCCCAGCAGGTGCTGCCAGCAACGGATCAGCACCTGGTCGACAATCCAGCCGCGAGCATGAATCAGGTCAACGATGTCGGCGCCACTGTCAAAGCGGGCGGCAAGTTCGTCCTGCGCATTCTGGAGAAAATCGCGGTAGGCGGCCAGCGGGGGTTGCCCGGCATTAGGGTCGGTTTCCAGTGGAGAGAGGTCAAACCAGTCCATATAGGGCTCGCTGACAGCCTTCTTGCGCAGCGCAGACGATTGATTCTGCGTAGTGCTCATCAGATGGTTTCGCCTTCTCGCAGTGTCAATACGTCGTAACCGTCTGCCGTGACGAGTATGGTGTGTTCCCATTGGGCCGACAGGCTGTGGTCCTTGGTGACTACCGTCCAGCCATCCTTGAGAATCTTGGTATGGCGTTTGCCGACATTGATCATTGGCTCGATGGTGAAGGTCATGCCTTCCTCCAGGGTCATACCGGTTCCCGGACGCCCGTAGTGGAGTACCTGCGGATCTTCGTGAAATTCACGCCCGATGCCGTGCCCGCAGTATTCACGTACCACCGTATAGTGATGTGCCTCGGCATGTTTCTGGATTGCGTGACCGATATCGCCCAGTTGTGTGCCCGGGCGAACCATCTGTATGCCGGTCTTCATACACTCGTAAGTGATGCCGGCCAGGCGTTTGGCAATCACCGAGGGCTCGCCAACAAAGAAAATCTTGCTGGTGTCGCCATGGAAACCATCCTTGATGACGGTAATGTCGATATTCAGCATATCGCCGGCCTTCAGACGACGGTCTCCGGGTATGCCGTGGCAGACCTGGTGATTGAGGCTGGTGCAGATCGACTTGGGAAAGCCGCGGTAATTCAGCGGGGCAGGGATGGCATTCTGGACATTCACGATGTGATCATGGCAGATACGGTCCAGCTCGTCGGTGCTGATCCCGGGCTTGACGTGCGCTCCGATCATTTCGAGCACCTCGGCGGCCAGACGGCCTGCAACACGCATTTTTTCAACTTCTTCAGGTGTTTTTATTGTAGCTGACATGAGGTCCCGTGCCTGCCCGCCGAGCAGGCGTAATAGCGATTGTTTTTGGTTTGTGGAGTCCGGCCTAAGTTGCCGGAATAATTGCTGTTAGCGGTAGTGTATGGTATAAAGCGCCGCTTGTTAACAGGCGGTTCCAAAACCGGACCCGCGATTTAAATCCGCACATACGTCGACACATGTGGTTGGGTGCCTTGGGAAACCGGGGTTGCTGCATGGGGCGTATGGAGGCCTAACCCTGCAACGAGGAAACTATTATGTCTATTGTAAGCATGCGCCAGATGCTTGAGGCCGGTGTGCATTTTGGTCACCAGGCCCGTTTCTGGAACCCGAAAATGGCCCCCTTCATTTTCGGCGAACGCAGTAAAATCCACATTATTAATCTGGAAAAGACCCTTCCGCTTTACAACGATGCCTTGAACTATCTCGGCAAGCTGGTGGGCAACAAGGGCACAGTGCTGTTTGTCGGCACCAAGCGCTCCGCCCGTGACGCGGTCCGTGTTGAAGCCGAGCGTTGCAAAATGCCGTTCGTCAACCATCGCTGGTTGGGCGGCATGATGACCAATTTCAAAACCGTCCGTCAGTCCATTCGTCGTCTCAAGGACCTCGAAGTCATGGAGCAGGATGGTTCTTTCGAAAAGTTGAGCAAGAAAGAAGCCCTGATGCTGCGCCGCGAGAAAGACAAGCTGGACCGCAGCCTTGGCGGTATCAAGGATATGAACCGTTTGCCTGACGCCATGTTCATTGTTGATGTGGGCCACGAAAAGATCGCCGTTGCTGAAGCCAAGAAGCTCGGTATTCCGGTCGTGGGTGTGGTGGATTCCAACAATTCACCTGAAGACATCGACTACGTGATCCCCGGCAATGACGATTCGATCCGTGCGATTCAACTGTATGTGCAGGGCGTAGCTGATGCGGTACAGGAAGGTCGTAGCGCCATGGCCCAGGTCGGTGGTACCAAGGAAGACGAATTTGTCGAAGTAGCCGGTGCGGGTGCAGCTGAGTAAGCTGCAACTACGTCAGTTATACAGTTTCAAAACAGTTTCAAGAGGATTTAACTCATGGCAATTACAGCAGCGCAGGTTAAAGAACTGCGCCAGCGTACCGGTTGCGGCATGATGGAATGCAAAAAGGCGCTTACCGAGGCCGATGGCAACATGGACACAGCCGCAGAGGAATTGCGTAAATCGGGTCTGGCCAAGGCCGACAAAAAAGCCGGTCGTGTGGCCGCGGAAGGCGTCATCATTATTGAAGTCAGTGGTGACGGCAAGTCCGCTGCCATGGTCGAGGTTAACTCCGAGACCGACTTCGTGGCGAAGAAAGAAGAGTTTCAGAAATTCGCCAAGGCCGTTGCCCAGCGTGTGTTGAGTGATTCACCGGCCGACCTTGATGCCCTGATGGCTTTGCCGTTGCAGGATGGTGGGGAGACTGTTGAAGAGTCACGCCGTGGCCTGATCGCTACTATCGGTGAAAACATCTCGGTACGCCGTTTCGTTCGGCGTCAGCCGGCAACCGGCAGCGTTGCCAGCTATCTGCACGGTGACCGTATCGGCGTACTGGTAGAAATGGAAGGTGGTGACGCCAACCTGGCACGTGATGTGGCCATGCATATTGCCGCCAGCAAGCCGGTATGTGTCGATGAAGACGGTGTGCCGCAGGAAACGCTGGATAAAGAGAAGGAAATCTTCTCTGCACAGGCTGCTGCCAGTGGCAAGCCGGCTGACATTGTCGAGAAAATGGTCAGCGGTCGTATCCGCAAGTTCCTCGGCGAGATTACCCTGCTGGGTCAGCCTTTCGTCAAGGACCCGGATCAAACAGTCGGCAAGCTGCTCAAGGGCGCCAGTGCCAGGGTCAGCGGTTTCGACCGTCTGGAACTGGGCGAAGGTGTCGAGAAGAAGACTGAAAACTTTGCCGAAGAGGTGATGGCACAGGTTCAGGGCAGCTGATCCCGTCACTAACAGTTTGTTAAATCGGGGGGACGTGAAGGTGGCTTCCCGGTATGATTCATGGGGTCGCGCTGCGACCCCATTTTGCGATTGACACTGAAGATCAGGACTATGCCAGATAAACAAGCTGCCTACAGACGCATCCTGCTGAAACTGAGTGGTGAGGCCCTGATGGGCGACGGTGACTACGGTATCGAGCCGGCTGTCATCAGATGTATCGCCGAGGAAGTTCACCAGATATCCGAAAGCGGTGTCCAAGTTGGCCTGGTGATTGGCGGTGGCAATATTTTCCGCGGTGCCGGTCTGGCACAGGGCGGTATGGAACGGGTGACCGGCGATCACATGGGAATGCTGGCCACGGTTATCAATTCCCTGGCGATGCAGGATGCCCTGGAAAAACTCGGCAGCCAGTGCCGGGTAATGTCTGCGTTAAAAATAAACCAGGTCTGTGAGGACTACATCCGCCGCCGCGCTGTTCGCCATCTCGAACGGGGCAGGATAGCAATATTCGCCGCCGGTACCGGCAATCCATTCTTTACCACCGATTCAGCCGCCAGTTTGCGCGCTATCGAAATCAATGCTGACATCATGTTGAAGGCCACCAAGGTGGATGGTGTGTACGACAAGGACCCTGTCAAACACCCGGATGCTGTTCGTTACGAGAAGCTCAGCTACGATGAGGCGATTGTGAAAAAGCTGGGCGTCATGGATGCAACAGCGCTTGTGCTGTGTCGTGATCAGGGTATGCCGGTCAGGGTGTTTGGTATGAATACGCCCGGTAACCTGGCGCAGGTGATCAGCGGGGCAGATGTCGGAACACTGGTGGAGTAACCCGGTAATGATAGATGAAATTATTGCAGATGCTGAAAGCCGAATGGGCAAGAGCATCGAGGCTTTCAAGCATGAACTGAGCAAAATCCGCACTGGCCGTGCGCACCCCAGCCTGCTTGACCATATCAAGGTGGATTATTATGGCAGCGAGGTGCCGCTGGCACAGGCCGCCAATATCAGTGTGGAAGATTCACGCACGCTGATGGTTTCGCCGTGGGAAAAACCCATGGTGCAGGCGATTGAAAAGGCCATTATGAAGTCTGATCTTGGTCTGAACCCCAATACGGCGGGCATGATTATCCGCATTCCCTTACCGCCGCTGACCGAAGAACGACGCAAGGACATGGTCCGCATTGTTCGCGCCGAGGCCGAGGGCGGAAAGGTTGCCATTCGCAATATCCGGCGTGACGCCAACAGTGATTTCAAGGATCTTCTCAAAGAGAAGGAGATCTCTGAAGACGAAGAACGCGGTGCCCAGGAAGATATCCAGAAGCTGACCGACAGGTACGTTAAGGAAGTCGATGCTTTGCTGGGCACCAAAGAAGCTGAATTAATGGAAATCTGATTACTGGTCACTCATATTGCTCATGGCTGATAAAGAGGTAGAGTCAAAGCAGGCAGGCGGTGAGCTGCCGCGGCACATTGCCATCATCATGGATGGTAATGGCCGCTGGGCCAAACGCCGAAATCTGCCCAGGCCCATGGGCCACCGCGAAGGTGTCAAGGCGGTAAGGCGTATCGTTGAAGCCTGCCGACAGCGAGGTATCGAGGCACTGACACTGTTTGCCTTTTCCAGCGAGAACTGGCGCCGACCGAAGACTGAAGTCGGTCTGCTCATGGATCTGTTCGTTCGTACACTTAAAAAAGAAGTTGAGCAGTTGCACCGCAATGGTGTGCGTATGCGCTTTATCGGCGACCGTGGAGCCTTCGAGCCGAAACTGTGCGCGCTGATGGACTCCGCCGAAGCACAAACTGCGGAAAATACGCAGCTAACCCTGACAATCGCAGTCAACTACGGCGGCCGCTGGGATATCGCCGAGGCCGCACGTCGACTCGCGTCACAGGCAGTCGCCGGCGAAATTCAGGTGGAGGATATCGATAGCGAATTATTGAGCCGCGAAACCTGTATGGCCGATTTGCCCGAACCGGACCTGTTCATTCGAAGCGGTGGCGAGCAACGTATCAGCAATTTTTTGCTCTGGCAGCTGGCCTACACGGAACTGTATTTTACCGACCGGTTGTGGCCGGAGTTCGATGCCGCAGCGCTTGACGAGGCGTTGGCCTCTTTCGCTGGCCGGCAACGGCGCTTTGGTCAGACCGGCGACCAGGTGGAGCAGTCCAGGCGTGCTTAAGCAGAGAATTCTCAGCGCACTGGTCATGGTGCCGCTGGTGGTGTTTTCGGTGCTGTTTCTTGACCAGTCGCTGTTCGCTGTGCTGATGGGTGTTGTGGTACTGATTGGTGCCTGGGAGTGGAGTGCGCTGACCCCCTTGCAGGAAACAGGCGTGCGTTACGGCTATCTCGGGCTGATATTTTCTGCCACTGTGGTTGCCTGGTATTTTGCAGCCTCCGAAGTCTTCGTGAACAGTGTGCTGTGGCTAGCGATGGCCTGGTGGCTGTTTGCGCTTTTCTGGATTACCCGCCCCGATATTGGCCGCGAGGTCAGCAGTCCGCATACCACCATGAAAGCGATACTCGGCCTGGGATTGCTGATCAGTACCTGGTTGGCACTGGTGGTATTGCACAGCCGGCCAGACCAGGGTCCATACTGGGTGATGTTTGTACTGGTGCTGGTGTGGGTGGCTGACAGTGGTGCCTATTTTTCCGGCCGGGCTTTTGGACGCAACAAGCTGGCACCGGCCGTCAGTCCTGGCAAGACATGGGAAGGGGTATTCGGCGCACTGGTAGCCTGTTCGCTGTTTGCCTATGCCTATGGGCGTTTCCTGGATTTCCAGGGTGCCTTGCTCAGCAGTTTTGTGCTGGTATGTGTTGTGACGGTGTTATTCTCGATCGCCGGTGATTTGCTCGAAAGCCTGTTAAAGCGGCACAGGGCAGTTAAGGATTCCGGCACGCTTATTCCCGGACACGGGGGCATTCTCGATCGTATCGACAGCCTGCTTGCAGCAGCGCCGGTGTTTTTGTTCGGCATAAGGTGGATTGAATTATGACGGCGCCGGTTGGTGTAACCGTACTGGGTTCGACGGGCTCCATTGGAGTCAGCACGCTGGACGTCATTCAGCGCAACAGCGACCGCTATCGACCGATAGCCTTGACGGCAAACCGCGATGTTGAAGGTCTCGCTGCCCAGTGCCTGGCGACACGGCCGGTATATGCGGTAATGTCGGATACTGATGCGGCTGAGCAGTTGCGCCGGCGCTTGCATGCCGAGGCGCCGGATATTGAAGTGCTGGCGGGCCCTGAAGCACTATGCACGGTAGCAGGGCTTGAACAAGTGGATGTAGTCATGGCCGGGATAGTCGGTGCGGCCGGGTTGTTGCCAACACTGGAAGCGGCAAATCAGGGCAAACGCGTTCTGTTGGCCAACAAGGAAGCACTGGTGATGTCCGGTGAGCTATTCATGCAGGCAGTACGCGCCGGTGGTGCCACCCTGCTACCGGTAGACAGTGAGCACAATGCCCTGTTCCAGGCCATGCCGGCGGGCTATCGCCCCGGTTGTGGTCGACCCGATGGTGTTAATCATATTATGTTGACTGCGTCCGGTGGCCCGTTCAGAACCAGTTCACTGGACGAGCTGTCCAATATCACTCCCGAGCAGGCCTGTGCGCATCCCAACTGGGACATGGGCCGAAAAATATCGGTGGATTCGGCAACCATGATGAACAAGGGGCTGGAAGTGATTGAGGCCTGCTGGTTGTACTCGATGCCGGAAAATGAAGTTCACGTGGTTATCCATCCGCAGAGCGTCGTGCATTCACTGGTGCAATACCGTGATGGATCGGTGCTGGCACAATTAGGTAATCCTGATATGCGTACACCGATCGCTCACTGTCTTGCCTGGCCAGAGCGCATTGACGCCGGTGTCGAGGCACTGGATCTGTTTGCCGTTGGCAGGCTCGATTTCGAGCCACCGGATATACAGCGTTTTCCCTGTTTGCGCCTGGCAGGTGAAGCATGGCGAGCCGGCGGTACGGCAGCCACCATACTGAATGCCGCCAATGAAGTTGCTGTTGAAGCGTTCCTGGAACGAAAGCTGTCGTTTACAGGAATTGCAGGCGTCATTGAGCATAGCCTGGAACAGCTCCCGTCACGCCAGGCGAAAAGCATCGATACTATACTTGAAGATGATGCCAGTGCACGCCGGCTGGCCCACGAGTTCATTCACGGGCTGCCAATGCGCCGGGTGGTTCCATGACCGGCTTTGGCGCCTCGCTGTTGGCTTTCATCGTTGCTATCAGCCTGCTGGTAGCGGTACATGAATTTGGTCATTTCTGGGTGGCGAAAAAACTCGGCATCAAAGTGCTGAGGTTTTCGATCGGCTTCGGCAAACCACTCTGGATAAAACGTTTCGGTGCTGATCGCACAGAGTTTGCTATTGCAGCCCTGCCACTGGGCGGCTATGTAAAAATGCTCGATGAACGCGAAGCACCGGTTGCTTCCAACGAGGTATCGCGTTCGTTCAACCGGCAGACACTGACGACGCGTTCGGCAGTTATTCTGGCGGGACCGCTGTTCAACTTTTTGTTTGCCATTGTGGCGTACTGGCTTATGTTCGTCAGTGGCGTGCCGGGTCTCAAACCCATGGTAGGGGTGGTAGCTCCAAATTCGACCGCTGCTGTGGCCGGTTTTAGGGAAGATGACCTCATCGAGAGTATCTCTGGTCAGGCAACACCAACCTGGGATACCGCCACACTCCTGTTGCTGGATGCCGCACTTGCCGGCAAACCGGCTGAACTTGCGGTGCGCCAGCCCGATCAAACCGAGCGGTTGCTGGTCCTCGATTTTTCCGGGATCGATGATGCGCTCGAAAAGGGCGGGTTGCTCAACAACCTGGGATTATCGGTATGGCGGCCCAGCGTGCCTGCAGTGATCGACCGCCTGGTTGCCGACGCGCCGGCCGAGCAGGCAGGTTTGCAACCCGGGGACCGGGTGACCGGTGTCGATGCTGAACCGATCAGTGACTGGAGTGCATGGGTGGACTACGTGCGTGCTCGACCCGACCAGCGGCTGCAGGTGGAAATCGAACGCGATGGTATTCCGATGAGTCTTGAGCTGGTGCCGCGAGCCGTTGAGGATCACGGTGAAACCATCGGGCAAATTGGTGCTTACGTCCGTCAGCCTGCCGACTTGCGTGAGGATATGCGTACTGAAGTCCGTTATGGCCCGCTTGCAGCCATGAGCAAGTCGCTGGACAAGACCTGGGAGATGACTGCGCTCACCCTGCGGACACTTTGGGGTATGGTGTCGGGCACGGCTTCGGTAGAGAATATTAGCGGTCCCATCAGCATTGCGCAGTATGCCGGGTATTCTGCCAGTATTGGACTGGCGAGTTTCCTGAAGTTTCTGGCAATTGTAAGTATCAGTCTGGGTGTGCTTAACCTGTTACCGGTCCCGGTACTCGATGGCGGACATCTTCTGTTTAACGTTATCGAGTGGGTTCAGGGCAAGCCGCTGTCAGAGCATGCCCAGCAGATCGGTCAGCAAGTGGGTATTTTTGCCTTGCTCGCACTCATGAGTATTGCTTTTTACAACGATTTATCACGTTTGTTCGGAGCCTGAGTATTTTGAAAGTCAGACTACGCCGTTTTGTATTGGCATTCCTAACCCTGATAACTTTTTCCACGCCGGCGTGGTCGTTCGAGGCGTTCGAAGTCAGTGATATCAGGGTCGAGGGCTTGCAGCGCATCTCTCCGGGTACGGTCTTCAATTTCCTGCCGGTTCAGGTAGGTGACAGGTTTGCCGAGTACGAGTCGGAGCAGACCATACGTGCATTGTTTAAGTCGGGGTATTTCAAGAATGTCAGCCTCGAACGCGAAGGTACGGTTCTGGTGGTGCTGGTGACCGAGCGTCCGGCCATCGCTGATATCAAGATCCAGGGCAACGAAGATCTGGAAACCGAGCCGTTGCTCGATTCGCTGAAAGATATCGGCTTTGCCAAGGGCAGGGTGTTCGATCGCTCTTTGCTGGAAAAGGTTGAACTGGAACTCGAACGCCAGTATTACAGCCGCGGCAAATACGGTGTAAAGATAGACACAACAGTTACACCACTTGAGCGCAACCGCGTTGATATTCTGATTGATGTGTCCGAAGGTGCGATTGCCAGGATTCGTCAGATCAATATTGTGGGTAACGAAGTATTTGATGACGAAAAGCTGCTGGATACTTTCAACCAGAGTACACCAAACTGGCTGTCGTTCTATACCAAGGATGATCAGTACTCCAAACAGGAGCTTGCTGCTGACCTGGAGACATTGCGCTCCTACTACCAGGATCGCGGTTACATCAATTTCAATGTCGACTCGACCCAGGTATCCATCACCCCCGACAAGAAAGACATCTATATCACCATTAACATTAATGAGGGACAGCAGTACAAGGTACGTGAAGTGCGCCTGTCAGGCGAAATGGTGGTCCCGCCCGAGCAGTTGTTCCCGAACTTCCAGGTCAATGCCGGCGATGTATTTTCGCGCAAACGCGTCACCGATACTGTAACGCGAATCTCTGACAGTCTCGGAAATGAAGGCTATGCGTTCGCCAACGTTAATACTGTCCCGGACATTGATGAAGAAACACGCGAGGTTGACCTGACATTTTTCGTCGATCCCGGCAAACGTGTCTATGTGCGGCGTGTGAATTTTGCGGGCAACAGCAAGACTCGTGACGAGGTGTTGCGCCAGGAGTTGCGGCAAATGGAAGGCGGATGGTTCTCCGCGGAAAAGGTCGAACGTTCCCGGACCCGATTGCAACGCCTGGGGTTTTTCGAGGAAGTGAATGTAGAGACGCCGGCGGTTCCTGGTACTACCGACGCAGTGGATGTTAATTACTCCGTGACCGAACAGGCGTCCGGTAGCATTTCCGCCGGCGTAGGTTTCTCACAGACATCCGGTGTTATTCTTAACGGCAGTGTCACCCAGGATAATTTTCTTGGGACCGGTCGTCGGGTGAGTGTGTCTGTCAATAACAGTGACGTTACCACGCTGTACAGTTTTTCCTACAGCAACCCGTATTACACCGTGGATGGTATCAGCAGGGGGTTTGGCGCCTTCTATCGTGAAACCGATGCTGACTCGGCCAATATCGCCGATTATACGACGGATACTTATGGCGCTAACGTTAGTTACGGTTTTCCGGTCAGTGAGTACAATTCATTCCAGTTCAGCATAGAAGCAGACAGCCTCAAGCTGAAAGTCGCCGATTTTGCCTCGACCGAAATCACCGACTTTGTGAACGAGCACGGTGACAACTTCAAAAGCCTGGGTCTGACGACAAGTTTTGCTTATGACACACGTAACCGGCGGATCTTCCCGAGCGATGGTGGCCTGCGTCGTATTTCGGTCGAGGCCAAGATACCGGGTTCGGAACTGGAGTATTACAAACTCAACCTGGGTATTCAGCAGTACATTCCACTGACCAGGCTGTTTACATTCCACACCAAGGTGGATATTGGTTACGGTGACGGTTACGGTGATTTTGACGACATGCCATTCTTCGAGAACTTCTTTGCCGGCGGCGTGCGCTCGGTGCGGGGTTATGAGGATAACTCTCTGGGGCCGCGCGATAGCGACAACGATCCAATTGGCGGCAATTTCAAAACCACCGGCACAGCGCAGATACAGTTTCCGCCACCGTTCCTGACCCAAAGCAATGCGGTGCGCTTGAGCCTGTTCTACGATGCCGGTAATGTATTTGCAGGCACGGAAGACTGGACTGCAGACGATATTCGTATGTCTGCAGGGATTGGCGGCACATGGTTGTCTCCGGTCGGCCCACTGGCGATAAGTGTGGCGCAGCCAATCAATGACAAGTCCGGCGATGACGTACAGCAGTTCCAGTTCTCGCTGGGCGCAGGATTCTGAATTTAACACCACTTGGGAGAAATCTAGTGAAATTCTTTAAACGGTTGATGGTTGCCCTGGCTGCATTTGCGGTTCTGACTGGCCCGGCAATGGCTGAGTCCAAGGTTGGTGTCGTGAATACAGTGCAACTAATGGAAGAAGCCCCCCAGGCCAAGGCAGCACAGAGCAACATCGAAACCGAGTTTGCGCCACGTGAAAAAGAGTTGGTGAGCCTGCAGAAAAGCGTCCGCAAGCTCGAAGAGAAGTTATCGCGTGATGGCGCAGTTATGAGCGAAAAGGAAAGCAGCAAGCTGGAACGCGACATTCTTTCCAAACGTCGCGATCTCAAGCGCAGCCAGGATGAGTTTCGTGATGACCTGAATATTCGCAAGAATGAAGTGCTTTCCAAACTGCAGCGGCAGATGTACGAGGCAACAGTAGCACTGGCCAAAGAGAAGAAATACGACGTAATCCTCGGTCAGGGCGTGGTGTATTCGAGCGAAAATGTCGATGTGACCGATATGGTCCTCGAAAAACTGAAGGCGCAGTTCAAGAAGGGCAAGTAACGGCGCCATTGTGGCGCTGACACTCACGCAACTGGCCGATTGTCTCGGGGTTGAGCTTCGTGGCGATGGCGAGGTGCTGGTGGACCGTGTTGCGACACTGGATGCTGCCGGGCAGGGTGCCGTAAGCTTCCTCTCGAACTCACGCTACCGCGTGCAGCTTGCCCGGTGCAAGGCTTCCGCTGTCATTGTTGCCGAGTCGGATGCAGACCAGGCTCCGCTAGCCGCGCTGGTCACCGACCAGCCTTATGTAGCCTATGCGAGAGCAGTAAGCCTGCTGCATCCGCGTGAATCCCGGCGCCAGGGTATACACCCATCGGCCTGCGTGGATGCATCTGCCAGCATCGATAGTACCGCCTGGGTAGGTGAGCACTGCACAATCGATGCAAATGTGCGAATCGGGCCGGGCAGTCAGATCGGTCCTGCTTGCGTTATCGGCGCCGGCGTCCATATCGGTGACGAGTGTGATCTCATTGCCAGGGTGACGGTGCTTGCTGGTGCACAGCTGGGTGACCGTGTCATGCTCCATCCCGGCGTTGTCATCGGCAGCGACGGTTTTGGTCAGGCCAGCACCGGTGACGGCTGGGAAAAGGTGCCGCAAATTGGCTCGGTGCTGATTGGTGATGATGTCGAAATCGGCGCCAATAGCTGTGTGGACCGGGGGGCACTGGGCGATACCGTCATCGAAACCGGTGTCAGGATCGATAATCAGGTACAGGTTGCGCATAACGTTTCCATTGGCGCGCATACTGCTATTGCAGCCTGTGTCGGCATTTCCGGCAGCACACGGGTAGGCCGCCACTGTACGCTGGCTGGCGGGGTTGGATTGGTAGGCCATCTAACCATTGCCGACCACGTCCATATCACCGGAATGTCGATGGTGACGCGTTCGATCAGCAAGCCTGGCAGCTATTCTTCCGGAACGCCGTTAATGGAAAACACATTATGGCGAAAAAATGCCGTCAGGATGAAATCGCTGGACGCGCTGTTTCGGCGATTCAAAAATCATAAAGAATAAATAAATTAAATATATATACAATATTATTAGAATCAGGATTAATATAGCTGCATGGATATTAACGAAATAAAAAACCTGCTGCCGCACCGTTACCCGTTCCTGCTGGTGGACAGGGTGCTGGAATTTAATCCTGGCGAGTCGCTGGTTGGCATCAAAAACGTCTCTGTTAACGAGCCTTTCTTTCAGGGACATTTCCCGGAAAAGCCGGTGATGCCAGGTGTGTTGATTATTGAAGCGCTGGCACAGGCAACCGGCCTGCTGGCATTCAGTACCGAAAACAAGGGCGCCGAACGCGAAACGCTGTATTACCTGGTTGGAATCGATAACGCCCGTTTCAAACAGCCGGTGATACCCGGCGATCAGCTACGTCTCGAGGTCACTGTAACCAAGCAGAAACGCGGCATCTGGGTATTCGACACCAAGGCAACTGTCGATGGCAAGGTCGCTGCGACAGCGGTCATTATGTGTACCGAGCGCAAGATAGATGCGGGTTAATCCGTGCCCAAGCTAGCGGAAGCATGACAGACATACTGGATCAGTCGCTCGTCCACCCCACTGCTGTAATTGATCCGGCAGCGCGTATTGCTTCCGGCGTTATTGTCGGCCCCTACAGTATTATCGGCGCCAATGTAGAGATTGCCCCCAATTGTAACGTTGGTGCACACGTGGTCATCGGCGGACGCACAGTCCTTGGTGAAAACAACCGCATCTTTCCATTTGCCTCGCTGGGACTCGAACCCCAGGATAAAAAATACGCCGGTGAAGACACCCGGCTGGAGATCGGTAACGGCAACACCATCCGCGAATACGTCACGATTAATCGCGGTACCCGGCAGGACGCCGGCGTCACCCGAATTGGCGACGACAACTGGATCATGGCGTATGTGCACATTGCGCATGATTGCCGGATTGGCAATCATTGTGTACTGGCAAACAATACCACCCTGGCAGGGCATGTCGAGCTTGGTGATTACGTAACGTTGGGTGGCAGTAGCCTGGTTCATCAGTTTTGCCGCCTGGGCAAGCATGCTTTCAGCGCTTATGGTGCGCGCATTAACAAGGATGTGCCGCCCTTTGTGACCGTATCGGAGGGCAAGGCGCGACCACGTGGTTTGAACGCTGAAGGGCTGAAGCGTCGCGGCTTCGACGAGCAACGGATTCGCGTGCTCAAGGAGGCTTACCGCTTGCTGTATCGCAATGACCTGTCGCTCGAACTGGCCATCGCCGCCTTGCATGAAATGGAGGACGGCAACGACGATATCCGTCAGCTGACAGATTTTCTGCGTGCCGGTGAGCGCAGCTTCGTGCGCTAGTGTGACAAGACTGCGTATCGGGTTGGTCGCAGGTGAGTCGTCCGGTGATCTGCTTGGTGCAGCACTGATAGCACGGCTTCGCGAGCAAGTTCCGGATGCTGAGTTTGTCGGTGTTGGCGGGCCGCGTATGCGTGCCGCTGGCTGTGATTCACTCGCCGACGCCGAGCAGCTCGCGGTGATGGGTCTGTTTGAAGTACTGGGTCATTTACCCCGCCTGTGGGGGTTACGCCGCCGCCTTGTCCGCTATTTCACAGATCATCCACCCGATGTTTTTATTGGTATTGATGCCCCGGATTTTAACCTCGGGCTCGAGCAACAGCTCAAGCGCGTCGGTATCGCCACGCTGCACTGGGTAAGCCCCTCGGTATGGGCCTGGCGGCGTTACCGCTTGCGCCACATTCAGCGCAGCGTCGACAAAATGCTGACATTGTTTCCATTCGAGACGGAATTCTACCGTGAGCAGGGCGTGCCGGCAGAATATGTCGGACATCCGCTGGCGGACGATATTGCCGGCGATCAATCCGCGCCTGCAGCCCGTAGCCAACTGGGCCTGGATACAGATTGCCGCTATGTTGCGTTGCTGCCCGGCAGTCGGCGGAATGAAGTAGAACGCCTGCTACCCGTGTTTCTGCATAGCGCGTTACGTTGTGCAGAGGTGTTGCCCGAGCTGCGCTGGCTGGTGCCGGTAGCCATGCCTTCGCTGCGGCCAGTGTGCGAAACCATCGTACAGCAGGAGGTTTTCAGTGGCCTGCGGATAGACCTTGTAAAGGACCCGTCACGGACGGTTATGGCGGCAGCGGAAGCAGTTTTGCTGGCGTCCGGTACGGCGACGCTGGAATGTCTGCTGGTGGGGCGACCGATGGTGGTAGCCTACCGTATGAACCCCTTGAGTTATGCGTTAGTGCGACGCATGCTTAAAGTGCCTTATGTATCATTGCCGAACAACCTGCTCGGCAGGTATCAGGTGCCCGAGTATTTACAACGCGAAGCGAATCCTGAAACATTATCCCGTGAGCTGCTGACATTACTGCAGCAGCCTGAGCGGGCTGCACGGCAGGTACAACCTTTTGCGGCTGTGCAGCGGGACTTGCGTCGAAATGCCGCGGCACGCGTCGCCGCTATTGTTCTGGAGACTATCAATGCACGTCACGCAAATTGAACTGGGAAGCCTGCCCGCACTGCATGCCGGTGTGGATGAAGTCGGGCGCGGCCCACTGGCGGGGCCGGTGGTAGCGGCCGCGGTGGTACTGGATCCCGAACGGCCAATTGCAGGACTCGCCGATTCGAAGAAGCTCAGCGAGAAACGCCGTGAGCAACTGGCTGATGAAATCCGCAATCATGCACTCGCCTGGTCACTGGGACGCGCTGAAGTCGAAGAGATTGACGACATCAATATTCTCCAGGCCAGCTTGCTGGCCATGCAGCGTGCCGTGGCCGGTTTGCAGCTCGCGCCCGAGCTGGTATTGATCGATGGCAATCGTTGCCCGGCACTGGAATATCCATCCCGGGCGATCGTAAAGGGTGATTCACTGGTGCCGGCGATCAGTGCGGCGTCGATAATTGCCAAGGTTAGCCGCGACCGTGAAATGTGTGGCCTGGATGCGGAGTTTCCCGGCTACGGTCTGGCAAGTCACAAGGGCTACCCGAGTAAAAAGCACCTGGAGGCGCTTAATAGCCTGGGGGTGACGCCGGTTCACCGGCGTTCTTACGCGCCGGTCAGGCGGGTGCTCGACAGGCAGGAATGAGTGCTTTCCGCCAATTGTGGAATTTTGTCAGCGGTCCGTCGATTGCGAACCAGCTGGGCGAACGCCACCAGCCATCCGGATGCGACGACAGCTATCATTATGATTCCGGGTCGATAGACGCATACCTGGCAGCCGCCCGTCAGCAGGTCAGTTGTGGGCGCACCGACCTGGATGGCAAGCAGGACGCCTGGATTCTCGAGGGCAACAGTCCGTTTGTAATGATGCCGTCCGAGCCCGTCCAACGCGCCATACTGATGGTGCATGGGCTGACGGATTCGCCGTTTGCAATGCGGGATCTGGCACAGCATTTTCAGGCCCAGGGTTTTTATGTGCTGGCCATGCAGTTGCCGGGGCACGGTACGCGTCCGGGAGATTTACTCGATTTCAGCTGGCAGGATGCATTACGTGCTCACCAGCGACTGCTCGAATTGCTTCAGGCGCGTTTTCAGTACGTATACGCACTGGGTTTTTCCGCCGGTGCGACGCTGAGTATTTATCAATCCATGCTGAACCCGGCGATACAGGGCCTGTTCCTGTTTTCACCGGCGATCAAGGTATCGCCTCTGGCCAGCCTGGCAGACACCTTTGGCATATCCGGCAAACGCTGGCAGCGGATGGCCTGGTTTGATGTTCAACCTGATACCGACTGTTTCAAGTATGAGTCACTGACCAATCGGGCCATAGCCGAGGTTCATGCCATGACCCGGGCCGTGCAGCGTGTCGGCAATCTCTGTGAGCGCCGCGTACCGGTTTTTGTTGCCGCCAGTGAAAAAGACGCCACGCTGGACACACAGGCGATACTCGACTGGTTCGCCAATCTGATCGGTCCGCGCAGGCTGTTGTACTACACAACCGGGACGCCGCGCTTGCCGGACTACGCGCAACGGGTACCTGCGGCGTTTCCGGATCAGCATATCCGCAGTTTCTCACACACCTCGATCATCGTGTCACCAGCCAATCCACACTATGGCAGGCGCGGCAGCCAGCGCTCCTGTACACATTACTACCGCACCGATCCACTGAAATATGCCCGTTGCCGGGCTGGCGAAGAAGATTGCCTTGGCGAAATGTTCGATGAATCGGCAGACTGCCGGGTAATCCGGCGCCTGACCTATAACCCGTTGTACGAGGAACTACTGGACGAAATCAACGGTTTTTTAAAGCATCATTGTGGCATTCGAATTTAGACTGATTCCACCTCGAGCTTAAAGGAATACCCGGGCTTCCCGTTATCAAATATGAAGAGCGCAAGGGGTTGGGGAAGTGAAGGGGCCAGATATCAGGCCCCTTTTTTTGTCAAGTCTTGAATACCCGGCGGCAAAGCCCGACACTTCGTTCATGCGCCCCGGCTTTGTTCATTTGCACCTGCATACGGAGTATTCACTGGTAGACGGTGTGGTCCGTATCAAGCCGCTGGTCAAGGCCGTGGCCGCGGCAGGCATGCCCGCGGTGGCAGTAACTGACCAGAGCAACATGTTTGCCATGGTGAAGTTCTACCGTGCTGCCATGGCGGCCGGCGTCAAGCCCATCATCGGCGTCGATCTATGGCTGCGTAATCCTGAGCAGATTGCCAGGCCCTGGCGGCTGGTATTGCTGTGCAAGGATCTTAAGGGTTACAAGCATCTCACCGAGCTGGTTTCGCGCAGTTACCTGCATGGCCAGCACCAGTCAGTACCCATGCTCGAGCGCGAATGGCTGGTCGGTCAAACCGAAGGCCTGATTGCGCTGTCCGGCGGCAGGGAAGGCGATATCGGCGAAGCACTTTTAGCCGGTAACCCGGCGCTCGCTGAAGAACGCCTGGACTTCTGGAAAACACATTTCCCCGACCATTATTATCTCGAGGTACAGCGTACCGGGCGTGAGGGGGAGGAAGACTACCTGCACGCTGTTGTCGAACTGGCTGCAGGGCATCAGCTGCCGGTGGTGGCGACCAACGATGTGCATTTCCTGAAAACCGACGATTTCGAATCGCACGAAGCGCGTGTCTGTATTAACGACGGGCGTACGCTCGATGACCCGCGGCGCGCCCACCGTCATTCCAGCCAGCAGTACCTGCGTACACCGGAAGAAATGCAGGCGTTGTTTGCCGATTTACCGGAAGCACTGGAAAACAGCGTCGAAATTGCACAACGCTGTAACCTCGAACTGACCTTTGGCAAAAACTATCTGCCGGACTTTCCGGTGCCTGACGGTCTCACCATGGATGCGTTCTTCCGCCAGGAGGCGCGCACCGGCCTGGAACAGCGGCTGGCCAGCTTGTTCGATACCACGGCTGACAATTTTGCCGAATTGCGCAAGCCCTACGATGAGCGCCTGGAAACCGAGCTGGACGTTATTATCTCCATGGGTTTTCCGGGTTACTTCCTGATCGTTGCCGACTTCATCCAGTGGGCCAAACACAATGGCGTGCCGGTTGGTCCGGGGCGTGGTTCCGGTGCCGGATCGCTGGTCGCTTATGCGATGACCATTACCGATCTCGATCCGCTGAAGTACGAACTGCTGTTCGAACGGTTTCTCAATCCTGAACGTGTCTCCATGCCTGACTTCGACGTCGACTTCTGCATGGAAGGCCGCGACCGGGTAATCGATTACGTCGCCGAGCGCTACGGCCGCGAGAAAGTCTCGCAGATCATTACTTACGGTTCCATGGCTGCCAAGGCGGTAGTCCGCGACGTGGGTCGCGTGCTGGGTCACCCGTACGGTTTCGTCGACCGGATCGCCAAGCTGATTCCGTTTGAAATCGGTATGACGCTCGACAAGGCGCTCGAGCAGGAGGAGGCGCTGGCTGATCTCTACCGGGACGACGAAGATGTCGCGGCACTGCTGGATATGGCCCGTTCTCTGGAAGGCCTGTCGAGAAACGCCGGTAAACACGCCGGTGGCGTGGTGATTTCACCCACCAAGCTGACTGACTTCACGCCGATCTACTGCGAGCAGGGCGGCATCAATGTCGTCAGCCAGTTCGATAAGGACGACGTCGAAGCCGTCGGCCTGGTCAAGTTTGACTTCCTGGGCCTGCGCACGCTGACGATTATCGACTGGGCCTTGCAAACGATTAACAAGCAACGTGGTGACAGTGGCGAGGCCCCCCTGGATATCACCAGTATCGCACTGGACGACAGGAAGAGCTTTGAACTGCTCAAGGCCTACCAGACCACCGCGGTATTCCAGCTTGAATCGCGCGGCATGAAGGACCTCATCAAGCGGCTGCAACCGGATAGCTTCGAAGACATTATCGCGCTGGTGGCGCTGTTCAGGCCCGGCCCTTTGCAGTCGGGCATGGTGGATGACTTTATCGACCGTAAACACGGCCGCGCCAGGGTTGAGTACCCACACCCTGACCTGGAAGCGATTCTCCAGCCTACCTACGGCGTGATTCTGTACCAGGAACAGGTCATGCAGATTGCCCAGGTGCTGGCGGGTTACACGCTGGGTGCCGCCGACCTGTTACGCCGCGCCATGGGTAAGAAGAAACCCGAAGAGATGGCCAAACAGCGTGTCATATTTACCGAGGGTGCGCTGCAACGCGGGGTCGAGGAAAAAACGGCGACCTATATCTTTGACCTGATGGAGAAGTTTGCCGGTTACGGCTTTAACAAATCACACTCGGCAGCCTATGCGCTGGTGTCCTACCAGACGGCCTGGTTGAAGGCGCATTTCCCGGCGCCCTTCATGGCAGCGGTGCTGTCTGCTGACATGGACAACACTGACAAGGTGGTCACGCTGATTGATGAATGCCGTCACATGGAACTCGAAGTGGTACCGCCGGATATCAATCGCTCCGGCTATGCCTTCACCGTCGAGGGTGATACGACGGTGATCTATGGCCTGGGTGCCATCAAGGGTGTCGGTGAAGCTGCTATCGAAGTCATGATTCACGAGCGCCTGGCGAACGGACCTTTTACCTCACTGGTTGACCTGTGCCGCCGCATGGATTCCCGCAAGGTTACCCGTCGCGTCTATGAAGCACTGATTCGCTGCGGAGCACTCGATCAAATTGGTACCAACCGGGCCTCGCTGTCGCATCAGCTGCCAGAGGCAATCAAGTCGGCAGAGCAGCATTTACGCGATTCGGCAGCCGGTCAGTCAGATATGTTTGGCAGTGTCGCGGCACCTGTTGAGTCCGAGGCGCCATTGCTGTCGACGCCGGATATCGATGAGTGGCTGGAGGAGCAACGTCTCGCCGGTGAAAAAGAAACCCTCGGCCTGTACCTCACCGGCCACCCGATTGACCGTTATCGCGAAGAACTGACCAGCATGATTACGGCACCGCTGGCTGATCTGGCCGCCGAGACGCCACCGGCCGGTGGCGGCCGGCAACGCGGTAACGAGAAAACCATCGTCCTCGCCGGACTGGTTGTCGAGCTGCGCACGCGCAACACCCAGAGCGGTGGCCGCATGGCATTTCTTACCCTGGACGACCGTACTGCGCGCATGGAAATCCGCGTGTTTTCGAAAGTGTTTGACCAGTATCGTGCGTTAATGAGCAATGACACCATACTGGTGGTTCAGGGCACACTGGCATTCGATGATTTTTCCGGCAGCATGCGCGTCAATGCCAACAAGATTTTCGACGTCGACCAGGCCCGCGAAATTTACGCCCGACGCCTGGTGGTCAGCATCGGTGCCCAGAAGGCTGGCAACGGTTTTGTCGGCTCGCTGGCCGATGTGTTGACGCCTTACCGGGAGGGGAACTGTCCCGTGGGCATTCAGTACCGGGGCCCGACTGCGCAGGCACACATGACCCTGGGCGAGGAATGGCGGGTACATCCGACCGATGAATTGCTGCACCGGCTGCGGGAACTGGCCGGAGAATCGCAAGTGAGAGTGGTGTACTGACGGGGTGCCGGATTTTTGGTGAAGTTGCTCGCGCATTTGCGTAAAATGCCCGCCATGGATATGAATTTTCTGGATTTTGAGCAGCCGATTGCCGAGCTTGAGGCGAAAATAGAAGAACTTCGTTACGTCGGCGATGACGCCGAAATCAATATCAACGAAGAAATCGGCCGCTTGCAGGCAAAAAGCCAGTCACTGACTGAATCAATTTTCTCCAAGCTGGATGACTGGCAGGTTTCCCAGCTGGCACGACATCCCCAGCGGCCCTACATGCTGGATTACATTCACTGGATCTTTACCGATTTTGAGGAACTGCATGGTGATCGCACCTATGCTGACGATGCGGCCATTGTCGGTGGCATCGCTCGCCTTGAAGGCAAGCCGGTGATGGTAATTGGACAGCAAAAAGGCCGCGATACCAAGGAAAAAATTATTCGCAACTTTGGTATGCCGCGACCGGAAGGTTACCGCAAGGCGCAGCGACTGATGCATATGGCCGAGCGCTTCAAGTTGCCGTTGTTGACGTTTATCGATACCCCTGGCGCCTATCCCGGTATCGGCGCCGAAGAGCGTGGCCAGAGTGAAGCCATTGCCCGTAACCTGTACGTCATGGCCGATCTGAAAACGCCCGTCATCTGCACTGTCATCGGCGAAGGCGGTTCCGGTGGGGCACTGGCCATTGGTGTCGGTGACCGCATGCTGATGCTGCAATACAGCATTTACTCGGTTATCTCACCGGAAGGCTGCGCCTCGATACTGTGGAAGAGTGCCGAAAAAGCACCGGATGCTGCCGCTGCACTGGGTGTGACTTCGCAACGGCTGCTGGACCTGAATCTCGTCGACGACATCATTGAAGAACCACTGGGTGGCGCGCATCGTGATCCTGAGGAAATGGCGAAGCGGATCAGTGCAAAGCTGGTAGAGCAGGTCGAGCAACTGGGCCGGTTACCCATGGAGCAGTTGCTCGCCGCCCGTTACCAGCGCTTGATGTCTTACGGTGAGTTTGCCGAAAAGTAACCTGCTGTCCGCCTGGCTGGCGGACCTGCCGGAAGCGACAGCGTATTGCGTCGCCTATAGCGGCGGCGTTGATTCCCACGTACTGCTGCATTTGCTCGCGAACCGTCGCGAAATCTTGTCTGCACCCTTGTCCGCAGTGCACGTCGATCACCAGATTCAGTCGCAGTCTGGTGACTGGGCCGTACACTGTCGGGCCGTGTGCGAGGAATTGCAGGTGCCTTTTGAGACACTGCATGTTGACGGGCGCGCCAGGCAGGGAGAAAGCCCGGAGGCTGCTGCCCGAACAGCACGTTACCGCGCTCTCGCTGACTGGTTGCCCACTGGTGCCTTGTTGATTACCGCCCAGCACCAGGACGACCAGGCGGAAACCCTGTTACTGCAATTGTTTCGGGGCGCCGGTCCGCGTGGCCTGGCGTCGATGCCGAATCTGGCCAGCTTGGGGCATGGCCACTTGTTGCGCCCGTTTCTCGACTACCCTCAGTCCGACATTCTCGACTACGCGCGCACACATAAGCTGCGCTGGGTGGAAGACCCCACCAATACCGATACCCGTTATGATCGCAATTTGCTGCGCCAGCACCTGTTACCGCAATTACGCGAACACTGGCCGGGATTAACGCATGTCCTGGCGCGGGCCGCGGGATTGCAGGCTGACCAGGCTGAACTGGCAACAGCGCTGGCAGAACTTGACCTCGCCACTTGTGGCAGCAGCGAGCTGCCAGATCGTTTGAGAATCCCTGATTTGCTGAGCTTAAGTCCGGCGCGTCAGCGAAACCTGTTACGCCACTGGATCGAACTTAACGGATTCAAACCACCTTCGCTGGAAGTGCTTAAACGCGTTGGTTCGGAAGTGCTGTCAGCACGTGAAGACGCAACACCATTGGTGCATTGGGCCGGTGCCGAACTACGCAGGTATCGTCAGGCGCTTTATCTTATGGCGCCGCAGGAAAAACAGGACCCGGAAAAGCGTCTACCCTGGGATGGTAACAAGCCACTCAAATTGGCAGCCGGCACCCTGATGGCAGAACCCAGCGTGGGATCAGGTTTGCGTATTGAACCGGGAGCGAGCCTTGAAGTGCGTTTTCGCCAGGGTGGCGAAGTTTTGCAGCCAGCCGGCAGGGCGGGGCATCATGCTCTGAAAAAACTGTTTCAGGAATGGTCAATCCCGGACTGGGAGCGTAGTCACGTACCACTGATTTACCAGCATGACGAACTGGTCGCAGTAGCGGGACTGTGCGTATGTGAGGGTTTTACTGCGGCACCCGACGAACAGGGTTATCAATTATGCTGGAAGAATTTGGGGTCAGAGTAAAAATACCAATTTTTACTCTGGCCCCAAATTCCAGAGTCAGGTCACAGTTTTAATATGAAAGACATCACGAGCTGTCTGCGATAGGCAACAGTTTTCATATTACCAGCGCTTAGCTGCAGTCAACCCGATTACGTAACGTCCTGTTATAAAGCAGTTTGCCGTCCCTGGCACCTGCATTACTCTGATAAAGATAATCTATAACGAAGTTTTTCCGAAATGCGAACGCTGCCGGTTATCGCAGTTAACAACGCGCCTATATTATTCCCCATGAGTATCTTGATCGTCGATGATGATAACGCTATACGTACCGTATTGAGCTTCCGGTTGCGTGCCGAAGGTTTCGATGTTGATGCCGTTGATTCAGCACGCGTAGCCTATGCACGCCTGGGTTCAGTAGATGATGTCGATCTGATATTGCTCGATGTCCTGATGCCTGGAGATTCCGGTATCGAGGCCTGTAAGAAAATCAAGGAAAACCCTGTTACAGAAGATATCCCTATCGTCATGATGTCCGCCAGCTCAGATGTGATACATCTCAAGGAAGCCTTCGAGGCCGGTGCAATGGACTACCTTAGCAAGCCCTTCAACAGAATCGAGTTGCTGGTGCGTATTCGTTCTGCGCTGCGCCTGAAGCAGGCAATAGACCAGCGAAAAACGCATGAAAAAGAGCTGATGGAAACTACCGAACGCCTGAGGTTCACCAATGCCAGGCTCGAAACCCTGTCCACTACAGATGATCTTACCGGTGTTTATAATCGACGCTTCTTCGACACCAGTCTTGCAAAGGAGTATCGGCATGCCAAGCGACAGAGAAGTCGGCTTGCATTGATTATGGTTGATATTGACCAATTCAAAAACTTCAACGACCAATATGGTCACCAGATGGGGGATAAGTGCCTCAGGGCGGTCGCTCAAGAACTGGGCGCGGCTATTAACCGGTCACATGATCTGGTCGCAAGGTATGGTGGGGAGGAGTTCGCCATTATTCTTCCAGGTACCACCGAGGACGGTGCAAAGGCGTTAGCAGAAATTCTTCGCCGACGAGTTGCCGGCCTCGCAGTAAGTCGCGATTCAAACCCCGAGTGGCTATCAGTCACCATTAGCGTCGGCGTCTCCAGCAAAATACCGGGTGATGATTCGGTGCCCGAAGAGTTGGTCTGTGAGGCAGACCAGGCGTTGTATCAATCAAAAAGTCAGGGGCGAAACCGGGTAACGGTCTTCGTGCCAGATTAGGGAAATAGGAAATAGGGGACAGACCACGGTTTAGTTCGCGCAGTCATTTTCTGATAAATTATCATCCATCCAATGGACAAGGAGGTCCCGGATGCCAAGACGAGCACGCATAACAGTGCCTGGGATTCCCTGGCATATCATCCAGCGGGGTAACAACCGCAGCGCCTGTTTCTACACCGAATCGGATTATCGATACTATCTATGCACGCTGGGCGAGCAGGCTGAAAAATACGGTTGCGCCATCCATGCCTACGTGATGATGACAAACCATGTTCATCTTCTTTGTACGCCGCAGCATGAAAACAGTGCGGCGCTGCTGATGAAAAACCTGGGGCAACGTTACGTCCAGTATATCAATCGTACTTACCGGCGCAGTGGCACATTGTGGGAAGGCCGATTCAAGTCATGCCTGGCGCAGAGTGAGACGTATGTTATGACCTGTTACCGGTATATCGAGCTGAATCCGGTTCGGGCCGGCATGGTCTATCATCCACGCGACTACCGCTGGTCCAGCTACCGTGCCAACGCAGAGGGGGGAAAGGATTCCGTTCTGACGCCTCATTCTCTGTATATGCAGCTGGGTCAGAACGAAGCACAGCGAGAATCTGCCTATCGTGGCCAATTCAATATGAATCTTGATCCGGACCAGATTACCGCAATTCGGGATGCGACCAATGGAAATTATGCACTTGGAGATGGCCGATTTCAGCAAGAAATTGAAAAAATGCTCAGGCGAAGGGTTGCGCCCGGTAAAAGTGGCAGACCTGCAAAAAGCGGGACGGGGTAAACCGTGGTCTGTCCCCTATTTATTTAATTTTTATGGCAATAATAACGAAAATTGTATTTACTTATACGTAGAACTCTACCTATCCTTCACAGCAATACATATTTCACGGTTTGGTAGAAGTGGGAGGCAGATGATGCCATTAGTAAATATGCAAGATATGCTGGATCATGCGTACCATAATGGCTATGCCGTAGGTGGTTTTGATCTGGTGAGCCTGGATTTTCTTGAGGCGATTATGGCGGCAGGGGAAGCGCAACGTTCGCCGCTGATTATATCGCTCGCTGAGTCACACTTTGAGTATTACGATTTTGAACTCGCCATGGCGGCTGCCGAACAGGCTGCCAAGCGCTCATCCATTCCTGTTGCCATTCACCTTGATCATGGCGCTTCTTTTGAATCAGCTGTTAAAGCCATTAACCTGGGTTGCAATGGGGTGATGGTGGATGCATCACACGAAGCCTTTGAAGGTAATGTGGCAATGACGAAAAATATTGTCGGCATGGCCCATGCTTGCGGGATTCCGGTTGAAGGTGAACTGGGTTACGTGGCCGGGGTGGAAGGTGAAGATGCCGAGAAGCACCCGGGTGAGGTGATATATACCTCGGTCGAAGAAGCGAAAGCGTATGTTGATCAAACCAGCGTTGATCTGCTGGCTGTTTCCATTGGTACGGTACACGGCCGCATGCAAGGTGAGCCGGTACTGGATTTCGAGCGCCTGCAGCAAATTAATGAAGCATTAAAGATTCCATTGGTGATTCATGGTGGCACCGGTTTATCGGATGAGCAATTTAGTAAGTTGATTGAAAACGGGGTGGCCAAGATAAACTACTACACGGCACTGGCCGACGCCGCGGGTAAAAGAATGCGTGATAACGTGGCGGCTGACGATCGTTGCGGTTACACAGGTATTGTTAATGGTATCCAGAATGCAATGCGTGCCGAGATTGAGCGTTGCATGGTTAACTGGGGATCAGCCGGACAAGCCGATGCCGTTCTGGCAGTCGCTGATGCCTGGCAACCGGTGCATCATGTCATTATTTACAACGTTAATATTGATGATGCCAATAAAGTTAACAATATGATGCGTGAAGGGGAAAGAACATTAAGTCAAATCCCCGGTGTACGTCGCGTGATTACCGGTAACGCAGTGCAGAAAGACGCGAACTATCAATTATGCTGGTTGATTGAATTTGTGCATAAAAATGTGATCGGGAGTTATCGTGAGCATCCTGATCATGTGGCGTTCGCGGATAACCTGTTCAGACCGATAGCGGGAGATCGCATTAGTATTGATTACAGTGAAAACTACTATCCCGGATATTTGGGGTCAGAGTAAAAACCCTTAACACTTCATCCAACGGTGTTAGCGTAACACCAAAAGTCACAACTCAGGGCCGAACTGATGGTGCTTGGTACGTATATGCTGGCCGGTCATTCCCCGGCATATTGTTCAACCCGGCAATAACAGACAGGTCTGCTTCGCAGCGGAGGCCGCTTTCCAGCTACCGGGACTTGTTCAGAGCGCATATCGATGACGCACTGCTGGGGGATATACGGGGTGCGACTATAAAGGGCCTGGCGCTCGGTCATGACAGCACTAAAGATCAGCTGGCGGCCCTGACCGGCAGGCGATTGACGCCGGGAAAGCGGGCTCCCAGGCGAGGGTAGTTTTTAATCTGATACCAAATACTTGCCGCAAACGCCCCCGATCCCATTGTCGGCCTGCGGTGATTCTGGTAACCTGATTTCCCGTCCAGATCTACAAACCTCCTGCTTTTTTCGGAGCTTCATGACCCAATTTATATTTATCACTGGCGGCGTGGTTTCCTCACTCGGGAAAGGCATCGCCGCCGCTTCGCTTGGCGCGTTGCTGGAGGCCCGTGGGCTTAAAGTCACGCTGATGAAGCTGGATCCCTACATTAATGTGGATCCCGGCACCATGAGCCCGTTCCAGCACGGCGAGGTCTACGTCACCAATGACGGTGCGGAGACTGACCTCGACCTGGGGCATTACGAGCGGTTTATCCGCACCACCATGGGCAAGCATAACAACTTCACCACCGGCCAGATTTACGAGCAGGTCATCCGCAAGGAGCGGCGTGGCGACTACCTGGGCGGTACCGTGCAGGTGATCCCTCATATTACCGACGAGATCAAGCGCTGTGTGCGCGCCGGTGCCCAAGGCGCGGATATTGCCATGATCGAAATTGGCGGTACGGTCGGTGATATCGAATCCTTGCCGTTCCTGGAAGCCATTCGCCAGATGGGTGTCGAACTCGGACACGGCAACGTGTTGTACATGCATCTCACGCTGGTGCCCTATATTGCGGCATCCGGCGAAATCAAAACCAAGCCGACCCAGCACTCGGTCAAGGAACTGCGTTCCATTGGTATCCAGCCGGATGTTCTCCTGTGTCGTGCCGACCGCACAATTCCGGTGGATGAGAAACGTAAAATTGCCCTGTTTACCAATGTGCCTGACAAGGCAGTATTTTCGGCTGTGGATGTCGACAGTATTTACAAAATTCCCTTGCTGCTGCACGAACAGCACCTGGACGACATTGTCTGTGAACGCCTGAATCTCGATGTGCCGCCAGCCGACCTGAGTGAATGGAAATGGGTGACAGAGAGTCTCAGCCAGCCGGAACGCGAAGTCACGGTGGCGATGGTTGGTAAGTACGTCAATCTGACGGAAGCCTACAAGTCACTGTCAGAAGCCCTGATTCATGCCGGTATTCATACCCGCACCAGGGTGAAGATTCGCTATATTGATTCCGAGGTGATTGAGCAGAAGGGTCTGGAAGTGCTGGGCTCGGTCGATGCGGTGCTGGTGCCCGGCGGTTTTGGCGAGCGGGGCGTGGAAGGCAAGATCATGGCGGTGCGCTACGCACGCGAACACAATGTCCCCTACCTGGGTATTTGCCTCGGTATGCAGGTGGCTGTGATCGAGTATGCCCGCAATGTCGCCGGACTGGAGGGCGCCCAGAGCACGGAATTCTTCAAGGAAACGCCTCACCCGGTAATCGCGCTGATTACCGAGTGGCAGGACCATACCGGCAAGGTAGAGCGGCGTGATGAGAACAGCGACCTGGGTGGCACCATGCGGCTCGGTGGCCAGTCCTGCAAGCTGTTGCCGGACACGCTGGCGCGCCAGGTGTACGGTAAGGATGAGATTGTTGAGCGCCATCGCCATCGTTTTGAATTCAACAATGCCTACCGTGACAGGCTGCAGAGCGCGGGCTTGCGCCTCGCCGGTACCTCGGTGGATGGCAGCCTGGTGGAAATGGTCGAGATCCCGGATCATCCCTGGTTCCTGGCCTGCCAGTTCCATCCTGAATTCACCTCGACACCGCGTGACGGTCACCCCTTGTTCAAGAGCTTCATAGAAGCGGCCATTGAACACAAAAACCTCCGGCTCGGTCAGACAGCCGACAATCACCAGGCGGCGACAGTAGTCGGCGCTGACTAGCTTTTACTCTTTACAGGACTCACCAGCATGAAACTGTGCGGATTCAATGTGGGGCTGGACGCCCCGTTTTTTCTTATTGCCGGCCCTTGTGTGATCGAAAGCGAAGCGCTTGCGCTGTCTACAGCGTCTGATCTGAAGCAGATCACTACCGAACTGGGCATTCCCTTTATTTACAAATCTTCTTTCGACAAGGCCAATCGCTCTTCGGCGAGCAGCTTCCGCGGCCCGGGCATGGAAGAGGGTTTGCGTATTCTGCAGAAGGTCAAGGATGAGCTGCAGGTGCCGGTGCTGACCGACGTGCATGAAGACACACCGCTGGATGAAGTGGCTTCGGTTGTCGATGTGTTGCAGACGCCGGCGTTTCTGTGCCGCCAGACAAACTTCATTCAAAATGTTGCCCGGGCGGGCAAACCAGTCAATATCAAGAAGGGACAGTTCCTCGCGCCGTGGGACATGAAAAACGTTGTCGACAAGGCGCGTGCCGCAGGCAATGACCAGATTATGGTCTGCGAGCGCGGCGTTTCATTCGGTTATAACAACCTGGTGTCTGACATGCGTTCGCTGGCCGCGATGCGTGATACCAATGCGCCGGTGGTTTTCGATGCCACGCATTCTGTGCAGTTGCCGGGTGGCCAGGGCAATGTTTCCGGCGGCCAGCGTGAGTTCGTGCCGGTGCTGGCACGCGCGGCTATTGCGGCCGGTGTCTCCGGTGTGTTCATGGAAACGCACCCGAATCCTGCCGAGGCGATGAGCGATGGCCCGAATGCCTGGCCTCTGGGAGAGATGAAATCGTTGCTGGAAACGTTGAAGACGCTGGACGACACGGTAAAATCACGCCCGTTCGCCGAGACAGCGCTGCTTAACCGCTAAAGCGCACCCGCCCAGCGTGGTGTGCAAACTCGCCTTCAATTAATGTAATTAATCCAGTAGCCAATATAAGCTATTGGTAAATGGAGTAATAATGCCAAGTATTAAAGCCGTTCAAGGACGCGAAATCCTCGATTCTCGTGGCAACCCCACCGTGGAAGCCGATGTGCTGCTGGATGATGGTTCCGTGGGACGCGCCGCTGTCCCTTCCGGCGCATCCACCGGAACACGTGAAGCTGTGGAACTGCGTGACGGTGATGCGTCCCGCTATCTCGGCAAGGGCGTGACCAAGGCCGTTGCCAGTGTGAACAGTGAACTTCGCGATGCTGTCGTCGGCATGGACGCTGCTGACCAGGCCGGCATCGACCAGAAGATGATTGACCTCGATGGCTCCGATAACAAGGGCCGTCTCGGCGCCAACGCGCTACTGGCGGTATCACTGGCTACCGCGCAGGCGCAGGCGCGTGCCGAAAACAAGCCACTGTACAGTTACCTGCGTCCGGAAGGGCCTTACCAGTTACCTGTGCCAATGATGAATATCATTAATGGTGGGGAACACGCCAATAACAGTGTCGACCTGCAGGAGTTCATGATACTGCCCGTCGGTGCTGGCAGTATTGCAGAAGCTGTGCGTTACGGTGCGGAAGTGTTTCATGCGCTGAAGTCCGTATTGGACGGACGTGGGCTGAATACGGCGGTGGGTGACGAGGGCGGTTTTGCACCGGACCTGTCATCCAATGAGGCCGCCATCGAAGTCATACTCGAGGCGATTGAAAAAGCCGGTTTCAAGGCTGGCGACGACATCTTCCTGGGGCTCGATGCCGCCGCCTCCGAGTTCTATAGTGACGGCCAGTACGAACTGAAATCCGAAGGCAAAACGTTTGATGCCGCCGGCTTTGTGGATTTTCTCGCCGGCTGGGTTGACCAGTATCCCATCCTGTCTATCGAGGATGGACTGGACGAGAGTGACTGGGAAGGCTGGGCAGTGCTGACAGAACGGTTGGGTAGCAAGGTACAACTGGTTGGTGATGATCTGTTTGTGACCAATACTTCAATATTCCAGCGTGGTATTGATGAACATATCGGTAACTCCATTCTGATCAAGCCCAACCAGATCGGCACGCTAACAGAAACACTTGCGGCTATCGATATGGCAGAAAAGGCCGGCTATACCGCCGTTGTATCGCACCGCTCCGGTGAAACCGAGGATGTGGTGATTGCCGATATCGCCGTCGGCAGTTCCGCTACCCAGATCAAGACCGGCTCCCTGTCACGTTCCGACCGTGTTGCCAAATACAACCGCCTGATGCGCATCGAAGAACAGCTCGGAGCTGCTGCCAGTTATGCAGGTCGGGGTGGCTTTAACCAGTTTTGAAACCGTAACGCATACTGATGCGCTGGATCGGTTGGCTATTGTTCGTGCTTCTGCTGTCGCTGCAGTATCGCCTGTGGGTAGGGGATGGCAGCCTGGCAGAAGTCTGGGACCTGTATCAGCAAGTAGAAGTCCAGCGTGACGAGAACCAGAGTTTGCGTGAACGCAACCAGGCCCTGGAAGCCGAAGTTCAGGATCTTAAAAAGGGACTGGGGGCGATAGAAGAACGTGCCCGGGAAGAGCTCGGAATGATCAAGGAAGGCGAAACTTTTTATCAAATCATTGAGCCGCCGGCTGAACCTGCCGGTGAAGATCGCTAGTGGCCGTGCCCGCCTACTGGGCCGTGGTGCCCGCAGCCGGTATCGGCCAGCGTATGGGAGCATCCATTCCGAAACAGTTTCTTGCGCTGGGCAAACAAACCGTTCTTGAGCATAGCCTGGAATCACTCTGGAACGGTGTCGACCTCAAGGGACTGGTGCTGGTGAGTGAGGGGCATCCGGCACTGGCATCCATACTGGAACACTATAGGGAGCACTGTATGTTGCGTGTTGCCGGTGGGCGGCAACGATGTCATTCTGTATTGAACGGGCTTAACGCTCTCGCAGGCAAAGCAGACAGGGACGATTGGGTGCTGGTACATGACGCTGCCCGGCCCTGCGTCAGACAACAGGATCTGAAGCAACTGTGTTCGCAACTTGCGCATCACAAAGTCGGTGGCCTGCTGGGCATTCCGGCCCGCGATACCATGAAACGTGCCAGCGCTGATTTCCGTGTCGAGAACACCGTAGAACGCACCGGGCTCTGGCACGCCTATACCCCCCAGATGTTCCGCTACGAGTTACTGCGCACGGCACTCGATACAGCGGTGGCTGACGGCTTTGAAGTCACTGATGAAGCGTCCGCCGTGGAACACGCCGGCCACCATCCGTTGATGGTTGAAGGACATGCAGACAATATTAAAATCACCCGGCCCGAAGACCTGCCACTGGCAGAGTTTTTTCTCCGGCAACAGGGTCGACTATGAGAATCGGGCAGGGTTTTGATGTGCACGCTTTTCAGCCCGGCGGGAGACTGGTGCTGGGCGGGGTGGATATACCGCATAGCCACAGTCTCAAGGCACATTCCGATGGTGACGTGGTTGTGCACGCATTGTGTGATGCCTTGCTGGGTGCGGCGGCGCTGGGGGATATCGGCCGCCATTTTCCTGATAGCGATTCTGCCTACCAGGGGATAGACAGCCGTGAACTGTTGCGCCGGGTCTACGCCAGTTTGCAGTCTGAAGGCTACAGGGTGGTCAACGCCGATCTGACTATCGTCGCTCAGGCACCCCGGCTGGCACCTCATGTCGAGGCGATGTGTATCAACATTGCCAGCGATTTGGAGGTCGAATCCGCTGGTATCAACGTCAAGGCCACCACTACCGAACACCTGGGTTTCACCGGGCGTGAGGAAGGCATTGCCGCCTTTGCCGTGGTATTGATTCAGCAGTGAGCAGCCTGCCGGAGGGTTACCCGAATATTCCGCTTGATGTCCTGCCTGCCTGGGGCGGGCCGGTATCAGTGGGGCGTATTCGCCGGCAGGTGGAAGATTTTCAGGTATCTGAAGTGCCGCTGGTCGAAGCCTGTGGCGAAGGCGAGCACAGCTGGCTGCACGTGCAGAAAACCGGCAGTAATACCCAGTGGGTGGCTAATCAGCTGGCGGCATTTGCAGGAGTCAGGAGTAACGCTGTCAGCTACGCTGGTCTCAAGGATCGTCATGCAGTCACCGACCAGTGGTTTTCCGTACATCTGCCGGGACAGCCGGAACCGGACTGGGCATCGCTGCAACATGACGAATTCCGCATACTGTCGTTCCAGCGCCATCAGCGCAAACTTAAAACCGGTGCGCTGAAGGGCAATCGTTTCGTCCTCACGGTACGTGATATTGATGGCGACACGGCGGACATTGATACGCGACTCGGTCAGGTAGCAGCCGGGGGGTTTCCCAACTACTTTGGTCCCCAGCGTTTTGGCCGGGGCGGCAGCAACCTGGCGTCGGCAGCGCACATGTTTGCTTCCCGCAAACGCAAGGTGCCGCGTTCCAAGCGTAGTATTTACCTTTCCTCGGTACGTTCCGCCCTGTTTAACCTCGTGTTATCGGCACGCGTTGCAGAGGGTAGCTGGAACCAGGTGAAACCGGGCGAAGCGGTGCAGCTCGACGGCCGTTCGGCCTGCTTTGTCGTCACAGCGATTGACGACGAAATCCTGGAACGTCTGGCAGGCGGCGAATTGCACCCGACCGGCCCGTTGTGTGGTGACGGTGAGAGCCTGTGTACAGGCGCTGCCGCGGCGTTTGAAACAGCCAGTCTGCAACCTTACACGGCATGGATTGAAAGCCTGTCCTCGGCCCGTGTGGAAGTCGCGCGGCGTTCATTACGTATTATGCCGGGTTCGCTAACCTGGCAGCACGAGCCCGATGGCTGCCTGACACTGTGCTTTTATTTGCCGGCCGGCAGTTATGCCACCAGTTTGCTGGCTGAAATCTTTCGACTCGAAGATGCCGCATGATACCGGCGGCACAGCGGCTCGAAGCGGTGCGTGAAAAGATTGCGACGGCCGCGCGTAAAGCCGGCCGCGATCCGGACGCAGTGAGACTCATCGCCGTATCCAAACGCCACCCGGCTGAATCCATAAAGGCGCTGGTGGATCTTGGCGTGAGGGATTTCGGCGAAAGCCAGATTCAGGAAGCGCAGCAGAAAATACCCGGGTTTTCGGGTTTGCCCCTGGACTGGCATCTGGTTGGTCACCTGCAATCCAACAAGACCCGGGAGGTACCCGGATTATTCAGCCATGTGCACTCTATCGATAGTCTCAAGCTGGTACGCCGGATTGCCGCATCCGCTGCAGATATCGAACGACCGGTGCGGTTGTTACTGCAGGTTAATATCGCCGGCGACCCGGCCAAACATGGCTTGCGTGCGGAGGAAGTCGTTCCGCTGATCGACGTGGCACTAAGCGAGGAACTGAAGGGTGTCGAACTGTGTGGTTTGATGACGATCGGCTTCCGGGATGCGGGTGAAACCGGGACGCGCCGCGGTTTTGCCGAACTGCGGGAGTTACTGGAGCGTTGCCGCAGTCAGTTTGGCGAAACCTTTTCCGAGCTGTCCATGGGAATGAGCGGTGACTACACTCTGGCCATCGAAGAGGGTGCCACAATGGTACGCGTCGGTAGCGCCCTGTTCGGTGCACGCCAGTAGTGCCACGGGTTCAGCTACGCTTCAGCAAGACGTAAACAGCCCCGGTTCCGCCGTCACAATTCCGCGCCGAACAGTAAGCCAGCACCTCGTCGCGTTGTTGCAACCAGTGCCCGATTTTGCCTTTGAGTACTGGCCCACGATGGCGTGAGCCACGGCCTTTGCCGTGAATGATTCTGACGCACTGTACCCGCCGGCGCCGGCACTCATATAAAAAGTCGGCGACCGCCTCGCGCGCCACCTGTACGGTCATACCGTGCAGATCCAGTTCTGCGTCAACCACGAACAGGCCACGGCGCAATTTTTTCATGGTGCGTTGCTGCAGCCCGGCGCGTTGGTACAGCAGCTCCTCACCGGTTTCCATATCGGCGGGCTCGAACTGGTCCGAGAGCATGTCGCGGAGCACCTCGGCTTCGTCCAGCTCGCGGAACTTCGGCCGGGGGCTGAGCTTGCGCTGCGGAGCGGTCACCCGGTCGCTGCGTACCGGCTTGACTTTGCCGATGCTGTCACGAAACAGCTGGATATCTTCGGATCTGGGCTTTTTCATTGCTGTTAATTAACAGGGAATGGGCGCGCGCGGTCAAGTTCGGTATGATCGGCTCCGATGCATATCCTGATTTCCAACGACGATGGATACCGCGCGCCTGGTATCCGTTGCCTGGCCGATGCAGTGCAATCGGTCGCCAAAGTTACTGTGGTAGCACCTGACCGGGACCGTAGTGGAGCCAGCAACTCGCTGACCCTGGACAGTCCGTTGCGCGCCCGGCGCGCGGATAATGGTTATACCTACGTTGAAGGCACGCCTACCGACTGCGTTCACCTGGCCATAACCGGTTTGCTGGACGATGAACCGGACATGGTCGTGTCGGGCATCAACTCGGGGGCTAATCTCGGTGATGATGTGGTTTATTCCGGCACGGTAGCCGCTGCCATGGAAGGGCGCTTTCTCGGTTTGCCGGCGATAGCAGTTTCCTTGGCATCTTTTCAGCCGGAGCATTATGCGACCGCGGCACAAGTGATACTGGAGCTACTGGCTAAACTCGAAAGCGAGCCAGTGCCGGCAGAAACCATACTCAACGTTAATGTGCCGGATCTGCCCTATGCGGAATTACAGGGCTGGGAAGTCACCCGGCTGGGGCGCCGGCACAAGTCGGAACCGGTAATTTGTGAACACGACCCGCGCGGTCGTCCTATCTATTGGGTCGGGCCGGCTGGCAGTGAGCAGGATGCGGGTCCCGGTACCGATTTTCACGCGGTACGCAATGGTTACGTTTCGGTAACACCGATCCATGTCGACCTGACACGCTACGATGTCATCGAAACCGTGAAATCCTGTCTGGGCACCACACTGTCATGAACGGGTTAAGTCAGGGTATTGGCATGACCTCACAGCGTACGCGAGACCGCCTGGTTCAGCGCCTGCGTGATGAAGGCATCAAGAACAACAAGGTGCTCGAAGTTATCGGTGCCACGCCGCGCCACATGTTTGTTGATGAGGCACTTGCCAGTCGTGCCTATGAGGACACGGCTTTACCGATCGGGCACGGACAGACAATTTCACAGCCCTATATTGTGGCGCGGATGACCGAGCTGATACTCGAGATATCACCGCGAACCGTGCTGGAAGTCGGAACCGGTTCCGGTTACCAGGCCGCCATACTTTCGCAGCTGGTCGAGAAAGTGTACTCGACCGAGCGTATCGAGCCGCTCGCCAGCCAGGCGCGGCAGCGCTTTCGCCGCCTTGGCTATCGCAATATTCGCGTGCAGCATAGTGACGGCAGCTGGGGCTGGCCACAGTTCAGCCCGTTTGATGCCATCATTGTGACCGCCGGTGGTGCCGAGATCCCTCCGGCACTGCTCGATCAAATGCCCGTAGGCGGCAGACTGGTGATGCCGCTCGGTGGACGCGCGCAGCAGACGCTGGTTGCCGTTACGCGTACCGAGTCGGTATTCGAACAGGTGGACCTCGAACCTGTGGTGTTCGTTCCACTGGTTGGCGGAACCCACTGATGGGTTTGTTCACCCGCCTGTACGACAGCTGTCTGCGCTGGGCGCGTCACCGTCACGCGCCGTATTACCTGACCGGTTTGAGTTTTGCCGAGTCATCTTTTTTCCCGATTCCACCGGATGTCATGCTCATGCCCATGAGTCTGGCCCAGCCCCGGCGCGCAATGTATTTCGCCACGATAACCACGCTGGCCTCCGTGGCTGGCGGTATTGCCGGCTACGCGATTGGCTATTTTGCGCTGGACTGGGTTGCTCCCCTGATCGAGGAGGGTGGCCGCTGGTCAGCGGCTTACAACAAGGCATCGACATGGTTTACCGACTGGGGTTTCTGGGCGGTGCTGATTGCCGGGTTTTCACCAATCCCCTACAAGGTGTTCACGATTTCGGCTGGCGCTCTATCGATGGCTTTTATCCCGTTTGTGATCGCATCGGCTATCGGTCGAGGTGGACGTTTTTTCCTGGTCGCCGGCCTGTTGGCCTGGGGTGGACCCGCTATGGAAGCGCGAATTCGTGTTTATGTAGAACGAATTGGCTGGGCACTGGTCGGACTGGGTGTTATTGCCTATATTGCAATCAAGGCCTGAAACCATTCGTTATCTGATTCCTATATTTCTGTCCTGCCTGTTTGCGGCCTGCACCACCCACAGTATTCATGCACCGACTGGCGACCATAGTACCCGACCGGTCCGCAACTCCGGCGAACACATTGTTCGCCAGGGCGACACGCTCTACTCGGTGGCTTTCCTGTATGGCTATCAGGTCGAGAAAGTTGCCCGCTGGAATAGCCTGAAACCGCCTTACACCATCTACAAGGGGCAACGGCTGCGCTTGCGCCCGCCAGTGGCTGCAACGGTTTCCAAACCGAAAACCCGGCCGGTTGCCGCCAGTCAACCCAAGCCCCGCTATCCAAAGCGCGCCGCGCCTAAAACCGTCACCGTTCCGGTGGCGCCATCCCAACCGAAAACCGCTGCGGCGCCTGTTACCCGACCAGCTACGCCAGTCGCCAAACGCCCGTCGACCACACCCCCACAAAACAACAAGGTCACCTGGGTATGGCCTGCCAAAGGCCCGTTACTGCAGCGCTTCAAGGCCAACAGCAGTGGTAAAAAAGGTATTGATATCGGGGGTAAAAGCGGAACGCCGGTAAAGGCTGCTGCGGATGGAAAAATTGTCTACTCAGGGAGTGGACTTGGCGGTTACGGTCGGCTTATTATCATCAAGCATAATAAAGACTTCCTGTCCGCATATGCGCATAACCGAAAGCTGATTGCCCAGGAAGGGCAATGGGTGAAGCAGGGCGAAGTCATTGCTCAGATGGGAAGCAGCGGCACAGACCGCACACGTTTGCATTTTGAAATACGCAAGCGGGGACAGCCAGTTGATCCGTTGCGCTACTTACCATGATCGCAAAGGTGGCAAGCGGGTGGAGGCGCGGGTGAACCATTAGTTCGTCGGCGAAAATAAGGAAGAAGGGTTATAGATGGCCAAGCAACACCACGGTTCTGACGGATTAACTGGCAATAAACGCAGCGGTGTTGAGCCGGCTGGCAGTGCGCATCATGAACCGCCTGAAACCGAAGCACACTTTGATGCCACACGCATGTATCTCAACGAGATCGGATTCTCGCCTCTGCTGACAGCAGAAGAAGAAGTCTACTACTCACGCCTGGCGCAGAAGGGGGATGAGAGCGGCCGGCGACGGATGATTGAAAGCAATCTGCGCCTGGTGGTCAAAATTGCCCGTCGCTACATCAACCGGGGACTGGCGCTCCTTGACCTGATCGAGGAAGGCAACCTTGGCCTGATTCGGGCTGTTGAGAAATTTGATCCGGAACGCGGTTTTCGTTTCTCGACATACGCGACCTGGTGGATACGCCAGACTATTGAACGCGCAATTATGAATCAGACGCGTACCATCCGCCTGCCGATACACGTAGTAAAGGAACTCAATAGTTATCTGCATGCAGCCAGGCGTCTCGCTCAGTCGCTGGATCACGAACCCAATGCCGAAGAAATTGCAGAACTCCTGGATAAACCGCTGAATGATGTCAAACGGCTACTCAAGTTGAACGAGCGTGTCACGTCGGTTGATGTTCCCGTCGGCAAGGATTCAGACAAGCTGGTTATTGATGCCATTCCCGACGAGACCATTACTGATCCATCGGATTTATTGCAGGATGAAGATGTTCTGGTCAACCTCGAGACCTGGATCAGCCAGTTATCCGACAAGCAGCGTGAAGTGGTTGAGAGACGCTTTGGTCTGCACGGCTACAAGATATCGACACTGGAAGAGGTCGGTAATGAAATTGGTGTCACTCGCGAACGGGTGCGTCAGATACAGATGGATGCCCTGAAACGTTTGCGTGAGATACTCGAAAGCGAAGGGTTTTCTTCTGATGCCCTGTTCGGCTGATAAATTGCTATCCGCGCCGCCTGAAACCATCATCTCGTAGTTCTTTGCTAGACTGGTAGTGTTTTTAGCGTAAAAGGAAGAAGTGCCCCATGAGCGACAGAAGTTATCGTTTGCTGTTCGGTATGACTCTGTTGCTTGCGCTGTACTTTCAGATTCACTACATAGTTTATGCCCTGATTGCACTGGCAGTGCTGGAAGGATTGACCAATTTGCGCGTCCCGGTGATTGTGACACGCTTGCGCAGCAATCTTGGTGGCCAGGTTCCCATGCAGGAAAATCTGACTGTTGCACCCAGCAGGTGCAAATACAGTTTCGAGGCCGAACGCGCCCTGCGACTGATGATGGCAACGTTTCTGTTTCTATCCTACGTCGTGTTCGCGAAGTATCTGTGGTTTGTACCCTGGTTTATCGGCTTTGCCCTGTTCGGGGCAGGTGTCAGTGGTGTTTGCCCGTCCCTTTCGTTGTTGAAATGGATGGGATTCCGCTAGTTGCTTTATGAAGCTATCACCATTCCAGGGTACGGTACTAGGCGGTTTGCCGGTCATTGTCTCTGGTATTGTATTCTGGGGCATGGTGCTGGTTGGCCTTGTTGCTATCGCACTGATCTCAAAGGAACAGGAGCGCAGTTTCACGCAGCAGGTTGAGTTAAATGCACAGGTTCTGGCTTCGGTAATCGAGGAATTGCTTGAGCTTAGTCCGAATGATCGACCATTGACACATAATCGGGAGGCTTTAATTGCGCTGGTCGAGAGGGAAATGCCGGTGCGTGGTTTTCTTGGGGTCGCGCTGATCGCTGATAGTGATGAACTGGTCATCGGTGCACCACCGGAGAATGCAAGCAGGCTCAAACTGAATCTGTTAGCCGGTAGCGGTGATATACAAAGAATGGGCAGCAGTATCGAGCTGCACTATTTCTATCCGAACCTGGATGACTATCTGACCCACCAGCGCAACCAGCTTTTTCTGACTATAGGTGGCGCTGTATTTTTATTCGGTTTCGTTCTTCAGCAGATTCTGCAGCGTGTGCTCAGCAAGCCGATAATGGACATGGTAGATGTTGCCAGCAAGTTTGGCGCCGGTGACTCGTCTGTAAGGTTCGACGAGACGCGACGGGATGAACTGGGCTACATGGCCAGATTTATCAACAGCGCACTTGACAAAATGGTCGCGGAACAACAGGCAACCCATCGTGCCATGAAGCAGTTAAGCGAGGCGCAACTCGCCTTGCAGGAGCAACACGATCTGCTTGAAGTGCGGGTGGAAGAACGCACGGGAGCACTAAGTGCGGCCAACAGGGAGCTTGAAGCTTACAGCTACTCTATTGCGCATGATCTTCGCCAGCCTTTGCGCGCTATTGACGGTTTCAGCCTGTTACTGCTGGAAGACTATTACGATCAACTTGACGATGAAGGCAAGGACTATATCAGTCGCGTCAGGGAGGCAGCCCAGCGCATGGGAAGGCTTATCGACGATATTCTGGAGCTGTCGAAAATTACACGCTCGGATATCGCCCTCTGCGAGGTCAATTTATCGGCTGAAGCCGGAGATATTCTGAAGCACCTGCAGGATGCGCATCCGGAGCGCAATGTGAAGACGGAGGTGCAGAGTGGTTTGTTGGCAGAAGGAGATCCCAGCCTGATCAGGGTGGCGCTTGAAAATCTTCTCGGCAATGCCTGGAAGTATTCTGCCGAGATGCCCGAGGCAAATATTGAATTCGGCGCCGAACAAGTAGGTGACTGCCTGGTTTATCATGTCAGTGATAATGGTATTGGCTTTGATGAGTCATACAGCGACAAGCTATTCCGTCCGTTCGAACGTCTGCATAACGATGAACGCTTCAAAGGAACCGGGATTGGTCTGGCCACGGTGGCACGAGCCGTGGAACGCATGGGTGGCGATGTCTGGGCGACATCAAGTCCAGGCCAGGGGGCAATATTTTACTTTGCCCTGGATCGTTGCCGTTCCAGGGACGCTGCCGGGTCAGGCCGGTAGCAGGGCCGCGACTACATTGCGTTGTTCCGAGAGAAGGATGTTATAGGTGCGGCAAGCCGCCGCGGTATCCATGATCTCTACACCAATACCGAGCTGAAGCAGACGTGCGGTGAGCGCTGGGGAAGGGAATGTCAGGGCCTTTCCGGTACCCAGCACCAATACTTCCGGCCGTATTTCCAGAATCGGGACAAAGTCATCGTGCAGCAGTTCAGCGATGTGTTGGGGGCGCCAGTCAGCCATCAGGCTGTCCCTGGTCAGAATGAGACTCCGTGCGAACTGTTGATTACCAATGGTTATAACGCCATCACCGTAACCACGGATGAGCAAGTCGCTGTTGCAATCGTCCTGGGCAAAATGCATGCAGGACAGCATACGTCACTTGCCGATGATTCTCACCTTTCGGATTGTCGGGCTTCCCACGGGTCTGCTTGTTACATTCCAATATTTTCAGTACCCTACGCGCTCTATTTTCGCATTGAATTACTAGCAGACAGACCCTTACGTGGACGAATTTCCAAGAATCAAGCGCCTGCCGCCGTATGTCTTCAATATTGTCAATGAGTTGAAGGCGGCCGCTCGCGCCCGCGGCGAAGATATCATTGATTTTGGCATGGGAAATCCGGACCGTCCCACACCGGCTCATATCGTCGACAAACTCACCGAGGCGGCGCAACGGAGCGATACCCACCGCTATTCAATGTCAAAGGGTATCCCCAGGCTGCGCAAGGCAATATGTGACTGGTACAAGCGTCGTTACGACGTTGACCTCGATCCCGAGACGCAGGCAATTGTCACCATTGGTTCCAAGGAAGGCCTGGCGCACCTGGCGCTGGCTACGGTCGGCCCCGGAGACGCGGTACTGGTGCCGAACCCGGCTTACCCGATCCATCCCTATGGTTTCGTGATTGCGGGCGCGGATATTCGTCATGTGCCGGCGGTCGGTGGTGAAGATGCCTTTTTTTCCGAACTGGAAAAAGCTATCAGGGATTCGTGGCCCAAGCCCAAAATGCTGGTATTGAATTTTCCGGGTAATCCCACCACCCAGTGTGTGGGGCTCGAATTTTTCGAACGCGTGGTGGAAATCGCTACCGAGCATAACATCTGGGTTGTCCATGACCTTGCCTATGCAGACATAGTGTTCGACGGCTACAAGGCACCTTCGATCCTTCAGGTGCCCGGCGCAGAGAATATCGCTGTGGAGTTTTATTCCTTGTCGAAGAGCTACAATATGCCCGGATGGCGGGTCGGGTTCATGTGCGGCAACAAAACGCTGGTTGCAGCACTGACCCGGATGAAGTCCTACCTGGATTACGGCATGTTCACCCCGATACAGATAGCGGCGATTACCGCGCTCGAAGGGCCGCAGGACTGTGTCGATGAAATAGTCGAGACGTATCGAAGTCGCCGCGATGTGTTGTGCGACGGCCTTAACAGTATCGGCTGGTCAGTGGAAAAACCCAAAGCGACAATGTTCGTCTGGGCGCCGATTCCGGAGCCTTATCGTGCCATGGGGTCGCTGGAATTTACCAAGAAATTGCTGCAGGACGCCAGGGTAGCAGTTTCGCCAGGGATAGGTTTTGGACAGTACGGTGATGACTTTGTGCGTTTCGGTTTAATTGAAAATGAGCACCGTACCCGGCAGGCCGTGCGCGGTATCCGGGACATGTTTCGTAATGATGAAAAACAACTCGCGGCAGCGAGCAAGGGGGGTTCTTGAAACCGGTTAAAGTAGGGTTGCTGGGACTGGGTACAGTCGGTGGCGGAACATTTAACGTGCTTCGGCGTAACGCCGAGGAGATTGCCCGGCGTGCCGGCAGAGGCATTGAGATCACCCATGCCGCTGCGCGTGAATACAATTCCGACCAGTTACCCGGCATCGATACCATCACTGTTAGTGACGATGCCTTTAAAGTGGTGGACGACCCCGAGATAGACATCATCGTCGAACTCATCGGTGGTTACGAGCCCGCACGCGAACTGGTTCTGAAATCCATTGCCAATGGCAAGCATGTGGTGACTGCCAACAAAGCCCTGATTGCCACGCACGGTAACGAAATTTTTGCCGCTGCCCAGCAAAAAGGTGTGATGGTAGCCTTTGAGGCTGCAGTCGCCGGCGGCATTCCGATTATCAAGGCGGTGCGTGAAGGTTTGAGTGCTAACCGCATCAACTGGATTGCCGGCATCATAAACGGCACCGGTAATTTTATTCTCACCGAAATGCGTGACAAGGGACGTGATTTTGCGGACGTCCTGGCCGAGGCCCAGCAGCTGGGCTATGCCGAAGCGGACCCCACTTTCGATGTTGAGGGTATTGATGCTGCCCACAAGCTGACCATACTGGCTTCGCTGGCGTTCGGCATTCCGTTGCAGTTCGATCGTGTGTATACCGAAGGCATCAGTCACATTACGCGTGATGATGTCAACTATGCAGAGCAGCTTGGTTACCGTATCAAACACCTGGGCATTACCCGGCGTACTGAGGGCGGTGTCGAGTTACGGGTGCACCCGACGCTGATACCGGATCGACGACTGATCGCCAATGTTGATGGCGTGATGAATGCTGTACTGGTTAATGCGGATGCCGTCGGCGCCACACTTTATTACGGCGCTGGCGCAGGTTCCGAGCCAACCGCGTCGGCTGTTGTTGCCGATATTATCGACGTGGCCCGCACACTTACAGTCGACTCTGAAAACCGCGTGCCGCATCTGGCCTTCCAGCCCGATTCCCTGTCCGACCTGCCTATCCTTTCAATGGATGATGTAGAAACTGCCTATTACCTGAGGCTGTGTGTACTCGACAAGGCAGGCGTCATGGCGGACATTACCCGCATCCTCGCGGACAGCAGTATCAGCATAGAGGCACTCATCCAGAAGGAACCGCGTGAAGGAGAGCAGAAGGTGCCGGTCATCCTGCTGACACACCGGGTGCGCGAACAGCAAATGAATGAAGCGATTGCGAAAATTGAATCGCTGGATAGCGTGGCCGGCAAGGTTACACGCATTCGAATGGAACACTTGAGCAGCGACTGAAATAACGCCAGGTTGTTTCAACAGCAGCTTCTACAGATTAATTTAATTGACAGGTTATTACCATGCCATTCCGACCACGCTATACCGGCTTAATCGATAAATACCGGGACCGCCTGCCCATACACGATGACACCCGAATCATCAGTCTGGGTGAAGGCAACACACCACTGATCCGCCTGAGCAATATTCCACGTGAACTCGGCAAGGAAGTCGACATTTACGTTAAATACGAAGGCCTGAATCCAACCGGCTCTTTCAAGGATCGGGGTATGACCATGGCGGTCACCAAGGCTGTTGCGGAAGGTAGCCGCGCTGTGATTTGTGCGTCTACCGGCAATACATCGGCATCAGCGGCCGCCTATGCGGCGCGCGCCGGTATTACTGCTTTTGTATTGATCCCCGAAGGCAAAATTGCACTGGGTAAACTTGCACAGGCGATGATCCATGGTGCGGTGGTATTGCAGATACGCGGCAATTTCGATGAGGGTATGCGCCTGGTCAAGGAGGTTGGCCAGTCATCACCTGTGACTATCGTTAACTCGATCAATCCATTCCGCCTGCAGGGCCAGAAAACGGCAGCTTTCGAGATTGTTGAAGAGCTGGGACGCGCACCGGATTACCATTGTCTACCGGTTGGTAACGCCGGCAACATCACTGCACACTGGATTGGCTACTGCGAGTATTCAGCCGCATCCGGTGACCACGTCACAGAGGCATGTGCATTTTGCAAGGGCCATTGCAGTTACGCGGGCGGCGCAGTGGTCGGTAACCGACCCAAGATGGTCGGCTATCAGGCAGCAGGCGCGGCACCCTTTTTACGTGGTGAAATGGTCGATAACCCGGAAACAGTGGCAACCGCGATTCGCATTGGCCACCCGCAGTCATGGGATTATGCCTGGAAAGTCAACCAGGAATCCGGTGGCTGGTTCGACGAATGCAGTGATGAGGAAATCCTGGCTGCGCAGAAAATGTTAACCGAAAAGGAAGGTATTTTCTGTGAGCCGGCTTCTGCGACCTCATTGGCTGGCGCCATGCGCGACATCAAGAGTGGCAAGATCCCCGAAGGCAGTTCGATAGTCTGCACACTGACAGGTCATGGTCTTAAGGACCCCGATACTGCAATCAAGCAATGTACGGAAGGTGTGCTGACCGTGGATGCAAAACTGGAACCGGTCAGAAAAGCCATAGAAGGTAACCTCGCCTGACACGATCAATCAGCGTCCTGGTTCCCGGACTGGCTGCCGAATTTTTCGGTTATTCCAGTGAGTCTTTTGTAACTGCACCGGCACTGTCCAAATGGTTGAGCAAGGCGCAATTCGCTCAATCGGCCGATCTTTATACAGAACAAGCTGCGCTGCGACTGCTGAATATTAACGGGGCGGATGCCCCTCCTGTCGCTGCCTGCAGCTATACCCACGATTTCGGAGAGTTACCCGATGCTTATTGTCTGCGTGCAGACCCGGTACATTTACACGCGGACACGCATGGTCTGGTTGTTTTCGATTGTGTGTCCCTGGCCCTGAGCCCGGAGGAAAGCCAGGAACTCGCTGCCACACTTACTGACCATCTGGCACAAGATGGCTGGACTCTACGCTACGGTGATAAAGGCCGTTGGTATCTCCTGGGAGAACAGCAGGATCTGACCGGACCTGCTGTTTGCCAGGTGCGAGCGCTTCATACCGGAGTTTCAGTGTTAAAAGGTGTGGATGCGCGTCAGTGGACACGCCGGTTGAATGAGATCCAGATGTTGATGGCGACGCACCCTCGCAATATGCAAAGACAATCAGAACGACGCAAAACAATAAACAGCCTGTGGCTCTGGGGTGGAGGCAAAGCTGTGTCCAATGCCACACCTTTTGATGCAGTGGTTTCGGAAAACTCTGCCGTGCTGGGTGCGGCAGCTATGAATCACGTTAAACCGGTAACTGCAGATAGCGCGACACAATTACTTGAACAGATGAAGACAGGTGTTTCGACGTGCCTGGTCACCCTGGAACACTGTCGTGACGCCGCTGCTTATACGGACTGCGAAGCCTGGAACCAGGCGCTGGAGCAACTGGAGACAACCTGGTTTAAGCCGTTGCTGTCAGCCTTGTCGGAGAAGCAACTGGATTACATCGAATTGTTGCCACTGAATGGTGCCGTCTATCGTTTGACACGCCACGACCTTTGGAAATTCTGGCGAAACTCCAGAGACTACCAGGCATTGCCGGGCTTCCGGCAGGAGTCCGCAGTCAGGACCTAGGCATGGATTAAATCACTGTTACCGTTAATGTCCAAAACCCCGCTGGTTTTGTTACAGTTCGACATTCGTCCAGATTATTGCAGGGTTCCGATCTACCTACGATGACGTCCAGAAAACTCCATGCGAGACAGGTGTCTGATACTGATGACGCGATATTCTCAGCTGATCTGCATCCAGTCCTCAAACGTGTCTACGCGGCAAGGCAGGTCCGGGCCCCTGAGGATCTCGATACCGGATTACAGGCACTATTGACCCCTGAAAGTCTGACCGGGATAGATGCTGCGGTTGAACTGTTGGCCGCGGCCATGGCAAAACAGAAAAAACTTCTGGTGGTTGGGGATTTCGATGTCGATGGGGCCACCAGTAGCGCATTGATGGTAATGGCGCTGCGCGACATGGGGGCGACCAGCGTTGACTACCTGGTGCCAAACCGTTTTGCGTTTGGCTATGGGTTGACACCTGAAATTGTTGAGCTCGCCGCAAAGACAAGAAACCCTGACCTTATCATTACCGTGGATAACGGCGTGTCCAGTCTCGCGGGTGTCGCTAAAGCCCGGCAGATGGATATCGATGTCCTGGTGACGGACCACCACCTGCCCGGTCCGGAACTTCCGGCGGCCTGCGCCATTGTGAACCCCAACCTGGAGAACGACAGGTTTCCAAGTAAAGCACTGGCTGGTGTGGGAGTGGCTTTTTATCTCCTGCTGGCACTGCGCTCGCATCTGGAAGCCAATGGATGGTTTGACGGGCCTGCAGCAAACAGGCCTAATCTTGCGGCTTATCTTGACCTTGTCGCTCTGGGTACAGTGGCGGATCTTGTTCCGCTGGATAGAAACAACCGTATTCTTGTGCAACAGGGTTTGCAGCGAATCCGTGCGGGTAAATGTCGTCCGGGCATACAGGCGTTGCTTGAGATCGCGGGTCGCAATATCAACAGAGTAATTGCTTCTGATTTCGGCTTTGCAGTCGGACCACGCCTGAATGCAGCGGGACGACTGGACGATATGTCCCTGGGTATTGAGTGTCTCATGAGTGAGTCGATTGACCGGGCTCGCGAACTTGCCGGACAACTCGACGCATTGAATCGTGAGCGTCGCGAAATTGAAGCCGACATGAAAACAGAAGCGATAGACTCAATCGAACAGCTGCACCTGGCAGAATCCGGGTTACCCATCGGCTTGTGTCTTTACGATCAGGGCTGGCATCAGGGGGTGATCGGTATTCTGGCGTCCAGAGTCAAAGAGCAGTTTCACCGGCCGGTAATCGCGTTCGCACCTGCGGGCGAGGGTGAGATCAAGGGTTCAGCGCGTTCGATTCCAGGATTGCATATTCGCGATACACTGGATTCCATTGCGGCACGCCAACCACAGTTGCTGCAAAAGTTTGGTGGCCATGCGATGGCAGCCGGTTTGTCTTTGGAGGCAAAAAATCTGCCCGCGTTCAAGGAGGCATTTCTTTACGAGCTTGAAAAGTCGCTTGATCAGGACGCGCTTACTGGAGTTATTGAGTCAGATGGCCAGCTCACTGACGATGATTTCAGCCTGGATCTATCGGAACAATTGCGCCAGGCCGGCCCCTGGGGGCAGGGCTTTGCTGAACCGCTGTTTGATGGCCGGTTTACAGTGTTGAATGCGCGAATAGTGGGTGACAACCACCTGAAACTTTCTGTGCGCCCCGAAAATTCGGAGCGCACGGTTGATGCGATTGCTTTCAACCTGGCGGCAGAACATCCGCTGCGGGGTGGAGAGTCTGTTCGCATGGCTTACCGCCTCGATACCAACGAATACCGGGGCATGCTAAACCTGCAGCTGGTCGTTAACTACATCGAGCCTGGTTAAACCCCGCAAACAACCAAAACGCAGCAGGTACCGGAACAGCCGCCAGGATATTGGAAGTATAAATTATTTAAAGTGTAAATATATCCGAATTCAGTAGTGTTGCCCCGCGCCGAATATAATAGTTTTTAAACAATAACTACAATGAGTTGGCGAGATTATGACCATATCTTCTAACTGATTTTATATTTGTTAAATATACCGTCTATATAAATTACTTAACTATTTAATAAAACAATAAATTACTGTTTAGATGTCCTGTTGATGTGTAAGCTGCCTCGACAGACAATGTGCTCGTTATGCATGAAAAGACTTTCACACTGAACCTGGCGATCGATGCCGAGGAGTACCGCAAACTGTATGCGGGGCAAGCTCGGGATGTCGTGGCTCGCGCAACCAATGGCCAGACACTACGCTTTCCAGCCGCTGCGTTGCGGCCATTTGTTGCCCACGACGGGGTTCGGGGTAACTTCGAAATCCAGGTCACCAGTGATAACCGGTTAGTGGAAATACGCCGCCGAGGCGGCTGATTTTTTGGCAGTTTCGATATAACTCGGTATGATTCGCGACTTTGTCCGCGCGGTATCGAAGCAGGGGAGTTGTTTTGGAAGTTAATCCGGTTATCAGTCACATCAAGGATCTGAAAGGGCGTGCAGAGTCCCTGAGGGGGTATCTTTGACTTCGACACCAAGCAGGAACAACTCGTAGAGGTTTGCCGGGAGCTCGAGGATCCGGATGTCTGGAACCAGCCGGAGCGCGCACAGAACCTCGGCAAGGAACGTGCGAGACTGGAGCAGGTAGTTGAAACCCTGACCTCGCTGGATTCAGGTCTCCAGGATGCAGTTGATCTGCTGGAAATGGCTGTCGAGGAGAATGACGACGACACCCTGTCAGCAGTGATAGCCGATGTCGACCAAATGGAAAGTCGGGTCGCGGCGCTGGAGTTCCGGCGCATGTTTGCCGGCGAAATGGATGAAGCCAACGCCTTTCTGGATATACAGGCGGGTTCCGGCGGCACCGAAGCCCAGGATTGGGCGAATATGCTGCTGCGCATGTATTTACGCTGGGCCGAGCGCCACGAGTTTAAAACTGAATTGATCGAGGTGTCAGCCGGAGAAGTGGCCGGCATCAAAAGTGCCGCCATCAAAATTGATGGTCCCTATGCATTCGGCTGGTTACGCACCGAGATCGGCGTGCACCGGCTGGTAAGAAAATCACCCTTCGATTCCGGGAATCGCCGTCATACCTCGTTTGCATCGGTATTCGTCTCCCCGGAAATTGACGACGATGTTGATATCGATATCAATCCTGCAGACTTGCGTATCGATGTCTACCGGGCCAGCGGTGCCGGTGGTCAGCACGTGAACAGAACGGAATCGGCAGTACGTATTACCCATGGGCCTTCAGGTGTCGTTGTGCAATGCCAGAACGATCGTTCCCAGCACAAGAACAAGGCCACCGCGATGAAGCAGCTGAAGGCGAAATTGTACGAACTGGAAATCCAGAAACGCAATGCCGATCAGCAAGTGCTGGAAGACAGCAAGTCAGATATAGGCTGGGGCAGCCAGATTCGCTCCTACGTGCTCGACCAGTCACGTATCAAGGATTTGCGCACCAGTGTTGAAACCGGCAATACCCAGGCCGTGCTCGACGGCGATCTGGATAACTTTATTGAGGCCAGTCTAAAGAGTGGCCTGTAGCTATCTTGCGGAATGAATAATCAATGACAGACCAGGATGAAAACAAACTGATTGCCCAGCGTCGCCAGAAACTGGCACTAATGCGTGAAGCAGGCGTGGCTTTCCCCAACGACTTTCGGCGCGACGCACTGGCGGCAGAAATTGCTGCCGAATATGGCGACAAGGACGCGGAGTGGTTTGGCAACAATACCGTCCGGGTAAAAGTTGCCGGCCGCATGATGGGTAAACGTGTCATGGGTAAAGCCAGCTTTGCTCATATTCAGGATATGTCGGGGCGACTGCAGTTATTTGTGCAACGCGATGCGCTGCCTGAAGGGGTATACCCGGCTTTCAAGAGCTGGGATATGGGGGACATTATATGCGCCGAGGGCGCCCTGTTTGTTACCAAGACCGGCGAACTGTCAGTCAAGGTCGATAACATTCGAATTCTCACCAAGGCATTGCGTCCCTTACCGGAAAAATTTCATGGCCTCACTGACCAGGAAATCCGCTATCGTCAGCGCTATCTTGACCTGATCATGAACGACGATTCACGTGATACCTTTATCGTGCGCTCTCGCATCATACAGTTTATTCGTGAATTCCTTAACAAGCGCAGTTTCCTCGAAGTGGAAACGCCAATGATGCAAAGCATCCCCGGCGGGGCGACGGCGCGTCCGTTTACAACTCACCATAATGCCCTGGATATGCAACTGTATTTACGCATTGCTCCGGAACTGTATCTCAAACGCCTGGTCGTGGGCGGTTATGAGAAGGTGTACGAAATCAATCGCAGCTTCCGCAATGAAGGCTTGTCGACCCGGCACAACCCTGAATTCACAATGCTGGAATTCTACGAGGCTTATGCTGATTACAATGATTTGATGGACATCACCGAAGCCCTGCTGCGCGAGATGACCGAATTTATACTTGGTGGTACCAGTGTGGCTTACCAGGGCGCGCAGTTTGACTTTGGCAAGAAATTCACCCGCATGTCGGTAAAAGAGTCGATCCTGCTATTCAATCCGGACCTGGTTGCCGCAGACCTGGACGATCTGGCCGCGGCCCGTATGGTAGCGGAGAAGCTGGATATTCCGATCAAGGACAGTTACGGCCTGGGTAAAATACAGATAGAGATATTTGAAAAAACTGTTGAGCACCGACTGATGGATCCAACCTTTATAACTGCCTATCCAACCGAGGTCTCACCCCTTGCCCGGCGAAATGACGAAGATCCTTTTGTTACCGACCGGTTTGAATTTTTTGTCGGTGGTCGCGAAATCGCCAATGGTTTCTCCGAGTTGAATGACCCTGAAGACCAGGCTGAACGCTTCAGAAAACAGGTTGAAGACAAGGAAGCGGGTGACATTGAAGCCATGCACTACGATGCCGACTATGTTTGTGCGCTGGAACACGGCATGCCACCGACAGCAGGCGAAGGTATCGGTATCGACAGGCTGGTAATGCTGTTTACCGATTCTGCATCGATCAGGGACGTATTGCTGTTCCCGCATATGCGCCACTAGCTGACACGTGGCACATCCCACTCACCGGCTTCAAGATAGCTGAGGAAGTCATCACGCGACAGCGGCTGGCTGATGAGGTATCCCTGGGCGATATCGCATTCCATGCCTTTCAGGCGCTCCAGGATCCGATCGCTTTCGAAGCCTTCTGCCACCGTGCTCAGCCCCAGGTTGTGCGCGAGTGGTGACGGCATGTTGTGTGGGGTTGCTCCCGATAACTACCGGCAACAGTATAGGGTATTCAGGATACGGCTTCAGGCAGATGTTAGTCCACCGCTATGGCGCTATTCGAAGAGTCTTTTCACTTCCTGTATTTCTTCGACATCTGTTAATTCAATTTCATTGACATTATCATCAAGCCCCAGGCGCTGGAAAGCACTAACATTGCTCCAGTCAACGATAGCTAACGGGTGATCAGTATCCATGTGACTTTGCAGGTTGGCGACCTGCACGACGTCGATCAGATCTGCCGGGCCCGGGTGGTCGCGTTCAAGATTTTCGTGCTCGGCAGCTACAGCGACCAGCATATCCGGAAATTTCCAGTGCTTGAGGATCGCTCCGCCGATGCGTGTATGCAGTCGCAAAATGAGTTCATCGAGCAGTCCCGGTGTGTCCAGTAGTTCATCGCGCTCTTCCGCACGGTAGAGTATCGGCAGGGTGCCGATGTCGTGCAGCAAGCCGGCCAGCATAGCCTGGTCGGGCATCACACCAGGCGTATTCGCGGCGAGCGCCCGGGCAATAGCCGCGACCTGGACACTGTGTTCCCATACATCTCTCAGACGTTTATCGACCATGTCGTTGGTAGCCTGGAACATCTGTTTCATGACCTGACTGGTGACCAGATTGCGTACCAGCTTGTTACCGAGCCGGGAGACAACCATGGAGAGCCGGTCGATCTCCTGCCGTCCGCGGTACAGGGGCGAATTGGCAACCTGGAGGAGGCGGGCCGAAAGTGCCGCGTCCTGGGCAATGATCTCGGCAATCTGGTTGGCGCTGGCGTTTTCGTCGTCCACGACGTCACGCACTCGCAGCGCGACCTCAGGCAGGGTAGGCAGCTGTAAATTGCCACTTTCGAGGTCTTCAATGAGTTCGTTGACGAAAACGTCTTCCGGCTCCATACAGATTCCTTACGTTAGATTAAAAAGCTATCTTCCCTGTAGCGACTCTGGGGGACAATTTTGAAGCAGATATATGTTCATTCTTCGGCGAAGGCGTAGGGCAGGGCTTCCAGGCTCAGAGGTGGCCCATCTGCTGTTCCAAGGTGCAATCCGGCTTCTCCTTCGGCACTCGCAATTTGCAATACAGCCAGTACAGCATAGTCGCCATCCGGATGTCCTGCAGCAGACACCAGCTGGCCGCAGTTCTGGCGGCTGTCATCACCGGAAAATACCTCGTCTCCGGGCCGGGGCGGGGTATCCGCACTGACCCGGGCGCGGTACATGCGGCGTTTCAGTTTACCGAGATATTCCATGCGGGCGACAATTTCCTGGCCGGTATAGCAACCTTTTTTGAAACTCACCCCGTCAACCAGCTGCAGATTGATCATCTGCGGGACAAAAGCTTCCCGTGTTTGCGGGTAAATCACCGGGATACCGGCCTGGATGTCGAGCAGACGCCAGGCCTCTTCACCCACGGGCGCGCTGTGGACGTTCAACTGGTCCCAGAGACTGCTGGCCGGTTCAACTGTAGTAAACAATTCGTAGCTTGGATGGATGCCCGGCACCTGGATGACTATCTGGTTATCTCCCGCACACACTTCACCGACTGCTGCAGGAAGTTCACCCGCAAAGTCAGCCAGAGTAGCTGCTGCATCTATACCTGAAATACCAAGATGTACGAAGGTATCACTGGACTCCTCAAGGGTCACCTCCGACCGCAGCACAAACATGCGCAACCGGTTCAGGACGCCTTCCACCATGTCGCCAGGCAGGCAAAGATAGTAGCTGTCGCCGTGCCTGAACAGTCGAAAACTCGCTAACAGTCGTCCTTTGGGATTACATAAACCGGTTAGCTGGCTGTGGCCCGCGTCTACAATACGGACGTCGTTGGTCAGTTGCCCCTGCAGGAAAGTCTCGGCATCCTTGCCGTGTACCGCGATCAATCCATAGTGTGACAAATCAGCAAACACATTGCCGGTGATTGCGACACTGAGTTCGCGACGGCTGTTGCCGAAACTGGTAACACCGGAACCGTTAAATTCTGCGCCGGCTGTTTGCAGGAATGCCTTCCATTCGTTAATCATATACTGATGCTCTGAATCGCCTGTAGCGCATAGTAGACAATCTTGTTGCGGGTGTCAGCACACCAGCAAATGCTGGCGGTTTATCGGGGCTGATGGTATAAACATTGGGACTCCGAGAATATTGGCTTCAATGGACAGAAAAACGCCGGCCCCCAGGTTTCTGAACCTGCTTAAGATCAAACTGCCTCCCGGCGGCATAGCCTCCATCGCTCACCGGGTTTCCGGCGTCCTCATGTTTCTCGGCATACCACTGGTAGCCTGGCTTTTTGCGCGTTCACTGGAAAACGAGGCGGCTTATCTCGAAGTAGTGGGACTGATGAAGTCGCCACCGGCATTAATGGTTTCCATATTACTGATCTGGTCGCTAAGTCATCATCTGCTGGCTGGCATCCGGCACCTGTTGCTGGATGTCGAGATTGGCATCGAGAAAGCACAGGCCCGGGCCAGCGCCTGGCTGGTGAATATAGGCGCCCTGCTGCTGACAGCCATTTACCTGACGAGGATTCTGTGAGCAGAGCCGCCCAGGGGTTGCGCGCCTGGTTGCTGCAGCGCATTACTGCTGTTTACCTCGCCGTGTATATTGTCGGCACTCTGTTATACCTGCTTACCCGAAGTGCTGTTGATTATTCAATCTGGCACAACTGGCTGGCAAGCCCGTTGATGGGCATTGCCACAACAGTGTTTACGCTGGCTCTGCTGTTACACGTCTGGGTCGGCATACGCGATGTGCTGATCGATTATGTTCAGCTGGTAAGTTTGCGCTTGTTGTTTATGGTAGTTACCGCACTGATACTGCTCGGCAGCTTGTTATGGGTGATCCGGGCGCTGACAATTACCGCCATGCAGGGAGAGATTTGACGGGTGGAAAAGCGCAGTTTTGACGCTTTGATAATTGGTGCCGGTGGCGGTGGATTGCGGGCCGCTTTGCAGCTTTCACAGGCCGAAGCGCGTGTGGCGGTTGTGTCCAAGGTTTTCCCGACGCGTTCGCATACTGTCGCCGCTCAGGGCGGGGTCAATGCAGCACTTGCCAACGTGCTCCCGGATAACTGGCACTGGCACATGTTCGACACGGTCAAGGGCAGTGATTACCTGGGTGACCAGGACGCCATTGAGTATATGTGCCGTGCAGCGCCGCGTGCAGTCTACGAACTTGAACATTTTGGGGTGCCGTTTTCCAGGCTGGATACCGGCAAGATCTATCAACGCGCCTTTGGCGGACAGAGCCGTAATTTTGGTGGCGAACAGGCAGTGCGAACCTGTGCCGCCGCCGATCGGACCGGCCATGCAATACTGCATTCCCTCTACCAACAGAATATTCGCGCAAAAACGCATTTTTTCGACGAATATTTTGCCATCGATCTGGTCCGCAACGACGATGGCTATTTTCTCGGTGCAGTAGCCATTGAAATTGCCACCGGTGAGCCGATTCTCATTGAAGCCAAGACCACAATACTGGCTACCGGTGGCGCAGGTCAGCTGTTCCGCACCAATACCAACGCACTGGTAAACACCGGCGATGGTATGGCAATGGCCTTGCGCGCCGGTATTCCATTACAGGACATGGAGTTCTTCCAGTTCCACCCAACCGGTATTGCCGGCAAGGGCATGCTGATTACCGAGGGTGCACGCGGCGAGGGTGGCTATCTGCTGAACAGCGAGGGTGAGCGCTTCATGGAGCGCTACGCGCCCAACGCCAAGGATCTGGCCAGCAGGGACGTTGTCAGCCGGGCTATTGCTACCGAGGTCCGCGAGGGACGTGGTGTAGGCCTCAACAAGGACCATGTCCTGTTGAAACTGGACCATCTTGGCGCTGACATTGTTAAAAAACGCCTGCCGGGCATTCGCGATACGGTAAAAACCTTCCTGCACATCGATCCCGCTGAATCACCCATCCCGGTATTTCCGACCGCACACTACACCATGGGTGGGATTCCTACCGACCGTCATGGACAGGTGGTAATTCCGGTACAACAGGGGGCCGAGGAACCGGTGCCTGGTTTGTACGCTGTGGGTGAATGTGCCTGTGTATCAGTGCATGGTGCAAACCGCCTGGGTGGCAACTCGTTGCTGGATATCCTGGTGTTTGGGCGTGCTGCTGCCAACCATGTGATCGAACATCTGCGTGAACATCCCTATCACCAGCCAATCCCCGAAGATGCGACCGAGGCGGCCATGCAACGTTTGGCGCGCTGGAACCAGCAGGGTAATGGTGAATCGATAGCCGGACTGCGTGCAGAGCTTGCAAGGATCATGGAAGAACATTGCAGCGTATTCCGTAACGAGGATGTGCTCCGGGAGGGACTGGAGAAAGTCATCGCGTTACGCGAGCGCCTGCAGAATGCTTTTATTGACGACCACAGCAAGGTTTTCAATACTGCACGCATTGAAGCCATGGAACTTGAGAACCTGGTCGATATCGGTCTGGCGACTGTCACATCTGCACTGGAACGGCGCGAAAGTCGCGGCGCTCATTCGCGTATCGATTACCCGGATCGCGACGATCAGCGTTGGCTCAAGCACAGCCTGTTTAGTCTCGATGAACTGAAAATGGACTATAAACCGGTGCGCATGAAGCCGTTGACGGTAGACAGCTTCCCGCCGAAAAAGAGAACCTATTGAGTATGGGAGCGCGCCCGTGAGATTTTCTGTCTACCGCTACAATCCGGACCAGGATGCCAAACCCTATATGCAGGATTACGAACTGGCAGAAGATCAGATCGAACCGGGAATGATGCTGCTGGATGCGCTGTTGCTGCTGAAGGAGCAGGATGAGAGCCTGAGTTTTCGACGCTCCTGCCAGGAAGGTGTCTGCGGTTCCGATGGCATGAATATCAATGGCAGCAATGGCCTGGCCTGTGTTACATCCCTCGCCACACTGAAGAAGCCGGTCGAAATTCGACCACTGCCGGGATTGCCGGTAATACGTGACCTGGTCGTGGACCTGGAGCAATTCTATACGCAATACCGGAACGCCAGGCCCTACCTGATCAATGATGAGCCCTGTCCCGAGGTCGAGCGCCTGCAGTCACCCGAAGAGCGTGAACAACTCGATGGTCTTTACGAATGTATTCTTTGCGCCTGTTGTTCTACATCATGCCCCTCGTTCTGGTGGAACCCGGACAAGTTTCTCGGGCCGGCAGCGCTGCTGCAGTCATGGCGGTTTCTTGCCGATTCGCGAGACCTGGCGACAGAAGAACGCCTGAATAATCTCGAGGGGCCTTTCCGCCTGTTCCGCTGCCACACTATTATGAACTGTGTCGAGGTCTGTCCAAAGGGACTAAACCCGACTCGTGCCATCGGCCGCATCAAGGAACTGATGGTCAAGCGTTCGTTGTGAGCGAACTGGCAAGGATGCGCTGGAAGTGTCGGCGTGGAATGCTGGAGCTGGATCTGCTGTTTAAAGGGTTTCTTGATACCGGGTATACACAGCTTGATGCCGATCAGCGGCGCTGTTTTGATCGGATGCTCGACTATCCGGACGCCGTACTGCTTGAGTGGCTAATGGGACGGATAAGTCCGACCGACAAGGATGTCGCAAATCTCGTTAACAAAATTCGATCAACCGCTGCAAATTGAATTGCAGCCTTCACGTCGACTGGCGCGCCTGTCACTGGTGGCGCACTTGCTTGGCGGATTGGCGTGGATTCTGGTCACGCTGCCTGTTGCCTACAAACTGGCTGCATTGTTATTCATTGCTGGCCACGCACGTTACTTTCATCGGCTGCAAATAGCAGCGGACTGTGCATCGTCAGTTTCCGGCATTGCCTGGGACAGCACACGGGGATGGCGTGTGCATAACACGGTGAAGGGTTGGCAAACAGCCGCATTACAAATGCCGGTGTTTGTCAGCCCCCGGCTGGTGGCAGCACGATTCCGGGTGTCAAGGTTCCGTTGTTACAGCGCGGTCGTCGTCGATGACCGCCTTACCGGCGACAAGTTTCGCCGGCTCAGGGTCCGCTTGCTACAATCGACCCGTGGGCATTGAAATCGAGCGCAAATTCCTGGTGAAGAATGACAGCTGGCGCTTGCACGCCGGAACAGGGATGTTTTACCGGCAGGGTTATGTTGCCAGTGATGAGACAGGTCTGGTGCGCGTCAGTCTGACCGTCGATCAGAGCTGGTTAACCATAAAACGGGCACAGTCACCACTGCGGCGGCTGGAGTATGAATACCCGCTGCCGCGAGACGATGCCGAGGAGATGTTCAGGGAAGTCTGCCTGTCCGGCCAGATACAAAAACAGCGTTACCGAATACCGCATGCCGGCCATGTCTGGGAAGTTGATGTCTTTGAAGCCGAAAACGCCGGCCTGGTTGTCGCAGAAATTGAGTTATCCGAAGAAGGTGAAACGTTTGAGCGCCCGGACTGGCTCGGGAAAGAGATTTCAACAGATTCGCGTTACTTCGCCATGAATCTCGCCCGGCACCCGTACACGATATGGTAGGGCGGCTGTTGGTGCTGCTATGCAGCCTGCTACTTGCAGCCTGCGAACCACCGGCGAGCAGCGATATTCGTTTTGGTCTGGCTGCCGGGCCAACCAATCTCGATCCGCGCTTTGCAACCGATGCCACATCGGAACGCATCAACAGGTTGTTGTACGGTCGGTTGGTTGACTTTGACAAGCATGCGCGCCCGATCCCGGCACTGGCCGAATGGGAGCAGCTTGCGCCGCAACACTACCGTTTTCGCCTGCGCGAAACGCCGTTGTTTCATAACGGTCAACCGCTGGGTGCAGCTGATGTAGCAGCGACCTATGCGTCTGTACTCGACCCGGCAACCGCTTCACCGCACCTGGGCGCCCTGTCGATGATTGAAAAAATTGACGTCATCGACACCCGCACCATTGATTTTTATTTGAACCGTGCTGATGTGCTGTTTCCTGGCTATCTCACTATTGGCATATTACCGGCACTGGAACTGGCTGATGGGCATCCATTCCACACTGATCCGGTGGGCAGTGGTCCGTTTCAGTTTGTAGACTGGACAGATCAGAAGCTGGTGCTTGCGCGCAACAGCGATGCGCAGCAGTTTGTATTCGAACAGGTCAAGGATCCGACCATGCGTGTCCTGAAACTGTTGCGTGGCGAGATAGATATACTGCAAAACGACTTGCCCCCTGAACTCCTGGTAGATCTGGAGCAGCGACCTGAATTGCAGGTGTTACATGCGCCCGGGAGCAACTTCGCTTATATTGGTTTTCAACTCGAGGATCAGGCCACCGGAAACGCGCGTGTCCGCAGGGCCATTGCACTGGCTATTGATCGTGAAGCCATTATTGAGTACGTGTTTAATGCCGGTGCACGGCCGGCGGCGGCGTTACTTCCACCCGAACACTGGGCAGGACATTCAGACCTGGCATCTGTCAGTCGTGATCTGCAGGCTGCGCGAAAGCTGCTTGAACAGGCGGGTTATACAACAGAACGGCCCTTGCGCCTCAGCTACAAGACCTCCAGCGATCCCTTCAGGGTGCGAATTGCAACTATTCTGCAGCAACAACTGGCTGACGCTGGTGTCGAAGTCGACGTGCAGAGTTATGACTGGGGTACCTTTTACGGCGATATCAAGGCAGGGCGCTTCCAGATGTACAGCCTGGCCTGGGTTGGCATAAAATCACCGGATATATTTCGGTACGCCTTTCACAGTGATTCACTGCCACCCGATGGCGCTAACCGGGGCCGCTTCAACGACAACACTGTCGACATGCTCATTGACCAGGCTGCCAGGGCAACGACGCTGTCAGCACAGGCCGGGTACTATCGGGATCTGCAGGCGCGACTGCTCGATCTGCTGCCCTATGTACCACTATGGTACGAAAATCAGTATGCGGTAACCAGTAGTCGTATACAGGGTTATGTACTGGCTGCCGATGGCGCTTATGATGCCCTGGGAAATACCTTTAGAGTCAAACCATGAAAAAACCCGCCGACTACCTGCGTGTCTCGATCGCCGGCCAACGACTGCAATTCTGGCAGGATGGTGTGATGCGCACCGAGTACCCGGTTTCGACGGCGCTGAAGGGCCCCGGGGAGGCCCTCGGCAGCGAACAAACGCCACGTGGCTGGCACCGGATTCGCGCCAGAATCGGCGACGGCTGTGAGCCAGGCACCGTGTTCATCGGTCGCCGGCCAACTGGCGAGATCTACAGTGAAGCACTCGCCCGGCAGCACCCGCAGCGTGACTGGATACTCACCCGGATTCTCTGGTTATGTGGCATGGAGCCGGGCCTGAATCGTTTTGGAAATGTGGATAGCATGCGTCGCTATATCTATATTCACGGTTGCCCGGAAAGCGAACCCATGGGCGTACCCCGGTCCCACGGTTGTGTGCGAATGCGCGATGCCGATCTGATCGATCTTTTTCAACGCGTAGCGCCAGGCCTGCCTGTTTTGATCGACGAATAAATTCAATCCCTCGCGGCCGCTGTGCTAAGATTCCGGTCACCAGTCGGTCCATATATGATCGGCAATTTTTATTGATCATGACAAGAATCATTACCATAACAAGTGGCAGGCCGCGTGTCGGTAAAACCACGATCGCCGTTAATCTGGCTGCTCAGCTCGCCGCGCTGGGGCAGCGCGTCTGCCTGCTGGATGCGGACCCGGGTGGCAATGATGTAGCGAAACTGCTGGGCGATTCTCCGGCTTCGAACCTGGAACAGCTTCTCACCGGTGAGGCCAGTATGGATACTGTTTGCCGGCGCTGCGATGAAGGCTTTGACTGGGTGTCGGGTGGCTGCAACCCTGAAAGCCTGACGCAACTTTTACCCGGCCTGCTACAGCACCTTGCCGACGGAATCAGTTCACTCGGTGACTATGACTTCATTCTCATCGATGCCGCTACCAGTCTCCACGCCAATATTCTGGGGCTGTCGCTTTCCGGCTCTGAGCTGTTGCTGATTCTCGATACTGAAAATGAATCCCTGTCGGAGAGTTATGCCCTACTTAAAGTGCTGTTCTCCGAAGCTTACTCCGGCCAGATCAATATCCTGGTAAATAAAGCTGAAAATCATACTATTGGGCGACATTCCTACAACAAGTTCAGGAAAGTGGCCGGGTTTTACCTGAATATGCAATTACCCCTGGCAGGTATGATTGCCGACGACCCGCTCATCACCGATGCCAGCGCATCGGCCGGCTCGTTATTGAAGCAGGGGACAGTGTCGCCGGCATTCCGTGATATCGAGGCGCTGGCTCACCGCTTGATCAATGAAATTGCCGAGACTGGGAGCGTCAACGTTGCGGAGTTCGGTCGCCGCTATTTGTGCGCCACTGGTTTTCAGATCCCGGATGTACAGGGCAAACCCTTTCAGCAACCAAGCTGGCGTGATGACGAAGAGCCCACGGGTTTGCATAACCAGCTGGAGCGACTCTCTGATCAGGTTGATACCTTGATTGCCGAGGTTGATCAATTGCGCCAGAAAGAGCATGTAGCCGAAACTGACTTACTGGAATTGCAGCAGCTTGACCCGGCGTCCGCAACAGAGCAATGTTCTGAAACCTGTATTGCCGCTATGGCCAGTTTTACAGAGACCTGCACGGTGCAGGGTGACACCTTTTCCGTTTACCAGATCAGTCAGCCCAATGGTCGTATACAACGATTTGCCTGCCATAGTATGGAAGATGGTCTCCAGGAACCTGAACCGCAAACCACGTCATCCTAGCCGCATATGCCAGCCTATCTGCTCAGCCGCCTGCTAACCGCTGTCTGGGTCATGTTCGGCGTGGCCAGCCTGGTGTTTTTTATACTGCACTGGGTACCGGGCGACCCGGTGGAGGTCATGCTTGGTGAGTCTGCAGCAGTCGCTGATCGGGAAGCACTTCGGCAAGCGCTGGGACTGAATCTGCCAGTTGTTGAACAATGGACCCGGTTTTTAACCAACACCCTGCGCTGGGACCTTGGTGAGTCGCTCTATTACCAGCAGGCAGTCAGCAGTCTTCTCGCGCAACGCTTTGCTGCAACACTCGAACTGGCTGCAGCCGCTTTCCTGATTGCAGTTCTTATTGCCTTGCCAACGGGTATTCTGGCTGCTGCGCGCCGCGGCCGTGCCGCTGATCTGACTGCCATGGGGTTTTCGCTATTGGGCGTGTCGATCCCCAACTTCTGGCTGGGGCCGCTACTGGTTCTGGCTTTTTCACTCGGGCTTGGCTGGTTCCCCGTTAGCGGCCGTAGCGGACTGCTGTCGCTGGTGCTTCCGGCAATCACACTGGGTACCGGCCTGGCCGCAATCCTGTCACGTATGGTGCGCAGCAGTTTGCTTGAAGTGATGAATGAGGATTTTATCCGTACTGCCAGAGCAAAAGGTTTGCCGTCATGGACTGTCTGGTTACGCCACGGCATGCGTAATGCGTGGCTGCCAATTCTTACTTTACTGGGGATACAGCTCGGTGCTCTGCTGGGTGGGGCGGTAATCACTGAAACGGTGTTTAACTGGCCAGGGCTGGGCACTCTGCTGGTAGAGTCGATTCAAAGAAGGGACTATCCGGTGGTGCAGGGCTGCGTGCTACTCATCAGCCTGTGTTACGTGGCGATCAATCTACTGACCGATTTGTTATATGCAAGGATCGACCCACGTATTCGTTTGGGTCAGCCAGAATGAAAACAGCGATTTTCCTGGCCCTGCTGATCCTGTCGCTATGGGCAATACTGGCCTGTGTTTCGCCCTGGCTGCCCCTGCACCCGGACCAGGTCGTGTTGCAGGCGATTCTGGACGTGCCCGGACAGTCTTACCTGCTCGGTGCAGACGACCTGGGGAGGCCTGTACTTGATCGCTTGCTGGTTGGTGCCAAAACCTCGTTTTGGGTAGCTGCGGGTGTCATCAGTCTGTCGCTGGTCTCTGGTACACTGCTTGGCTGTACGGCCGCATACCTCGGTGGCTGGTGGGACCGGGTATTGGTAATGTTACTGGATATATTCATGGCCTTTCCGGGCATACTTCTCGCCATTGCTCTGGCAGGCGTGCTCGGTCCGGGTATTGGCAATCTGGTGATTGCGCTCAGCCTGGTTGGCTGGGTAGGTTTTGCCCGCCTGGCCCGCGCCCAGGTATTGTCCGTGAAATGCCGCGAACATGTGCAGGCGGCTACTGCTCTGGGTAGTCGCACACCACGCATTATTGTCCGCCATTTGCTGCCATTGATCGCGGCGCCACTGGTAGTGGAAGCGACCTTTGGTGTTGCCGCCGTTGTCATTGCAGAATCCGGCCTGTCTTTCCTCGGACTGGGAGTGCAGCCACCGGAATCCAGCTGGGGCAGTATGATTCGCGACGGTGTACGTTATATGTTAGTCGCACCTCACCTGGTGCTGGCGCCGGGTGTTGCTTTATTCATGGTGGTAATGAGTGTCAATCTGCTTGGTGATTATCTGCGTGACCTTCTCGATGTGCGCACGCTGCAAAAACTATAGGGAGAAAGCATGAGTCTGGGTCCTGTGATGGTCGATCTGCAAGGATTGGAATTGCAGCCTGATGAACGAGAGATGCTGCAACATCCTGCGGTGGGTGGCGTCATCCTTTTCAGCCGTAACTACGAATCACCTGAGCAGGTGAGGGCGCTGACCGCACAACTGCATGCCGTTCGACAACCACCGCTGATGATTGCCGTCGATCAGGAAGGTGGACGAGTACAGCGCTTTCGTGACGGGTTTTTTCGGCTGCCGCCTGTAGGGCGCCTGGGAGCACTTTATGATGAAGACCGTGCACGCGGGCTGAATACTGCTTGCGAAGCCGGCTGGCTGATGGCGAGCGAAATTCTGTCGGTGGGCGTTGATTTGAGTTTTGCACCCGTACTCGATCTTGACCGTGGTGTGTCTGCAGTTATCGGTGATCGCGCTTTTCACCGTGACCCCGAAGCCGTTACTGAACTGGCGCTGGCCTACCAGCGCGGTATGCATGAAGCGGGCATGGCCAGTGTAGGCAAACATTTTCCCGGTCACGGCGCTGTTGTTGCCGATTCTCATCACGATCTTCCGGAAGACAGCCGAAGTTACGCAGACCTGGAAATGGAAGATATGATCCCGTTCCAGCGCTTGTCGGTAAACGGAATGAACGGGGTGATGGTCGCCCACGTACTCTATTCACATATTGACAATCAACCTGCCGGCTTTTCGTCGTACTGGTTGCGTGGCGTATTACGCAGAACGCTTGGTTTTCAGGGTGTCATTTTCAGCGACGATCTGAGTATGGGTGGCGCAGAATGGGCTGGTGACTACGTACAGCGCGCGCAATTGGCGCTGCAGGCCGGGTGCGACATGGTACTGGTGTGCAATCAGCCGGAACGGGCCGCCGAAGTTGTCGAATCGCTATTGGATTACCACGATCCGGCAGCTCAGTTGCGCCTGGCGCGCATGCACGGAAAAGCATTCCCCGAGCCCGGGGAGTTACACAAGAATCGGCGCTGGCAGGCGGCGATTCGATTGATGGAGCATTGTGACTCTGAACTCTGGCTGGACATGGATCTTGAGTAGGTGAAGCAAGTGGAAAACGAAATTATTACAGTGATAAGCGACTGGACAGGGACCAATACCTGGATCATTCAGGTATTCGTTATCGTGTTTCTGGCGCTGCTGCTGGATTTTATTCAGCGTAAATTGCTCAAGACGCTGCATAACAAGCTGAAACAAACCAGTAATCCCTGGGACGACGCTTTACTGCTGGCGGCCACCCGGCCGCTCAGTTTGCTGATCTGGCTGATAGGCATCACCTTCGCGGCTGATATTGTCAGTGGCGAAACCCGGGCACCGATTTTCGAAGCGATTGGCCCGATCAGGAATGTTGGTGTCGTTGCCTCACTGGTCTGGTTTCTTTCACGACTTACCACGAATTTTCAAAACTCGGTTATCCAGCGTGGTATGGCCAGCGGAGAACCCTATGACCGCACCACGGCAGATGCCGTCGGCAAATTACTGCGGGTCTCGATCCTTATCACAGGTGTTTTGGTTATCCTGCAAACACTGGGGTTCAGTGTGTCCGGAGTGCTGGCGTTTGGCGGTATTGGAGGTATTGCGGTCGGTTTTGCCGCAAAAGATTTGCTGGCTAACTTTTTCGGCGGCCTGATGATTTACCTGGACAGGCCTTTTAATGTTGGCGAATGGATTCGTTCGCCAGACCGCGAAATCGAAGGCACTGTGGAGCAGATCGGCTGGCGGTTGACGACAATACGCAGTTTCGACAAGCGCCCCATCTATGTACCAAATTCGATGTTCGCCAGTATTTCCGTTGAAAACCCGTCTCGCATGTCGCACCGGCGCATCAAGGAGACCATTGGCATACGTTATGATGATGCCGAAAAAATGCCCGGTATACTCAAAACAGTAGAATCGATGCTGCGGGCCCATCCGGAGATCGATGATGGCCAGACGCTGATGGTCAACTTCAATAGTTTTGCACCATCGTCCCTGGATTTTTTCATTTACACTTTTACGCACACTACAAACTGGGCGAAATTTCATGCTATCAAACAGGACGTATTGTTGACGATAGAGCAGATTATTCGTGAAGCCGGAGCCGAGATTGCTTTTCCAACTTCAACAATTCATTTGCAAACGCAGGACGAATCGTGATGCTTTTCGTCGAACCAACCTGTAGTTGTTCGCTGGCGGAGTTAACCGGGATGGAGCAGGCACATCAATGAGTATCGATCATGAATGCCTGGTTAAAGTCAGGGACTCGGCAGATCTACTGTATTCACGGGAGGAAGTAGAGCAGGCGCTCGAGCGGATGGCGGCCGATATTGCGACCGACATTGGCGATACCGACCCGTTACTGATTTCTGTCATGACTGGTGGCCTGGTCACTTCCAGCGAATTGTTTACGCGGCTCCAGTGCCCGGTTCAGCTGGACTATCTGCATGCTACCCGCTACGACGGCACTCAGGGTAGCGATAAACTCAAGTGGATTACACGGCCATCACAATCGCTCGCCGGCCGAACTGTGCTGGTAGTTGACGATATACTGGACGAAGGGCTCACACTCGCAGCGATTCTTGAATACTGCAATGAACAACGTGCCAGGGCTGTCTATAGCGCAGTACTGGTAGAAAAGTTACACAACCGTAAACCGGACGACCTGCGAGCAGATTATGTCGGATTGCACGTCGAGGACCGCTATGTATTCGGTTACGGCATGGATTATCACGGCTACTGGCGCAATCTCAAAGGTATATACGCGGTAGCGGACAACTAGGAAGTACTATGGCAAAACTTGCGATTATCGGCGGGACGGGACTCACTACCCTGAAGAACCTGCACATAAAAAAGCGTGAAGTCATGCGCACACCCTACGGGGAACCTTCGGGCCCCCTGGTGCACGGCGAACTGTGCGATCAGGATGTGGTATTTTTGCCGCGGCACGGGCGTGGACATACCATCCCACCACACATGGTGAATTTTTGCGCGAATATCTGGGCATTGCGCGAAACCGGTGTGCAAAGTGTTATTGCTGTTGCGGCGGTAGGCGGAATACGCGAAGACATGAAACCGAACACGCTGGCTATCCCTGATCAGATTATTGACTACACTTCGTCGCGCCGGCATACGTATTTCGAAAGCGACCTGTCCGAGGTTACGCACATTGATTTTACCGAGCCATACAGCGAGCGCGTACGACGACTGCTGATCAGCGCTGCGACTGATCTTAAACTTGAGTTTGTGGCGGATGGCACTTACGGCGCCACCCAGGGCCCAAGGCTGGAGACTGCAGCAGAAATCGACCGTCTGGAGCGCGATGGTTGCACCATGGTAGGAATGACGGGGATGCCTGAAGCGGCGCTGGCGCGAGAGCTGGAACTGGATTATGCCTGTTGCGCTGTAGTTGCCAATCGTGCAGCCGGCAGGGGCAACGGCCCCATTAGCATGAATGATATCGAGACCCATCTGAATAAAGGGATGGAAAACGTCAGAAAACTACTCGAAGCTGCGATACCTATGTTGGAAGCTAATTCAAGTAAAATATAGATATATAAGGTATCTAATTAAAATTAAAATGGAATAAAAGAGCCATTAAAATAATATATGCCTGCAATAATACTTGACTTATATACTTGGTCTTTGTATATTAGCCCATGCTAATAAACAAGCTGACGAGAGGGTCAATACTATGAGCGGATTAATTCAGAATTTTCCACACAACGGTGTAGTGACCGTAAATCGAGTCATTCTTAAAGGTGGTTACACGGTCGATGATTTACAGGAACGTGTTGCCGTACTGTGTGAGAACGTTAAAACCTACCATTCAGAAACCGGCTTCGTCGGTGGGTTCGTTAGCCTTAACAAGGGCAACGTATCCAATGAAGGCTCAACCGTCGGGCAGGCCGTGGAAAGTAAACTGAAGGGTAAGGAAGCGTTGATCGTGACCTTCTGGAATACCTTTGAAGATCACGAAGCATCACACCGCAGCGAAACCTTCCAGCCGTTATTCGAGCAGGTTCTCGAACTGTGTGAAAACGGTAATGAAGAAATCGCCTACGAGATGCTCTGGTCCGGCAAAGCCTATGACCCTGAGCAGGCGAAAGCGGCGCGTGATGCCAAGGAAGCGTTTGCGGCCTGATGCCGCGGCAACTGCTGGCACTGAAAACCGGGCTTCGGCCCGGTTTTTTTATGGCTGTGGATTCGCCGGGACTTCAGGTGCAGGTTCTTCAGGAGGTGCCGGTGGTTCGTAAGGGGTGATGAGCGCTATGACGCCAAACCGGGGATTGTCGAAGTAATGCACTTCCTTGCTGCGCATACGGCGGCTTTCGGTCAGGCGGATTTCAGGTAGTTCATAGTAGAGACCGTCTGCCGGGGTTGGAATATCCGAAGTGGCGGGATGGAGCTGAAAATCGAGATACAGGTGTAGATAACGTTCGACGGCGACTCGCACCGTTCCATCAACGTAACTACCCGTTGAATTCTCGACAGGTATCTCAAACGCCTGTGCCTGTTCCCTGTCAAGTACAGCCTGGCGCCAGCCAAAGTGCGCCAAGGGGCGATAACGGGAAGATTGACCGAAGGCATTACGTTCGGCGCCAAGCCGCAGTGAAGAGCCTGTCAGCCATTGACGCTGTTCGGTGCTGGCGACCGGCAAGGCCGTTTCGTCTACAGACTCCTCGAACCACTCTGAGTAGTCCGCCGGCCATACTTCACCGTTATCAGCAGCCACCAGATTTTCAAAGATCAACAACTCGATATCATATTGACGGGTTTGTTCTTCTGCTGCCAGCATAAGTGAAAGGGGCATTAACAGGGTCAATGCCAACACGGATCGTCTGATTACTGTCATGTCTACCATGTTGTTATCCTGCCTCAGCTGCTGCTCTGGCTCAAGCGGTCGAGCAGTTTTGATACTTGTGAAATGCGTTCGGCCGGTTCACTCATATCGAACTGCAGCCGGATTTTGTCCGAGCCATCCAGGCTGTAATGCTGAGGCTGCTTCTGGATCAATTGAATGATCTGTGCAGGATCAACATCGGGCTGGGTGCCGAATATCAGGCGACCACTCATTTCGCCAACATCGATTTTGGCAATTCCCAGCGGTACGGCTTTCAATTTCAGTTCAGTGATACTGAACAGGGATTTTACGGGTTCGGGTAGCAAGCCAAAGCGGTCAATCATTTCTACCTGCAATTCGCGCAATTCGTCCTTGTCGCTGGCGCTGGCAACGCGTTTGTACAGGGTAAGCCGGCCATGGACGTCTGGCAGGTAGTCATCCGGGATCAGCGCGGGCAGATGCAGGTCTACCTCTGGCCCGTGGTTGAGGGGCTGGCTGAGTTCGGGTTGTTTACCTGCCTTTAATGCAGTAACGGCACGTTCCAGCAATTCGGTATACAGCGTGAAGCCGATCTCCTGAATCTGGCCACTTTGCTCATCACCAAGTAGTTCACCGGCGCCACGAATTTCCAGGTCGTGCGTAGCGAGCGTAAACCCGGCGCCAAGTTCCTCGAGCGATTCAATCGCTTCTACGCGCTTTATGGCATCGTCAGTCATCGCCTTGCGATGTGGGACTATCAGGTAGGCGTAAGCGCGATGGTGTGATCGGCCGACGCGTCCACGCAACTGATGTAACTGGGCCAGTCCCAGTCGATCCGCACGGTTAATCACAATGGTATTGGCCGTGGGCACATCGATACCGCTTTCTATAATCGTTGTGCACAACAGGATGTTGAACCGGCGATGATAGAAATCGAGCATGACCTGCTCGAGCTCACGTTCACGCATTTGCCCGTGACCGACTTCAACATTGGCCTCAGGCACCAGTTCACGCAACTCGCGGGCAATTTTCTCGATACTCTCGACTTCATTGTGAAGGAAGTAGACCTGGCCGCCACGTTTGATTTCGCGCAAACAGGCTTCGCGAACTGTCGCCTTGTTCCATTCGCTGATAAAAGTCTTGATGGCCAACCGCTGTACCGGTGGTGTCGCAATAATCGACAAGTCGCGCAAACCGGAAAGCGACATGTTGAGGGTTCGGGGAATGGGTGTAGCCGTCAGGGTCAGCAGGTCCACCTCGGCACGCAAGGCTTTTAGCTTTTCTTTCTGGCGCACACCAAAGCGGTGCTCTTCATCGATAATGACAAGGCCCAGATTTTTCGGCTTGATATCGCTTTGCAGCACTTTATGAGTGCCTATAAGGATGTCGATGGTTCCCCTGGCAAAATCAGCAGCGACGGATTCCTGTTCCTTCTTGCTGCGAAACCTTGACAGTACTTCAATCCGCACGGGCCAATCGGCAAAGCGGTCGCAGAAGTTCTGGTAATGTTGCTGGGCGAGCAGGGTGGTCGGCACCAGTACAATCACCTGGCGGCCGGATTGCGCAGCGATAAAGGCCGCGCGCATGGCGACCTCGGTTTTACCGAAACCGACATCACCACACACAACGCGGTCCATGGGACGCTCTGAGCGCATATCATCGTAGACCGCTTCAATGGCCTGAGCCTGATCAGGTGTTTCCTCAAACGGGAAGGCGCCGGCGAACGCGTGGTATTCAGCATCATCGACCAGAGCAGCATGTCCTTTTTTTGCTGCGCGCGTTGCGTAAATATCAAGTAATTCGGCGGCCACATCGCGCACCTGCTCGGCTGCCCGTTTGCGAGCCTTCTGCCATTGATCGTTGCCGAGCTTGTGCAGTGGCGCTGATTCAGGTGATGACCCGGTATAGCGGCTGACCAGGTGCAGAGATGCAACCGGTACGTAGAGTTTGTCGTTACCGGCATACTCAAGCGTCAGGAACTCTGCCTCGAAGCCACCAACAGCAAGCTTTTGCAGACCAAGATAACGACCGACACCGTGGTCCTCATGGACAACCGGCGCACCTACGTTCAGATCGGTAAGGTTACGAATAATGACATCCGCATCCCGCTTCGGTCGGCGCCGGCGTTGTTGCAGCGCGCGTTCACCGAACAACTGGGGTTCGGTGATAATCGCTATTGGTGGCGTGCTGGAGAGCAGGACCCCGCGTTCCAGAGGTGAAATGGTAATCGCCAGTGTTTCGTCGCCCTCGACAAAGGATTGCCAGTCTTCAACAACTTTCGGGCGCAGTCCAAAATCACGCATCTGGTTGAGCAGTGTTTCACGTCGCCCGGCTGATTCTGCACAAATCAGGCAACGTCCTGCGAAGTTACCGAGAAAATCCTGCAGGGCGCCTGCCGGCCGCTCAGCACGCGCCTGTACCTGAAGGGTTGGCAACGCCTGGGTGGCGTAGTTCACTGCCTGTTGTTGGTGATCCAGTGCTTCGGCACGCTGAACTTCAATAAGTGCACAGGCACTCATGGCCGAATCGATTTCTTCGGCCTCAAGGTAGAGCATTTCCGGGGGCAGAAGCGGTCGTTCGATATCGTGACGCAGTGATTCGTAACGTTCGCTCAGCTCCTCACGAAAACCTGTAATGGCTGTTCGGGCATCTTCCGTTGTCGCCAGACAAATGTTTTCCGGAAGGTAATCGAACAGCGTTGCCGTGGTTTCCAGAAACAGTGGCAGGTAGTACTCCAGTCCACTTGGCAACAACCCGTTGCTGACATCGCGATACATCGGTGCGCGCTGTGGATCACCCTCGAAACGACTGCGCCAACCCTGGCGAAACCGCTTGATAGCCGCTTCGTCGACAGGAAACTCCCGTGCCGGCAACAGGCGGATATGTTCGACCTGTTCAAGAGAACGCTGGGTTTCTGGATCAAAAGTGCGTATTGATTCAATTTCGTCGTCAAACAGATCAACACGGTAGGGATTCGATGCACCCATGGGAAACAGGTCAAGTATCGAGCCGCGTATCGCGAATTCACCATGTTCCATCACTTGCGAGACACACCGGTAACCGGCTTTTTCCAGGCGCACCCGCATACTGTCGAGATCAAGCTGTTCACCGCTATTGAGTACCAGGCTGTACTGATCGAGAAACGATCGCGGCGGCAAACGTTGCAGCAGTGTCGCAACCGGTACCAGCAGGACGCCCCTGCGCAAATCAGGCAGACGCTGCAAGGTCAGTAGACGTTCGGAAATAATATCCTGGTGCGGCGAGAAACTGTCGTACGGCAGGGTTTCCCAGTCCGGGAAGCAAAGAATGTCGTCGCTCAGCTCGGCGCAGAAGAAACGCAATTGCTGCTGAAGTTTTTCTGCCTCCTGGCTGTCCGGCGTGACAATCAGAAGCGGCCCTGCATAACGCAGCGCCGCCTGCGCCAGAACCAGCGACAGGCTGTCGCCATACAGCTTTGACCACAGGATACGCTGGCCGGCGCCGGGCAGTTCAGGAGCCAGCGGCTGGGTTTCGCCTGGACCCGCGGTCATATTGGCAGTGCTTTGGGACATATCGTGCAGCTTGTGGAAAGCCGTCTATTGTCGCACAACAGGTGCAAAAAAAAACCGGCGCCTGACGCCGGTTAAGGGGGATTGGAACACTTCAGCGATGTCTGCCTATATAAACAGGCAAACGTCGGAGTCCTTGGCAATAGGCAGGAAGTAGGTCGCACCTACATAGTCTGTCACCTCGGGTATAAATTCACTATTGTCAAAACCGAAAACATCGACGGTCATTTGACAAGCAACCATTTTGACATCGGCCTCGAGGCAAAGTTCACGCAACTCCTCGACCGTTGCAACACCTTTACTTTTGAACGTCTTCTTCATGAGGCCGGTGGCAACTTTTTCAAATCCGGGCACGCCAGCCATCAACAGGTTGGGCATGGGCCAGTTGAAATCCTGAAACCACTTTGGACCAAAGGGCATTTTCATCGGCATCGCCGGATTACCCAGCGGTGACACTTCCGAAGGAATTTCTTTCTTCAACAGCAACAGCCCGTAAAACGTAAAAAAGATAGAGGTATCCCAGCCCAGTGCGGCAGAGGTTGATGCGAGGATGAAGGGTGGGTAGGCCCAGTCCAGGGTGCCTTTAGTGGCAATGATGGCCATTGATGGCGTCTTGCTGGCCTCGATGTCCTGAATTTTGGATGGCAATAACTCATCAAGTTTTTGATTGAGCCACTGATCCATATCATTGTTTGCTGCGACTGTATTCATAGGTAGCTCCTGCATGAGGGTGTTGGGTGAGGGTTCCTAGATAGTTCGTTTAAATCCGTATTCGCCGACCCACTGACCGGCCCGGTAATCAATTTTTATCCAGTCAGGTACGAAACGTTCCGGCTTATGAATGGGCATGGTCTCGACGGGGGGCTTGTCTCCAACATCCTTAATACGGCACTGCTGAGTGGCAACTGCCCGGAACCCTGTAAAAAATCCCGGTATCACCCGGGTGTACTTGGTTTCGTCAGCCGCGAGGGCGTTGATTTCCCGGAAACGTATCTGCTTGCGTACCAGGCAGCTGAAATACAGCTCAACTTCACAAACAATTGGCATCGCACTTTCTGCACTGGCTCTTACCGCGTCTGAACTTAGATCTATAAATACCTGTTTACCTTTTAGATCTATGACCCCCGCGTAGGATTTGGATGCAAGTCTTGCATCCGGCACCTGATCCCCGATACTGAGGTTCAATGTTTCACTGTTTGCCACCATCAGCTTCTCCAGTTGCCCATAAGTATGCTGAGCGAAAATGATTGATTACAAACTTAATGGTTTGTAGAATACGTACCAACCAGATGGTTTGTCAATAGCTTTCTGGCGGATTTTTTTTGATAATACCGGAACCACCCGGCAGGCAGGCAAATTATGGAAAACAGGGACAATGTCGCCCGAATAGAGCGCAACCCGGAAGCAACACGCAAACGGATTCTGCAAGCTGCCTTCATGGAAATATACCGCAAGGGTTTCCAGGGTATGCGACTTGATGACGTGCTGAACACCACAGAATTAACCAAAGGCGCGCTCTACCATCATTTTCCCAATAAACGTGCGCTGGGGTATGCGGTGGTGGATGAGGTTATTCTGCCCATCATGGACGAAATGTGGCTGGAACCTTTAAAAAAAGCGCCGGATCCGATGCAGGGTCTCATAGACGTCGTTGAGCAACTACCGGAAATGAAACCCCCGGAAATAATTGAGTATGGTTGCCCCCTCAATAATCTTGCCCAGGAAATGTCCCCTCTGGATGAAGGTTTTCGTCAACGCCTTGATTACGTGTTTCGTCTCTGGCACGACGTCACCGAAGAGGCGCTGGAGCGCGCCAAACATCAGGGCAAGATACGTGAGTCTATCGACTGTGATGAAACAGCCACATTTATTATGGCCGCACTGGAAGGCTGTATTGGTATCGCCAAAAATGCACAGAGTATCGAACGCCTGCGCGCGTGTAATCGCGGTCTGATAGATTATCTTCACTCACTTAAAGCATGATCAGGCTTTCGGCTTAATCATTTAATGACAAGAACACTTGCCGAACTGCTGGTCCGCTGGCGCTGGCTGCTCGCAGTAGCGGCACTGCTACTGGCCATCGTGGCCGCAAGTGGCGCCAGGTTCCTGGGCTTTTCCAATGATTATCGGATTTTCTTCGGTGAGGACAACCCCCAGCTACTGGCTTTCGAAAACCTTCAAAATACTTATACCAAGTCAGATAACGTCCTGTTCGTGCTGGCTCCGGCTGACGGAAAAATATTTACACCTGAAACGTTATCTGCTGTCGAGTGGCTAACGGAACAGGCGTGGCAGATACCATATTCCATCCGCGTCGATTCGGTAACCAATTTTCAGCATACCTATGCCGAAGGCGATGATCTGATTGTTGAAGACCTGGTTACCGATGCCATGGGCTTTAGCCTGGAGGCACTGGATCAAGTCAAAGAGATAGCTCTGGACGAACCTCTGCTGGTTAATCGTCTGATTTCACCTCGCGCGCATGCTACCGGTGTCAACGTCATTATCCAGCTTCCGGGTATTGATCCTGCCGCTGAAGTACCCGAAGTCGTTAAGTTTGCCCGCCAGCTGGCAGCACAACTTGAAACACGCTACGCCGGCATTGATGTACATTTGACTGGCATCGTTTTTCTGAATAATGCCTTTTCGGAAAATTCGTTCATTGATATGAAAACGCTGGTGCCGTTGATGTTCGGCATTATTGTGATCGTGCTCGCACTGCTGCTGCGATCAGTATGGAGCACACTGGTGACAGTGCTGGTCATCCTGTTATCCATCGCTACTGCTATTGGGGCGGCAGGATGGATGGGGATTCAGTTTACACCACCGTCGGCGAGTTCTCCGACCATGATCCTGACTCTCGCCGTCGCGAATTGCGTTCACCTTCTGGTCTCGTTTCTGCAGAGTTTGCGACAATCAGACAGTAAGGCTGATGCCATGCGCGAGAGTTTGCGGATTAATCTACAGCCTGTTTTCCTGACCAGCGTGACCACGGCCATTGGCTTTATGTCGATGAATTTCAGCGATGCCCCTCCGTTTCAGGATCTGGGCAATATTGTCGCTGTCGGAGTACTTTCTTCCTTTGTATATTGTCTCGCCTTACTTCCTGCATTGATGCTGGCGTTGCCGGTCCGGGTAAAGGCGGCCCGAAGCCATTCGGTGGCAGCCATGGACAGGCTGGCCGATTTCGTTGTGAAGCGGCGGCGTCCGGTCCTGTGGGGTATGACTCTTGTGGTAATCAGCCTGCTGGCACTGATACCAAAGAATGAACTTAATGATGAATTCGTCAGATATTTTGATGAGCGTGTTCAATTCCGGGTGGATACGGACTTTACGACTGAAAACCTTACCGGTCTCTACAACATTTCCTATTCCCTCGGTGCCGATGGTTCGGGTGCCGTCAGTGAACCTGTTTATCTGAACAAGCTGGAAGCGTTCGCGGATTGGTACAGGCAACAGCCGGAAGTACTGCACGTTAGCAGCCTGTCCGATACCATGAAGCGTCTGAACAAGAACCTTCACGCTGACGATGTAGCCTGGTACAAAATGCCGGACAGTCGTGAGCTGGCAGCACAGTACCTGTTGCTCTATGAAATGTCATTACCTTACGGGCTTGATCTGAATAACCAGATAAACGTCGACAAATCCGCGACCAAACTGGATGTATCGATTGATAGTCTGTCCAGTAATAACACCATCGCGCTGGAAGAGCGCGCCCAGCAGTGGCTCGCCGAGCATGCGCCGGAATATATGCAGGTACACGGCGCCAGTCCCAGCATCATGTTTTCGCATATTGGTGCCCGCAATATACGTAGTATGCTGACAGGTACAACGCTGGCACTTTTACTGATATCTTTTATTCTTGTAATTGCGTTACGCTCTTTACGAATCGGGCTCATCAGTATTGTGCCTAATCTTGTTCCGGCAGGTATGGCTTTCGGTCTTTGGGGCTTGCTTGTCGGCCAGGTCGGGTTGGCGCTGTCGGTCGTTGCGGGCATGACCCTGGGTATCGTTGTTGACGATACGGTACATTTTCTCAGCAAGTATTTGCGTGCCAGACGCGAGGAGGGGCTGTCTTCTGAAGACGCGGTACGTTACGCCTTCCATACTGTTGGTACCGCGCTATGGACCACTTCGGTAGTGCTGATCGCGGGCTTCCTGGTGCTGACCCGGTCACCCTTTGAACTTAATTCGGGAATGGGGCTGCTGACAGCAATTACCATTGGGCTGGCACTGCTCGCAGATTTTCTGTTGCTACCAACGATGTTGATGACACTGGACAAAAAGGATGCCTATGAAACCGCTACTGTTGCTGATCCTGGCTAGTTTGCCACTCTGTGCGCTGGCAAAGTCTGACCAGGAGCGCGGACTGGAAATTGCCATCGAAGCCGATCGACGTGACACCGGGTTCCAGGATTCCAGGGCCGCCATGAAAATGATATTACGTAACCGGCAGGGAGATGAGAGTATCCGCCTGATTCGTGTGCGCACACTGGAGCAGGAAGACGACGGTGATAAAAGCCTGACCACCTTTGATCAGCCCGCAGACGTTAAAGGCACCAATTTCCTCAGTTTTACGCATAAATCCGGTCCGGATGATCAATGGCTGTATTTGCCGGCCCTCAAACGGGTCAAACGCATATCATCGCGTAACAAATCCGGCCCCTTTATGGGAAGCGAATTTGCCTATGAAGATTTGTCTTCACAGGAGGTGGAAAAATATACCTACAGGTATCTGGGCGATGAAGTTTACGAGGGGATGGAGACCTATCGATTGGAAAGAATCCCCGAGGACAAGTATTCGGGGTACACGCGCCAGGAAGTCTGGATAGATAAAGCAGAATACCGGCCCCAGAAAGTCGTGTTCTACGACCGCAAGAATTCAATCCTGAAAACACTAACCTACAGTGGTTATCAGCAATATCTGGGCAAATACTGGCGTGCCAGCGAAATGTTCATGGAAAACCACCAGACAGGCAAGAGTACGCGCCTGGTCTGGAGTGATTACGAATTCCAGACCGGTCAGACAGACAGGGATTTTGATCGTAACAGTCTGAAACGGGCCCGTTAGGCTAGCGTATTTCCTCTATGGAAAACTTTTTGTCCATCACATTGGGGGTGATAACCGAGTAACCCTGGGCCTGCCAGTGTGACAGTTCGGTTATGGCTGATGGTGTCATCTTGATAAAATTGTGGAAATCACCCGCACTGTACCCGTAATCCTCGGCGGCCAGTCCGCAGACGCGGAATTCAACCCCTAACTCGGAGTAATAACGCATGCGCTCAACTGCGTCCCGGTATTTTTCATAGTTATGTTTGGCAACGGTCACTATTTCAGTGCCGTGGATAATCACCTTTATATCCATGAAATCCGGGGACATTTCATAGGGCGCATCCATCAGCGGGTTCATCAGCGAACGGATCCAGAAAAGTGCTGCGTTTATCCTGTTCGGGTCATCAAAATAAAAATCAAATAATACTTTCTGTTCACCGTACGGCGTTTGAACAAATTTCGCCTCTGCTTCCGTTTGCAGGGCGGTACAGCAAAGCACAAGAGCGAGGGCGAAATTTCTCATGCTGGAAGTATAGACAAAAAAAAGAGGCGGTAAAGCCGCCCCTTTATTGACGGCAGAAAACTTTATTTACCGGGGGCGGTGGTCAATCCCAGAATCGCCCAGTCCTGCATACCGCCGCGGTACCACTTGATCTTGTGCGACGGATAGCCGATTTTCAGCAGCGATTTGATATTGTTCGGTGACTGTCCACACCACATACCGTTGCAAAACATAACCAGTGTTTTCGCGTTACTGAAGTCATAAAGATCCTCCTGCGCTTTAACATTGAAATGTTTTTCCAGAGTATCAACTATGGTGAATGGATCAGATTTGGAAATATTCAAAGTTGTCCAGGGAATGTTGATAGCGCCGGGTATGGTGCCACGTTTGACCCAATCCGGCGTGCGCGAGTCGATCACCAGAATAGAATCGTCACCGCCATTCATGCGCTTCAGGTAGTCCAGGACTTCAACTTCGGCTATGGTTTCGACGCCGGGCGCGAGTACAGCAGGCTGAATACAGAATGGCGGGCAGGGACGCGAAGTCTTGGCGAAAGCCGGAATTACTGTAGCGTCCTTTTTCTGTTCCCGCTGGATAGTGACATCCTTGCCATTATGTTTAACGGTAACGGATGCTATATCGGGTGTGATTTTAACCTTCAGGTCTGCGGCCATGCTTGCCGAAAAGGATAATGTCAGCGCCACAGCGGCTATAAACAGGCTAAATATTTTCATTAATGTCTCTCCTCAAATTCAACAGTTGGTATTGATTGTGGTTTATTCGCAATCGGGTTCTTCTTCCTCGCCCTCCTTTTTATCACCATCCTTTTTATCGCCTGACTCTTTGTCATGAATAATTGTCAGATTGGTGTCATCCAAATCAGAAAAGCAGGCTGTTAGCCTGCTTTCTAGTGCCTGGGCACTGCCCCAGAACAAACTTGATATCAATGCTAGCCAGATAATTTTGTACATCTCTCCCTCCGGTAATCCAGACACGTCCCAAGATATACAATTAGTCGGGAAATATAAAGCAACGTGTAAACAGGTTTAGCTGGCAAAAAGTTTGACGCGCGCTTCATAAGCGTTGCGGGCAATACGGATATCCTCCAGAAAGCTCGGCAACTCATCAAGTGTGAGTGCTTGCGGTCCATCCACCAGCGCGGCTGCAGGCTCCGGATGAAAGTCTGCCAGTATCATGTTGGCTCCGGCTATTACGCCCTGGGCAGTAACATGCATTACATCAAGAATTCCGTCCGGCGCTATATCTCTGGATCCTACGGAATGGGATGGATCGATACAGACAGGCATGCGAGTAAGCCGTTTAACCACCGGCACGTGAGCAAAATCAACAAAGTTACGATGTGGATCACCCATGTTGGTTTTCATGCCGCGCAGCCCGAATACAACGTTACGATTGCCTTCGCTGGCCAGGTACTCGGCAGCATTGATGGATTCTTCCAGCGTGATACCGAAACCACGTTTAAGTAATACGGGAAAGCGATGTTGGCGACCGACATACTTCAACAGCTCGAAGTTCTGCGTATTACGCGTTCCTATTTGCAGCAACACTCCGGTGGGATTTCCGGTTTCTTCAAGAGCTTCATGAATTTCTTCGACGTGCGCCTCATGGGTGACTTCCATCGCAATCACACGAATGCCGTACTTGCCGGCCAGCTCGAACACGTAAGGCAGGCAGGACTTGCCGTGACCCTGGAAGGAGTAGGGGTTAGTGCGTGGCTTGTAAGCGCCCATCCGCGTACAGACCTGCCCGTTCGCTTGCAATGCCTGCATCATCGCTTCGACGTGCTCCTTTGTGTTAACCGCACACAGGCCGGCAAAAACATGCAGATTGTCCTGCCCAAAACGTACACCGTTGTAGTCAAAATAGGTTGGCCGGGTGTCATCCTGGTGTCGGCCCAGAATTCGATACTCTTCCGAGATTCTAACGACACGCTCAACGGCAGGCAGGGTGCGCATATCTTCTATAACCAGCGATGCCGTATCGCCAATGAGGTAGATTTCGGTTAACAGCTGCTGGTCACCGGTTTCCTGATGCACCCGATGTTTAATATTGGGCATCCGGTCGAGATAGATCTCAAGTTGCCTGAAAGCCTCGCTGTCCAGTGGTGTATTAGGCGCAAGAATAAGAATCATGCTGGGTTTTCCTGTAGTTGTTAATCTCGAAAGCGCAAGTTGAGATCTGTGTAGGCATCAATGCGGCGGTCTCGCAGAAATGGCCATATCCGGCGTACGTGTTCACTGCGCTGCATGTCTATATCGCAGACTAACAGAGTGCTGTCGTCTGTTGCAGCGCTTGCCAGTATCTCGCCCTGTGGGCCGGCGACAAAGCTGTTACCCCAGAAACGGATACCCCCGGACTTGCTCCCTGGCGCGGGCTCGAACCCGCTTCGATTACAGACAAGCACCGGAATCCCGTTTGCAACGGCATGTGCGCGCTGCACAGTCTTCCAGGCATCCAGTTGCCGCTGCTGTTCGTCCTCTGCATCCTTCTCATCCCAACCGATTGCAGTCGGGTAGAGTAAAAGATCAGCTCCGGCCAGTGCCATAAGACGCGCTGCTTCGGGGTACCACTGATCCCAGCATATCAGTACTCCGAGCTTGCCCAGGCTGGTTGATACAGGCTGGAAGCCCAGATCACCCGGAGTGAAATAAAATTTCTCATAATAACCGGGATCATCCGGAATGTGCGCCTTGCGGTACTTGCCTGCCAGGCTGCCGTCGCTATCCAGTACCACCGCGGTATTGTGATACAAGCCAGCGGCACGCTGCTCAAACAGGGAGGCCACAATCACCAGCTTCAACTCTGCAGCCAGATTTGACAACAATTCTGTAGATCTCCCCGGTATGGTTTCTGCCAGGTCAAAATTCGCCGGATCTTCTGTCTGGCAAAAATACAAATTATTGTGCAGTTCCTGCAACAGTACCAGCCGCACACCCTGTTGGGCTGCAGCCTGCAACTGTCGACTGATTGCGTCGAGGTTTTCATCGATTGAAGCGCTGCAATTCATTTGCAGCAGGCCGGTTTTCAGGGAAGAGGGCGCGCCCATTGAATTTTCTATTCTCCGTATGCAGCGTTTATTCTAGCAGGGAAACGGGCCGCCTGAGATCAATGCCCGCAGGAAGTTGCATGGTTAAACAATGCAGGCTCCCGTATTGCTGAACCAGCGGCAGGCAGTTGATGCCGATCACTTCACGATCCGGAAAACAGTTCCGCAAGCATATCAGCGCAACTTCATCAGACGGATCACAGTAGGTCGGCACCAGAACGGCATCGTTAATAATGAGAAAGTTCGCATAACTCGCGGGCATGCGGTTTCCTGCGACATCAAACCTCGGCTGCGGCCAGGGAAGTTGCACCAGCGAGTAATGATGCCCCGTAGTTGTCCGGAATGAGAACAGCTCCTGTTCCATGGCTTTAAGCGATTCATAACAACTATAGCCGACTTCATTACACGACTGGTAGACGATGGTCTTGCTGTCGACGAAGCGCGCCAGCATATCGATGTGACTATCGGTATCGTCACCTTCAAGACAGCCATGCTCGAGCCACAGGAAACGCTGAACGCCAAGAATGTCGCCTAGCTCACGTTCCAGATCACACCGGCTCAAGGCAGGATTGCGCTGTGGGTGCAGCAGACAGGCGCTGGTGGTCAATAATGTGCCGGCTCCATCACAGTCTACACTGCCACCCTCGAGCACAAGGTCGAACACATTCAGTGCTGTCTGGCCAAACCAGCCTTTGCTTGCCAGGGTCTGGACAAGCTTGTCGTCCAGTGCTGCCGGGTACTTGTTGCCCCAGCCGTTGAAGCGGAAATCCTGCAGCTGAGCTGTGCTGCCTGTAACCACGCCGAGCGGGCCATGGTCTCGAGCCCAGGTGTCATTACTGGGCGCAACAGGCAGAAACAAACGATCCGCGGATGCCCCCAGTTCGAGTAGCCGGGAGGTTATTTTTGCCGCATTCGCCGAACTGTCGCAGCTGATAACGACCGGCTCTCGTTTGGCAATCTCCAGTGCAATATTGAGAAAGACCGGTTCAACCTCGGCCAGGGAGTCATGCCAGTCGGTGAGCTTGTGCGGCCAGGTCAACATAACCCCGCCTTGAGGTTCCCATTCAGCGGGCAATCTTGAGTTGGTTAAGTGCGGGGGCATAGCCGGGCATTTTAAACTGCCGCCCGGCCGGAGTCCTGCTTATCGAAAATAATCAACCATGCGTGCCCGCAATAACGCGGGACACGTTGGCAATCTGGTCTAGCGTTTGGGGGGAACTACAGCGTGGATCACGTGCTGGCCCTCGAAGTAGACCACAAATTCACCATAGTCCCAGGTACTGATCGGCGGATCACCAACGGGCCCGGAACGGGAGCCGGGTTCACCGAAACCCTGAACTACGCTTTCCATGGTCGCTCCATGGGCGGGCCTGGCTACTCCAGAACCGGATTCCACTGATTCCACCAGCAGAGTGTCGGCAAGCACAGCCGAGCCGGAAAGCCCGAGTCCCAGTGCCAGCACGATGGTTAAACTGATACGTTGCATGATGTCAATCCTTTATTTATTTAAGTATAGAAAGTCATTACAGGTTTTCGGCAGCTCGCGCTTGTGATTTAATCTCCCGCCATGTTTCGTCCTCTGGCAATCTACATCGGCCTGCGCTATACAGGCGCAAAACGCCGTAACCACTTCATTTCCTTCATTTCACTGATTTCCATGGTCGGTATTGCACTGGGCGTTGCTGCCCTGATTACGGTGCTATCTGTCATGAACGGCTTCGAACATGAGCTTAGAAGCCGCATTCTCGGAATGGCATCACACGCCAGCATCAGCGGCCACAGGGCCCCCCTGAACGATTGGGAAGGGGCTGCAAGCCTGGCCAGCGAGCATACCGAGGTTGTCGGTGTGGCACCGTATGTACAGGGCGAGGTCATGCTCACAAAAGGCAAAAAAGTCAGCGGTGCCCTGGTTCGGGGTGTCCGGCCAGACCTGGAACCGGCAGTGTCCACTGTTGGCGAGCACATGCGATTTGGCAAACTGGATGATCTGGAGGCTGGCGAATACCGCATTATTCTGGGAAGCGAACTTGCCTATAACCTCGGCGCCCAGCCCGGTGACCATATAACCATGGTGACGCCCCAGGCGAATTTCAGCCCGGCCGGCGTGTTGCCCCGGCTGCGACGCTTTCGTGTAGTCGGTATTTTCGAAGTGGGTATGTACGAATACGATCGGACGATGGCCCTGGTGAATATTGCCGACGCTGCGCGCCTGCTCAAACTTGATCAGGGCGTTACCGGTGTCCGCCTGAAACTCCGGGATTTAATGCAGGCACCACGCGTATCCCGCGAGCTGGCTGACTCCATGGGGGGACGTCTACGGGTCGAAGACTGGACCCGGCAGCACGCCAATTTTTTCCGTGCCGTGCAAACGGAAAAGCGGGTCATGTTTGTGATTCTGACCCTGATTGTCGCTGTTGCCGCGTTCAACATAGTATCGACTCTGGTCATGGTGGTTAACGATAAACGCGCCGACATCGCCATACTGCGAACCCTGGGTGCGACGCCCGGTGTTATCCTGCGGATCTTCATGATCCAGGGTGCCTTGATCGGCACTCTGGGAACTGCGCTGGGTATCGTCGGTGGAGTTGCGCTGGCACTGAACGTGGAAACCCTGGTGCCAGCGATCGAAGAAGCGTTTAGCGTGCAATTTATGCCGGCGGACATCTATTACATCAGTGATCTGCCTTCCAGACTGAATTGGCCGGATGTCTGGCAGATCGGAACAGTGGCATTCTTTTTGAGTTTCGTGGCGACGCTGTACCCCGCCTGGCGGGCATCGCGCACTCAACCGGCTGAGGCGCTGCGCTATGAGTAACCCGGTGGTACTGAGCTGTGCGCATCTGGCGCGTCAGTTCTCTGAGGGTGGGCTGGACGTGACGGTGTTACGCGATGTCAGCCTGGCTATATCTGCTGGAGAACGGGTGGCCATTGTCGGGCAGTCAGGTAGTGGCAAGAGCACTCTGCTGCATCTGCTGGGCGGCCTCGACCGACCCAGCAAGGGTAACGTACAGCTGGCGGGTAAAGACTTCAGTCATCTCAGCGAAGCAAACCGCAGCCGGCTGCGTAACCGGCACCTGGGCTTTGTTTACCAGTTCCACCATCTGCTGCCCGAATTTACAGCGCTGGAAAACGTTGCCATGCCGCTGGTGATTAAAGGTGTTCCGATCAAGCAGGCACGGGAAAGTGCGCTTACTATACTTGACCGCGTGGGACTCAAAGCTCGCACCGGTCACAAACCGTCCGAGCTTTCAGGTGGAGAACGTCAACGAGCGGCCGTGGCACGAGCCCTGGTCACCAAGCCTGACTGTGTGCTGGCCGATGAGCCAACCGGCAATCTGGACAGTCAAAATGCAGAGCAGGTATATCAGCTTATGCTCGAACTTAACCGGGATCTCGAGACATCTATCGTCATAGTCACGCATGACACCCGGTTGGCAGAGCGAATGGACAGGGTACTGCACCTGCAGGATGGCGCACTGATCAATTGAATCGGCTACCAGGAAAACCAGCCGCCTTTATCCAGAGAATCTTCACATTTCTTTAACTGGGTGTGATAAGCCTTGGCCCGGTCGTCGACCTTGCGGGCGACCTTCATTAACCACGGCTTTTTCTTGTAGGTCTTGCGCTTAAAACCGCCATGTCCCTCATGGTAAGCGAGGTACTGATTGTAGGCATCCCACTTTGATATGCCGAGCGTGCGGTGTGAATAAGCGCCATACCAGCCGATGAAGTCCGTTACATCATCGAAATCATCCCGGTCCGCCCAGCTACGATCGGTAGATTCCAGATACCAGTCCCAGGTGGAGTCCTTGATCTGGCCATAGCCATAGGCTGAAGTAGGCCGGGTCCAGGGAATTACCCAGAGCAGCTTTTGACGCGGTGGTTTGGCGTCGTGTACGAAACGGGACTCCTGGTAAATGATAGCCAGTTGCACGTGTACCGGAACACCCCACTTTTCGTAGCTATCATAAGCATCCGCGTACCAGTCATCTTTTTCCTCAAAGATTTCGCAGCTGTTACGAATATTCTCGGGTGGACTGGTCGAACAGGCGAGAATTACCATTGTGCCCAGGAGCACGAGCCCTGTTCCGAGCAGAGGTTTATTGGATGCGTGACGTTTCACCGGATAAAGAGTCTATCATATCCGTTTGGCGAAGCTTCAACCGGGATCTAAAAAGTTATATAAGCACCTGCGTAGGGGCCATCAAACTCAACGTCGGTGAACGAGTCATCGAAATCATCCAGGTCGAGCTTGATTTTACGGTAGCCAACATCAACTCCCAGATGCCATGGCGTCGTATAGCTGGCACGTACTGAAAAATCATAGAAGCTACTGCCTTCGTATTTAACATAGCTGCCATCAGCACTAACCCCAAGGCCAGTCAGCGGCAGGTCGGCTCCCACGCCAGCATAGGCCATAGGTACCCAACCGGAAATATCGGTATTTTCCGTACCGGACAGGCTGCCGCTAATCCGTGCCTTGCTATCAATATATTTTCCGTTGAGCCCGAGATCCAGGCTGACCACATTATCCAGTAGTTCGTAGTACAGCGTGACATCCGTCTGTTTCAGTTCAAACTGGCTGCTGACATCCTCATTAATAAAGAATGTAGTGTTACCGAATATCACGGTGCGGGACAGCCTGCCATTCGCATCCTCGTCGATATCTGTGTAGCTGAGCCGCACATTGGGTAGAAAGGGTAGCGGGTGTTCCAGGCTGATGTAGTAGTAACCGGATGAGCCATCGTCATAGCCAAGATCATTGTTGATATCAATGTCGTTGGCCGAATCGCGCGTCTTGTAACGGGCGGTTCCGCTAATGTCATAGTTCCAGTAATTAGCACCGGCACGAACACCCAGTACGTCCGCTGCGGAACAGGTCGGCACAGCCATGAACAGAACCGGTATAAGACTTCGACGCATTTCACACCCTCCTTGTTGGCAGCAGTGGCATACACTAACATAACAATCGGGGATCCATGAGAACCCCGTCACATTTATGACAGGATGTCATAGAAGGAATTATCAGGGATGAAATGCTGCTCTCGGCGCTGGCATTTTTAGCCGGCACCTGCCTGTTACTGCTTTTCCCATGGCTACCGGACCCGGTCTGGCTGGTGGCGATTATCATCGCCACCGTGCCAATGTTCCGGTTTCGATTGCTGCGCTGCGGCGCATGGATAGTGCTTGGTTTTTGCTGGGCCGCCTGGCAGGCAGGTAGCTTGATCAACAAGGCACTTCCGGCTGAACTGCAAGGTCGGGACATCCAGGTACAGGGTGTTGTTGAGTCGCTTCCTGAGCAGCTGACCGGTGGGCAGACACGTTTTTATTTCGCAGTCACCGCCTATCGATTATCGCAGGGCTGGCAGCCACTACGCTTACGCACCAGATTACACTGGTACAGCGGCGCACTACCCATGCAAGCCGGCGAGGCGTGGCAGTTACGCGTGCGGTTGAAAGCCCCGCATGGCTTCGCCAATCCCGGTGGCTATGACTACGAACGCTGGCTGTTTTCCCGGGGTGTTCGCGCCACCGGTTATGTAAAGAAGGGTGCCGTCAATCAGCGCATTGCCGACCCGGCAGGCCACTACACAGATCGTCTTCGACAACGCGTTGCAGAACACCTCGACTCCCTTGACCTGCCAGCCGCAACCATAGCCATTTTACGTGCCCTTACAGTGGGTGATCGAGCCGGCATGACGCAACCACAATGGCAAATACTGCAATCCACGGGGACCAGCCACCTGTTGGCGATCTCCGGACTGCATGTTGGCCTGGTGGCAACGCTGGTATTCGCCTTTTCCAGACGTATCTGGTGCTGGAGTGGCGCAGCAAGATGGTGGCCTGCGCCGCGCATTGCGGCTCTCGCAGCCATGCTCGCGGCACTCGGCTATGCCTTGTTATCGGGGTTTCAGGTACCGGCGCAGCGGGCCCTGATTATGGTATGTGTCTGGATGCTGGCAATTGTGACAAATGGGCGAGCATGCCCGTGGCAGGTGCTGGGCATTGCGCTCTGGCTGATCGTCCTGCTCGACCCGCTTGCCGGTCTGAACGCAGGCTTCTGGTTGTCATTCGGCGCTGTAGCCCTGATATTTTACCTGAGCAGTGGCCGGCTCGGCTCAGCGGGGCGATTAAAACGCCTGCTGGCACTGCAGGCAGGACTGGTGGCTGGCTTGATGCCATTGACCTGGCTTTGGTTTCAACAGGCCAGCTGGGTTGCGTTTCCGGCGAATCTGATAGCGATACCCTGGGTGGGTATGCTCGTAGTGCCATTGCTTTTGCTGGCTGTCGTATTACTCCCCTGGTTTGCTGACATCAGTCATATACTGTTTCACATCACGGCCTGGTTGCTCGACTGGCTCTGGATGTGGCTCGGATGGCTTGCGGATTTTCCGGGAGTGCTGCTGGCAGCCCCGGCGGCTAGTGCTGCGTGGCTAATGATATGCGCTATTGGCCTGCTGGTGCTGCTACTGCCACGTGCTTTCCGGGCCGTCCCCCTGGCGATCATTCTGGTTATTCCCGTATTCGTGGATATACCAGACCGGCCCGGCGAAGGAGACCTCTGGGTGAGTCTGCTCGATGTTGGCCAGGGTCTTTCCGTGGTGCTTGAAACCAGCCACCACCTCCTTGTCTATGACGCCGGGCCGGCGTTTCGCAGTGGTTATGACACGGGGTCACGGGTAGTTACGCCTTTTCTTCGAAAGCGTGGATTCCGGAAAATAGACCGTTTGATAGTCAGTCACGGTGATAATGATCACCGTGGCGGGGTGGGGTCCCTGTTGCGGCAACTGCCCGCAGCAAGCATCCACAGCGGTGATCCTGCTGCTCTCAAGAACCATCCTGCCGAACAATGCCGGTCCGGGCAGACCTGGCAATGGGACCGGGTTAATTTCGAGTATCTTGCGCCAGCGCAGGCTGCAACCGGAAATAACGGTTCTTGCGTATTGCGGGTTTCAGCAAGTGACGGCCGTGCCATTCTGTTAACCGGAGATATAGAAAATCCGGTGGAGAGAGCGTTACTGGAGACTCCCGGTTTAACTTTGTCAGCCGACGTGCTGGTGGCACCACACCACGGCAGCCTGAGCTCGTCGACACCGGCATTTATTGAACGTGTACACCCACGGCTGGTGCTGTTTGCAGTTGGATACCAAAATCGTTTCGGCTTCCCGAAACGCGAAGTGACAGAGCGATACCGCCGTATCGGCGCGAGGCTGATGAATACGGCTGACCACGGAGCTATCAGCATCAGATTCGAGGCCGGGAAACCACTGGAATCCGTTTCCTGGCGGGTTGTGGCGCGGCGCCTGTGGCACGCCACAAAACTTGATAACCAGCGGTTCCGTATCCCGCCATAAATCAGTATGATGGCCCGCAATCGTCATTACTGACCTGACAAGAAAGGACGCGCACTCGTGTTTGAACTGGTTGCCGCAGGCGGCTGGCTGATGGCCCCTATTATCGCCTGTTCCATCATCGCCTTTGCCATTATTACCGAACGACTCTGGACCCTGCGGGTGAAACGGGTCATCCCCCGCCAGCTGGTTGCCCAGGTCTGGGATCAGGCCAAGGAAAAGAAGCTGGATGTCGAACGCCTTCAGGATCTGAGATCAGGCTCGCCGTTAGGCCGGATTCTCGCTGCAGGCCTGATGAACCGCAACGCCAGCCGCGACATCATGAAGGAAGCCATTGAGGATACTGGCCGGCATGTAGTTCACGAACTCGAGCGCTACATCAATACGCTGGGTACCATCGCCGCGATTTCACCATTGCTGGGCCTGCTCGGTACCGTCATAGGCATGATCAAGGTATTTTCTGCGATTACCACGCAGGGTGTCGGCAATCCAAGTGCGCTGGCCGGGGGTATTTCCGAGGCGCTGATCACCACTGCTGCGGGCATGGTGGTTGCGATCCCGACCCTGATGGCATATCGCTATTTCAGGGGCAAGGTAAACATGCTGGTTATCCGTATGGAACAGCAGGCCTTGCGTATGGTTGAAGTCCTGCACGGCCAGCGTGCAAAAGACAACCTTATCGGAGAATAACGGTGAATCTGCGCCAATCTTCCGGAGATGATCCAGAAGTCAATCTGACACCCCTGATCGACGTGGTGTTTATCCTGCTGATCTTCTTCATGGTCTCAACAACTTTCCAGAAAGAATCGGAAATCAATATCGAACTGCCTGAAGCCAGCGGCGAGCCACTTGAAGAACGCAAGGACCAGCTGGAAATCATAATCGATGCTGACGGACATTATTTCATCGATGAACAGCAGGTCGTCAATACGGAACTGGTAACCTTGAAGAAAGCCATTCAAAAGTTCCTCGGTGAACAGCGTGATCTGCCTGTGGTGATTCGCGCAGACCGCACAACACCATATGAAGCTGTTATTCGAGCCATGGATGCAACCGCCCAACTGGGGCTGGTGAATATGTCCCTGGCAACCAGTCAGCCGGAAGAGTGAAGCCAGCGCCCGCAACGGCTACTGAACTTTACAAACGCCTGCTGGGCTACGCCACACCGCACTGGCGGCTGTTTGTTCTGGCGGTCCTGGCCATGGCGCTGTTTGCTGCCACGGACACCGGTTTTGCAGCGCTCATGAAGCCCATGCTCGACGGTAATTTTATCGAGCGTGACCCCGCCACCATACGTTACGTCCCCGTTGTACTGATCCTGTTATTCCTGTTTCGTGGCGTCACCGGCTTTGCATCGCGCTACATCATGAGCTGGATTGGCCGCCGGGTTATCCAGCAGATTCGGCAAGCTGTCTTCCAGCAAATGCTGAGACTGCCGGTCGCATATTATGATCAGAACCCGTCCGGGCGCATGCTGTCCAGAATAACCTTCGATATCGAGCAGGTTGCCGAGGCAACTACCAACGCAGTCACGGTGCTGATCCGGGACAGCCTTACGGTGATGTTCCTGTTGGCGTATATGTTCTGGATCAGTGGCTGGTTGACGCTGTTGTTTCTCCTGATTGGACCGGTATTGATTCTGCTGTTGCGCAAGGTTAGTAAGCGCTTCAGACAACTTAGCCAGCGTATCCAGGAATCAATGGGTGAATTGACCCAGTTCAGTGAGGAAGTCATTCATGGCCAGCGACTGGTAAAAGCGTCCAATGGTGAACGCTGGCAAGAAGCGCAGTTTGCCGAGGTGAACGAGCGCAACCGTAAATTACATATGAAGCTGGCGGTTGCCGTGGGCGCCAGTACTCCAGTGGTGCAGTTTATTGCTGCCTGTGTTCTTGCCCTGGTCGTCTACCTGGCCACCCTGGAATCTGTCACCCATGAAATCAGTGTAGGCAGCTTTGTTTCCTTTATCGCAGCGATGCTGCTGCTGTTACAGCCTGTAAAACGATTGACCAATGTCAACGCGCTGATTCAAAGAGGCGTGGCCGCAGCGCGCAGCATTTTTGATTTACTGGACGAACCTGAAGAAGACGATCGGGGTGACGTGCAACTGGAACGCGCAGACGGTGCGATAGAATTTCGCGATGTCA